>Ga0163109_10000958_pt1 | contig 22792 bp, 8 predicted proteins | sample CRUFie1St13metaG_FD_108704 | JGI IMG/M metagenome (GOLD analysis project Ga0163109, IMG submission 108704) | Marine microbial communities from the Costa Rica Dome - CRUD Field 142mm St13 metaG | ecosystem: Environmental > Aquatic > Marine > Oceanic > Photic zone | place: Costa Rica: the Eastern... | reverse complement strand
GAGTTCACATTTTAATTGATAAACATAATTTTTTCCTAACTGATAGAAAGGATCTTCATGCTCAACATATTTAATTTCAAATAATCGCTCTCCAAGGGGAAAATATACTAAATCACCTTCTCTGGGTCTACTTTTAACAATATCACTTTCATCTATAACAGATAAGAATGGCACAATAAATTCTTCAAATCTTTCTTTGGAAATTGTTAGTATAAGTTCATCTCTCACACTTACACCAAATTTTGTTAGAATATCTCCAGCACCAGAGTATCCATCAAAATTATTTACATATGCTTCAATAGAAAAATTATCATCAAATTTAGAAGTTTGAATTTCTTCAAGAATTGTTTTTTTATTTACATATTTTCTGGGAATATATGTAACCTCAACACCGTTAAATCGTAGGTGCTCATTAACCAAATTTTGAACCAATCTTTGTTCGGAAGAGGTTCCTTGTAAGAAAAAAGGATTAAGAGCCATTATCCAATAAAGTCGAGGGGTGGTAATTCGAACTCAGCCATCATTCTTGATCTAATGTCTGCAAGTTCTGATTCTGCTTGTTGCAATATTTCTCCGCCATTTAGTTCAAGTCCTCCAGGAAGTTTAACTCCCTTAAACTTGCTAAGATTTCTACCCCATTGCCTTTTAATTAAAGCAGTGAGATATAATTTCATAAAACTATCATTATAAATTTGAGTAAATGATTCTGGATCAAGTGCTCTATAACACTCTAAAACAATAAATTCATCTGCAGACTGAGAACCCCAATCAATATCAAGATATAGTCTATCCTGTCTCTTATTAAATCTAATTTGTTTATCGGTGGTCAATAAATGATCAATATCCTCAAGGTATGATTTAGTCATTGAATATTGTAAAAGTTCAACTGAATTAAAATAATATAAGTCGTTTAAAAACAGTTGATATTTAATACTGAACATTCCACCAGAGATAGAACTAGTATCAAATTTAAATATTTTTTCAATTCCAATTACAGAATCTGGAACTTGAATATAGTTGGATGTTTCATAAAAACTAAAAGTAGTTGCAGTTCCAACTATTGTAGAAGTTCCAGTGGTAGTTACAATTCCTACACCATTAGTCCCCTTTCCTCTACCTCTATCTACATCATCTTGAGTAATCTTATATTTAAGATACATTTTTTCAACACCATCAAAATGACGTTCGTTGAAATATTGAATGGCATCATCAACTAAATCATCAATTTGGTCATCATCCACGTTGATTTCCAACACTGGAGCGCCAAGTTGACGTAAACAGTAATCAATCAATCCTTGTCTAGTTGATGGTTTAGCCATATTAACCTTCTAATTTTTCTTTAAGATTGGCGTTTTCTTCTAATAGTTCGTTATAATCTTGCGATAAAGTTGCTAACTTTGCTTCAAGTAGAACATTTTGATTTGTTATTGATGCTAATCTAGAATTATAAATTTTAATTAGGACATTCACGTCCACTTCAGATTGATTTTCCATAGTATATTAAAACGCACCCCCATCTAAACTTGAAGTCCACTGAGGTTTATTATTATATATCACAGTAACTGTGCTAGGAACTGAAGAAAGATTCGTATTAGAACCTAAGGAACTTTCCTTTCTTAGATTATTAGTCGTATTAAAAGTTCCTTCAACACCAACTAAATTTACAGTGGTTGATGAATTAACATCCGTTTCCACGACACCAAATGCTCCTGTAGTATCTTGGATAATAATATCGCCCGCCAGAGCAGTGATTGCTACATTTAAAGTTAAAGTATTTTTAGTAACAGCAGTCAAAATCTGTTTTGAAGTAGATACTGGAGATGCAACTGCATTTGTGGATCTTTGAAGACCAGTATCATCAAAATAAACAACACCACCAGTAGAGTAATCACCAGATTGATAGTAAATCCCTTTAATATCCAGGAAACCTTTTACTCCAGTAACTATATTACCGGAAATAGTAGCATCAGGTACGTAAGTCCATCTTCTACTATCATCTGCATGAGTTCCATGATTATTCACATTTGCGGCACTAACAGCAATGGAATTATCATCCATACCAAAGAATCCAGTTTTATTATTTGAAGTTCCAGAACTGGTATTAAATGAGAAAGAAACACCTCTATCAGTATTAGTATCAAATCCGTGAGTTATCGTTAATTGTGTTCCGCTAGAAATACCTGCAGTTGTAGAATTATTGAGATTAATAGTATTAATATCAGGGTTAAACCAATCAATAGTGGTATTTGCTGGTATACCTGCTCCACTTAATAAATCACCAGTATGAATACCAACAAGAGTATCTAAAACTATAGCGGTAGAACCAGAAGGTACATCTTGAGGTATAGTTATAGTACTTGTTAGATCACCAAGGTGAATAATTGGTGAATTTAAACTTTGAGAATATGAATTAATTGTAGTAGTTTCACCATCAACTCTAAGACTTCCTTTAATAATGACGGTTCCTTGACTACTCAAACCATCTGGATGTGGGTCAATATACATAATATCACCCGAACCAGATACGGTAGAGATAATATTATCTTTTATTTTTATATTACCAAATCTGGTATCTGTATTAAATCCAACATTATTATCATAAACCCAAGAAGCACCAGTTACTTTAACTTCATTATTTCCATTTTCATCATATTCAATCGAAGACTCTCCATTACTCCCAAAAGATAAAGAAGTATCATCAGGTATTATAACTCTTCCAGTTCCATTTGGATTTAAAATTATATCCCCATTAAGGTCTGTTGTTGAAATAGTATTCTCATCAAGTCTTAAATTATCTACATTCCATTGATTAATTTTTAAAGTCTCTACATCACCCAAACCTGAGTTTGTTGCGGGTGCCATAATGGCTACAACACCCTTATCAGTATTTCTATTATTATGAGAAGCTACTGGAATAGTTCCAGGTTGATGCTCCATCATCGATACATAATAGTAACCACCTACTGGATACGCAGTAGTAGTATCATCTCCAAGAAAGATTCTATCTTTATATTGATTAATTCCACCAAAACTACCAATACCAGTTACATATCCAAACTCACCCCATTGTAAAGCAACTGGTTTTGCTGTACCAGAGGATCTCTTGATCCTAATAATACTCGCCATTTAAAAAGTTCCCCCATTAATATCTAAATTCTGAGTCGAACCTGGCGTAAGATCTAGAGTTGCTTCCCACTTTTGAGTTAGACCATTATAAACTAGAACCATTCCAGTTTGCAAAGTAGTTGCAGCAACATCACTGAGTTCTGTTAAAGAACCTGCTTGTGATCCAGTAATTGAAGCTAAAACTTTAACCGCTGGTTGCTGACCTACTCTTACCTTTATATCAGCCATTTACCAATACTAACGGGAATCTAAGAAGTATTTATATTCCCTCAAGTCCTAAACTACTTACAACTTCTTGTTGTTTGAGATAGAGTTTTGCATATGATTTAGCAATATCTTTCAACATACTTACAGAATCGCATCCATCTATCTCATTTGCAAGTTTTTGATATGCAAATTGTTTAGAAAGTGCTTCAAGTTTAATCTCATCTGGGTCCATTAGTAAGTTCCTTTAGTAAAGATTTAATTTCTTCGATATCACTTTTAAGTGTATCAAGTTCTTCTCGTTCTTTTTGTCTCTTTTGCTTCAGTTTTTGATATTGAGCATAACCAGAGCTATCATTGTTAATAATAGCTCCTGTATTTCTATCTCTAAAAAGATTATTATGTCCTTCGACAGGAATTAGATTGTCATCATACATATCAATCTAGTGCAATTGCTCTAAAATCTTTTAATCTAACTGGTTTTGATTCATTTGTCGAGGACATAACAATCTTAATTGCAAATCCATTAAATTGATCCAAATTATCGGCAGAGAATTGATACTCGGAATATGCATCCTCAGCGTTTGGATTTGGTGCAACGTATGCGTCTGCTCTTCCACTATTTTTATTAGGATCGATGACCTGATCACCAAATCCATCACCATCAGTATCAATTAAATTATCATATCCTGGGAATGGAACAAATTTCTGATCAACTCCACTAGAATCTAACTTATCTAATTTATAGAAAACTCTAAAATCAGCATCATCTTGTCTATGAGCAGCAACAATGACTTTTAAACTTGTTGCAGGTTTTTTAAGGCCAACACCCTTAGTAACAAATACTGAACCATGAGGATCATCATCTAAACTATTACTTCTAGAATCAATTGTATAGTCATCAATTGGAGTATTGACTTTATTTCTACCTATGATAAATGTTGCATTTTGAACATCCATCATTGGTGATAGATTTGGATTATTAGGATCTCTTTCAAAATCAACTCTTAATGTAAGAGATTTATTTCTAGGCATTGTTGAAAGTCTTTCAACTTCATTAATTTCAGAGGCAACCATTCTAGGAGTATCAAATTTTATTACTTTATTAAGAGTAACTGGTTCATAACCTTTATCTACGAAAGATGTTTCATTACCACCGGCACTAGTTCCTGTAATTGTCCTAATATTAGAAGATATTTTAGTTCCTTTACCAGGAGTAATGACATTAAATAGTGGTTGAAGAGAACTAAATTGATAGTTTTTAGAAATACCAACAGTATTTCCACCAAAACCTTTCTCAGAAGCAAAATTGACCATACCATCACCTGAACTTCTATCAATAGGTGCGAGTAAAGTTCTATCAAATTCAAGATGATATGTATCAACATTTGAATTTTTAGTATTATAATATGATGATGGAATATTATGTGTGGTATTAATTCTAGTTAAAGATATACCATTAACCTCATATGGTTGAATATCGCTATTAATTTGATGAATAATCTTTGGTGATCCATCAATTGATCTTCCATCAATAGTTAGTGTTCCTGCAGGGGAAGATGTTGCACTAATTCCATTATAAGAAACTATTTCTCCACCTATGAGAGCATAACCTCTAGAAGAGATATCACCTTCAAAAGTTTCAAAGATTGTGGTATTAGCAACAGATACCTGAGTTGAATTTAAATCGAATGTAGATGTAATTTGTGTTTTTTTAGTATCTGGAAGAACATCAACAATTTGAATCTTATTGTTTCCACCGTGATGTGCGTGAGTATACTGTTTAATACGGAATACATTTCCAGAATATTCTGATGAAATTAGTGAAGAATCTGCAGAGGCATTTACTCCAGAATCTGTTCTTGTACCAGAATTAAAGAAGTAAATATCTTGTGTATTGGTAAAGTTTTCACCCTGAACATCAGTCAGATATAAAGTATCAGTTGATGCACTGATAGAACTGATAGTAAATTTAGCACCAGTTCCAACTGGAGTTGCAATAGATGAAGTTACAATTCCAACCATTTCACCTTCAACATATCCAGAACCATTTGTAGTTAAAGATATACTGGAAACTTTACCATCCGCATCAGTATTAATTGTTACAATACCACCAGTTCCTTTTCCGGTAATTGAATAAAGTTCAACACCAGTTACACCAGTTTGTGATGCCTTATATCCAGAACCACCATTAGCAAGTACAACACCTGCCGCCGGTGCACCAAAGTTTTCAATAAATCCATTTATAGTATCTCCAGTTGATCCTTGAATAACTTTAGAACCAAGTTCAACAGAACTGTTAAGTGTTCCACTTATAGGTAACTTAAGTTTTCTTGGAAGACCTTCAATAGGATTAGTAGTTAATGTCGCATTATTATCTCCTTTTGGAGTGATGCCAGTATTATACCAGGTTAAAGTTCCTGATTCTACAAAGTTTGCTTTATATAATGTAAATTTAAGATCTTGGAACTGACTTGCTGTCCAAATAGTACCATTCTGAGATTTAAATAATGAACCACCGATATATTGTTTTGAAACAGTTACCTCCTGAACATCTGGAAGAATTGTTGGCGAAATTGCTTTTTCTCCCATAGTTGCAGCCCACACCTCATACTTATCAGAACTTGGAGCAAGTAAAACAATTGCATACTCCTTCTCTGCCTCTAAGAATACTGGTGATGAGAATTTTATATTTGTTGGTATGGGATCAAATTCATTGTCCTCATTAATTTTAATATCGTTTGGATTAAGAGCAACTTGAGCATAATCTTGAACTAAGAATTGTGTTGGAATTCCAAGTTCCATAGTTCTTAGTTCAACAAAGACCTTCTTATCTGGATCTTTAGATGCAAAATATATATCAAATGAAGTTAAAAATACACCAGTGCTATCTACAGTAAACGATTGTGCTAATGGATCTCTATGTACTGCTTTTGTTTTAACTGTAATATCAACTTGTGTTGGTTTAGACTTAGGTTTGGGTGGATTTCTAACTTGAACTTTAGTGCTTTTTTGTGTGAGAATAGTTCCCGAACCTTCAAAAGTACCTAATGCCTGAGATGCAAATGTGGTTGATCCAGGAACAACAATAGTGTTTGGTGGAACTGCAGTAACCTTAACAGTCTTAGTTCCACTCTTAACTCTAATAGAAGGTTTTGGTGTGCTATTAGGATCTTTAAAGAAGAAAGCAGCAACAATGTCTCCCCAATTATCTGAGATTAATTCTGCTCTCGTAATTTTTGCAATTGCACCAGATTCTTTTCCTATAACTGTAAATCCTTTCTCAACGTATCCATAATATTGTTGTTTAGTTGATAGACCTCTAACATTAAAATTAATTAATTTAGACGTAGGAGAATATGATATTTCCGGTGCAGGTCTATTTCTATCATATGGATCGCTTTCATATTTTTCAACAAGTGTAGATGGAGATGCTAATCCAGAACCAATATCTGGTGAGTCACTATCAGTGAATTTATGATTTGGTTTTTTAATTTGAATAAATCCAACTTTTTTACCATTTGAATCCAAAATATCAACATTTTCATTTGATATCAAAGTACCTGATATCATTTCAATTTCACAAAGCTTTGGTACAATATCAACTTGTTGACTATCAAGATAAAGATAATGCTTCATAAATGCTTTTAAACCATTAGCATTAAAATAGACATTTCTGGAACGCATCCATGGATCTACTTCATTAGATACTTTTACACTTTCAACATAATCAAATTCTCTAGAAGGTCCTGTAAGTTTTGGTTTAAATGTTGTTGTCTTAGTAGTAGTTGTTGTATAAACTGTCTGTTTTCTTCTCTCACCTCTACCACCACCTTTTTTATAAGATCTAACCTCAGATTTTGTATCTACATCTGTAGTGGTTTTTGCTATTTGTTTCCACTTAGCACCAGTCGATTCCTTCCTCTTGTCCTTAATGTAAATAGTTCTTGTCCAACTATCAGAACTAGGATCTAATACAACTCCACCTTGATATGCAATAACATCAAATGGATTAACATTTTCTTTTATTGTTGCATGTGGTTGATTTAACCATTCAACTTCAGTATATGCTAAAGTTAGCATATCACCAGTTTTTTGAATATTTGAATCTAATAATTTTTGATTAGAATTAGGGTCTGTTGTAGTTAAATCAATACCTGGATCTAAAGCAAGTTCTGCATTTATGCTCCATAAATCAACAGGTGCTATTGCAGCTGCATTTTCACTATCAATATCAATAGTACTATATCGAGGATCTGCAAGTGATTTGTCTTTAAAATCAGTAACAATAAATCCACTCTTAAATCTATCAAAACCATTAGCATCAGTTACAGCTAAAGATTTTGCATTAAGTTCCAACATTGAAAGACTGGTAACTTCTTCAAGATTTTCTATTCTATCTTCGAGAGCACCAATATCTCTCATAGTAAATCTTCTATTATCTCTCAAAAGAATTTTTGGATCTCTAGCAGTATTATAAAGATATGCTGGTAAAGAAATTTGAGCAATTTCCATTGCATCATCAGTAAGTATAGGTGCTTGAGGGATGTCAGCGGGTTCTCCCTTAACTACCTCTACCTGACTAAAACGATTAATGCTAATAAGATCAATTCTTGGTAGATAATAACTATATCCAAAGAATGAGGTTTCACCAGGAGTAACTACGTATCTAAACGTAGACTCATATTGTCTACTAGTAAAAGCAAATGGAGAGGCTGTAGTTGATAAATCGAATGGTTTAACTCTTGGTCTAAAATCAATTAAATCAGTAACACGAAGACCATTTGGAAGAGCAGGAATTTCATTCTTATATCTACTGGCACCATATGAATTGCAAGTAAATAAATCTCCACTATTACCAGAAGCAACATCATACTTATCAAAAATAACAAGTAAACGCTTATCTGGAGTTGGAGCACCAGTTCTTCTTACAATCCTAGAATAATCACAATATTCATGTTGACTACCATCATCCAATCTATAATTTTCAGTCAAATCAACATAACTACCATTAGTTAACTTTTGAAGTTCAATATTTAATGAAGAATCATCGAATTTAACATTTTCACCTACAATAAAATTATTACTATTTTTGGGAACATAAAAAACTTCATTTGATGTTACACTGACAACTTGACCAACTGCTCTACTATCGTGACCAATAATTTTTTCACCAATGATTACATTTTGGTTGAGCGACAATCCAGTAACAAAGGTCAGTTTATCTAGAACAGGTGCATTTGAGTCTGTAGATTCATAAACTGCACAAATATTTACAACATCTGGAAAATTTAGGGAAATTTCATTGTCTTCAATCCTAGTTCCATAGTACTTACTGGCAGTAAGACCATTAATAGTTTTAGTTTTTTGTGTTCTGGTTACATTTAATTGCTGACTTCTAATAAAATCTTTAGACTTATTAGTAACAGTTCTCTTAGAAAGAGTTGCAATTACAGTTACATTTGAATCGGATGCTTTGGTTAAACCATTAAATGTAACACTAGTTCCATTAGCACCTAAAGTAACCATGTCAGAGGATAATGATTCTATACTTCCATCAGAGTAATGAATTGAATATCTCTCAGCATCAAATACTTCATAAAATGCACTGGTAATTCCTGCTGAAGCATCAATTGCGTCGGCAAGAGTAATTTGCATACTATTACCAGAAACAGACTTACCATTAATTTGTTTGGTAATTGTTAACTGTGCTCCAGATAAATCAACTGATGCAATATTTTGAACAGGAAGTGTAGAATATAAACCAATAGCATCAAAATTAATGATTCTGGGAACCATCATTGAGAATGTATAGTTTCCATCAGCAGGGGTGTTAGAATAAACACCCGCAACAGAAGCAGTAGGATATGCTAGAGTAATACTTGTTCCATCAGAAGCAATATCACTAATCTCAACATAAACTGGATCAGCAGCACCAGTCTGATATTTAATAGTTCTTCCTTTTTTTATTCCAGTTACACCACTGAAAAATCTTCCACTAACTGTCCCTGTGGTTCCTCCATTAATTTTTAGTAAATCAGTCTTAGCAAAGTTTGGAAGACCTACTTCATGAAGAACAGTGTCTGCAATAAAGTTTTTCTGCAGACTGCTATTTAAAGCGTCAGCATCTTGGAATACTGCTTTAATATCTTCTGTGGTATATACAGTAATTTCAGTAATACCTGTTTGGAATTTGACTTCTTCGTTGATAATTACTTGCTCACCAACCAAAAATTCACCAGAAGTTTGACTTAAACTGTAAGTATTACCATCAACCGCTGCAAGATAACCAGTTGCACCACTAGAAAGACCTCTAACAAATGAAGTTAATGGAACATCTGTTTGATTATATGTATTGCTAAGGGTTAGTTCAGTAAATGTTTGAATATCATAAAGATATAAATCCCATTCAGTAGAATTTCCTTTGTAACTATCATCAGTTACACCAAACCAATAAACTCTTGCCTCACCAATTTTAGTATTGAGACCTGCATTTGTAGCATCTGCGATATTACTGGTGCCACTATTATTTCTTCTCTCTTTATACAGTTCAATAATATTAGAATTGGTACTATTAGCACTGGAAGTATCACCAATATTAATATATGGAACACCTGCTACATTATTAACTCTTAGAAGACTTCCTGCATCAAATGGAATTTGAGAAGTAGGAACTGTTTTTGTAGTTCTTGGTTTTTCAACATCTAGAACTGTTGAACCTACTAGATCAATATCATATCCTTTAACATAGGCAGTTCCAGCAGAAACTTTAACTGCCATTAGGTCTTCTACAGGAGTATTTCCTTCTTCAGTTACTTCATTAGATCTAAACAGACCGCCATTTCCTGTTTCATTATTGAGAGATTCTGAAACTTCAACAACAAAATTATCAACGGCATAGTCACCAGACTCGTCAAATGTTCTTTTAGCAAAATAATCTCTAATTAGATTATAATCAGATTTATTTTGTAATCTTTTGATTTCTCCATTATCAATTCTAACTAACTCTACAAAGTTAGTATCTTCATAATCGGTAAGTTGTTTTTTAGCTAACTTAACACTAATTTTTAATCTATCTGCACCAGGTGCAGCATAGTTTGTAAATCCTTTTGCATTATCATTCAGACTAGGATCTTCTTTTGAATTTATAACCTCTTCTACAATATCAAATCCAACCCTAAATGATGGTACATTACTATATGGATCAAGAACAATTTGAGAATTTGGAACATCAATAAATGTTCCTCTAATAAAGTAAACGCCCTCAGCAACACCCACAGCGTATCCTATGGCGGTTGAATTATCATTTACCAGAGTAAATACAGTATCACCTCTTACAAGCGTTGTATTCCCATATACAACGTTCTCTTCTAATTGAATTGTTTCACCATCAAAAAACTCTACAGACTCTCCATCAATAGCACCATCAGAATACTTAACAAATAAAGTAATTTCTTCTACACCTAAATTTGGTGGAAGAACATATCCTTTGATTGTACCAACAATCTCAGAAGTTACACCTTTAACTTTAGTTCCTTTACCGGAAATAATAGAATCTAGATATACACTTATATCAATACCTAGATGATTGGGATTTACTTTAATTGTAGTAAATTGATTATCACAAGTGATTCCTCCAGGAATCACCATGGAACCCTCTTTGAACACATGACTACCAAAGGATTCTACTTGGTTCTGTAAAATTGACTGAAGACCAGTTAATTCTCTCGCCTGAACAGGATGTCCAGGTTTGAACAAAACTTTGTAGAAATTTTTATCCCTATCAAAATCATCATAATAAGGACTTACATTGAGGTTAGTCTTCTGTGGCATTTTTTTAGAATTCCAGTACTATCTTTAAATCTTCTTTTTGGCGAGCATTTCTAGCAATAGTTGCTCGATTATCTAGGAAAATAACATCTCCTGATCCTTTATTTATCTCAGAAACTGCCATGCCTCCTGTAAAATTAACACCAAGGTTAATTAATTTTGTTCCCGATGGATTTGTGGTTAATCCAGCAAATCCACTATCAATAGATGCACTAAACAAAGACGTTTCACCAATAATATTTGCACCAGAGGGATCAAAATCATAATTTCTACCATCGGTACTAATTCCAAGATAATCTTGTTCGTTATTAGTAGTTTGATTTAAGAATAAAGATCTATCTTTAAAATATTTTAATACTTTAGTTTCTTGATCATAAGAAGCAACATATCCATAAGCTATTCCACCGGTAATAGTCTGTTCAATTTTTTCTCCTACTTCTGGAGTACTGCTAATATCTAATAATTTTAATGCATTCAAACTACTGAAACTAGATTCAGAAAACGTATTACTAGTTCCAACCACAGTTGGATTTTTTATAATTGAAACTTGTGAAAAACTTGTATCAATTGGAAAATCTTTATCATTACCATCAAAACGGGCATAGACAAGAACTTTATCAGATCCTAATTCTGTATAAATGTTGTATCCATGACCTTTAGATGGTGGTATAATTGGGATTAAATGTGCTGGACTAGTTTGAGTACTTGAATTAATTTTACCCAAATCAACCATTGCATAACTATATCCTTTACCACCGTTAGTAACGACAGTATTAGTAATTTTTCCACCAACAACATCAACTCTTACTCTTCCACCAGTTCCATCGCCAATAATATCCATTTCTTGCCCAATACCGTTAGCGTAGTTGGCACCAGGATTTTCAATGTAAACAGTTTTTATTTGATTTTCATTTACAGATGAATCCGCTGCTTCTCTGATTGTTTGAATTTCTATATCTGTTGAAGATTCCCAGTTATTTGGAACTGTAATGTACTCGGTAGAGTCAAACTTTGTAATATCACTTGGACTTACTGAAAACAAATATTTCCAAACATATCCATCACCACTATCACCAGCCTTAGTTGGTTCTAAATCAGTAAATTTTGGTTGATCCTGAGATACGTTTCCTTTTTTTGTTGAGGAATTTTCTCCACTAGATCCATTTTCAATACAAATGTAAACCCTAAAATCCTCATTTAGAACATAATAATTTGCATCATATAATCTGGATGAATTAGTTAAAGGTGATGGATTCAGAATGCTATAATCATGACGATACATCTCATAACGATTACCTTTAACATAATCTATTCTTCTTATCAATCTTCTAACATTGGAAGAAGAAACTTTTTTTCCAAACATAGTAACATCACCAGAATGTGATGTGTACTGCAAATTATCAATAGGTGCGGGAGTATTAGTATTCCAAGTAGAAGATCTACCAAATCCATCTATGGTTGGATTTGGAAGACCTAGAGTAATGTAATAAGAGTTTTTATCGTCAAAAAACGATTCAACAAAATTACTGGCATTCAGAATTCTAAATTGATCAGTAACAAGTGCGGACATTTTTATCTTTTTTTATATATTTATAGTAGATTATTAGGGATAAAATTGAAGATTATCACTATTCCCTTTAGAGCGGACTGCTCCAGTTTTATTTTCACCAAAATTCCCTCTTCTCTGAATAGTTGGGAATGTTGAAAGACCAGCATCAACAGTTAAACCACTAACACCAATAGCAATTGGATTAGTTCTGGTTATTCCATCAGTTCCATTATATAGTCTACCCCAAGACATTGTTCCAAGAGAGGTTGTTAAACCTGCTTGACTATCATCAAAGTTTCCAGTAGATGCAATTGATGTGAGATTACTAGAAGAGGTTACATTACAAATAATTTCACCATTTGAAAGTAAGGATGAATATGAATCCACAATGTAAATATTATCAAGGAATGATGTTCCAATACCAACAATTGCAGAATCTGAATCATATACTGAAACAACACCATTACCAACTTTAGTATTACTAATCATAACTGGATATCCAGATTGAAGAGTATTAACATTACTTGCAACTTTCAACTTACCATCATCCGTATAATCTGATAATCCCTTAAAGTTAAACTTAATTGCCTTTTGACCTCCACTTCCAGTAGTTTCACTAATACCAGTGATAATTCCACTAAATCCTTGAACATCTTTAAAATTAGTAATTTTTTCAGTTCTTGAAGTAGAAATTCCTATAATTGCATTTGGTGGAGTAGAATTTGTGTATCCAGTTCCAGTATTAGTTACAGAAATTGATGTAACATTTCCTGATGCAGAAATTGTAGCAGTTGCCTCAGCACGAACTTGTTTTTGATAGAAACCAAAATCAAATCTCTTACCCAACGCTTCTGTATTAACAGTATTTTTATTGAGTACAACAGTTCCATTACTTTCTGAAGAAATGGAAATAACATTGTAAGTATTATCAATAATTTCTAATGAACCATCAAACACACTTTTTAATGACTGACCAACTACAATTGATCCAGTGTTAATACCAGTAATAGTATTAGATCCTGCCCCAATAGTCCCACCTCTATCGGTAATTTGCGGTCTGAATACATTATCTCCAATTCCACCAATTGGTAATGCAATACTAACACTAACTGTACCTGGAGTGTATCCATTACCACCATCAAGAATATTGACGGATGTAATCGATCCTGCAGTACTAACAACTGGAGAAAGTTTTGCTGATGTTGGACTGACACTTTCACTAATGAATGCATCAAAATCAAAAGATCCTTGATTTACTCCATAAATTTGATTATCATACTTAAAGAATTGAGCATTATCTACGAAAATTTCAGTAGAAGATGAATCTAAATCACCAATAATTTTAGATGTTGGGAAAATTCGTGGTTCAAGTCCTGATCTAGTCTTATAAACGACTTCTCCTTTAATATATTTGTCTCTTTTCTGTTTTATCCAGTCAAATGGTTTAAATATATTTTGATTTATACCAGGACCAGTATAGATTGGTGTTTGAACAGTATCAGAAGAACGAATATCTGTAATTGTTCTTGATTTTAATTGATCAACAGTTTGTTGATGTAATGGATGTTTTTTAACAAATAAATCATCACCAATTTTAATAGTTTCTGTAATATCCACAATACTAACATCAACACCCTCTTGACCAAGATAGAAGAAAATGTCTACCTTATCATTTTTATCTGGTGCTTCTGTGAAAAGAATTGTTGTACCACCAGTAAATTCATAAGAGAGACCAGGTTTTTGAAGAACACCATTTACAAAAATTAAAAGAACTGCATCCAAATCAATTGCTGAAGAAAGTGGACTGCCTTTATCAAGTTCAAAACTTAAGAGTTCACCAATATAGAATAATGGGAATCTTTTTCTAATTCCATTTTGAAGACTTTCAATTGAATCAATAAAATCCATTTCTCCAAAAGTCCAAGCAGAGAAGAAATCATTAAATGTACTTATAACTTCAACTTGGAAAGGAGAAATAGGTTCATTATAATCTTTAGCAGTTACAAGACCAACTACTTCAAAAACATCTCCAGGTTTAAATGAATATCCATTTCGAACGACTTTGAACGAATCAATATTAAAAAGTGTTGAACCAATACCAACAGTTGTTGATGCAGCACCAACTGTTAGATTCATTAAAAGATTTTTACCAGTTTCGTTCGTAAGACCAACACCAAGTCTAGAGACACCTACAACAGGCATATTTTCATAAACTGGTTCTGGAATTTCAATAACTGGATTAACATATCCACTTCCAGGATTTGTGATATTGAATGCAAGTGTTCCTCCTACACCTACAGTTGCTTCAACTACAGCACCTGTTCCTGCACCACCACCAGGTCCAACATTTACAGTAATTGTATTACTGGTAACTGAAGTAATTGTCAGATTAGATCCAGATGCTGGGTCTGTAGATCTTGGATATGGTTGTTCAGTAAAGAAATTATCATCAGAACATCTAAAGAATAATGAATCATCAGTAATAGTTACTGTATTGGAAACAGTTAGACCGTGATTTTGAATAGTAAGTTGAAGTACACCAGTATGTGAAGTGTACTTTGCCGCAGTTGGTGTAAATTGAGCACCGGTGTTTGCTGTAATAGCATTAGTTTCTGCTCTTTCGAATCTATGCTCATATGCAAGATCGGTTACAGCAATTGAAACTGGATCTCTATAACCAGAACCAAAATTTAAAGAGAAATGCTCATAAACTTCACCTTGACCAGTATAATCGTGAGTAAACGCACTTGGACCAACGTTTACATTTAATTCAGTTGCACTAATAATATTAGTAATATCAAATGAAAGATCGGGATCTGGGAAAGTTCCACTATATGCAGGAGTAGATGTAAATTGCAATCCTAATAACTTGACTCTACCACCATCTTTTAAATTATGAGAATCTGAAGTCTCAATCTGAAGATTTCCTGAGAACTTATTATAGTAAGCAGTGCTGATAGAAACTGGATTAGTCCAAGTATTGATACCAACAATATCGGCAATTGCTCCTCCTGCACCTTTAGTTGCTTTAACTTTTGCTCCAAGAAGAGGTGCATATCCAAGTCCAGGTGTAGAACCTAAAGAAACAATCAATCCACCTCTTGGAATTTGATTCTGATTAATATCAAATGTAGATTCAATATTAGATCCATTTGCTGAAGTAATACCTGTAAATATTACACTGGTAATTCCTGATACACTATCACTTTCAATTTCGTAGTTATTTCCAGAATTATTCTCAGTAGTTGGAGTTTGAAAAACTCCATTAATGAATAATATTCCATTACCAGCATCAATACCTGAAGTATTAGCACCTCCAACAGTTAATGTGAAAGTTTTACCAATTCCAGTAAATTCATCAGATATATCATCAAAAATCATATTTGAATCATAATTTGATCTCAAGAATGTTCTTCCGTTATATTCTGATTTTACGTATGGTAAATTAGATTCATCTCTTCTTGCTCTAGTATTTCCTTTTGGTGGATCCAGGAAAAATACTTCGTTTTTAACAATATTAAATGATCCACGATATACTTGTACGTTTGATCCATCAGTGTGTGATGTAGCAGCAGAACCAACAACACCTCTTTTAACAGAAACTGTTGGGTGTGTTGCAGCACTTCCAGCCGCAATAATACCATTAATTGGACCAAGGATTTGACCATTAAAGTTGGTACTAAGACCAACTTCAATGACCTTCATATATTCATCATCAATTCTAATAACGTCTCTTGGTTGAATTGATGAAATACCACTGAGATTAAATGTGGCAATACCAGCACTAATTGTACCATTATTAAAATCGAGACTGTGACTAATAGGTGTAAATGTAATTGGTTGCTGTATAATACCATCAAGAGCAATAACTGTCTTAGAAAGTTTTTTAGTGAAATCTAATTCATGAGCATTTCCTTCACCGGCATCAGTAAATGTTACAAAGATACCTGCTCTAGCATATTCTTCTTTAGTTGCTAGTTTAAAAGTATCTGGTGTAATAGCAATAGGATATACTTTTTCTGGAAGTTTATCAGTTACAATTCCAAGATAATTTTCTGTAGAACCAATGCCTACTGCACTCTGACCGACTCCAGCAAATGTAGATTTTGGTGTATAAATCAGTTCTTCACCAGTATTAAAGAAATGATTTGGGAATGTGAATAATCCTGTTTCATAATTCAATTTAGTTGTGTCTGCAGGATTAAATGATTTGCTGTAAATTGGAAAATTTGAATGGGATAATTTAAAATTAACTTTGTTTGCTCTTATGCCATTTAAACCATCAAAAGCAGTTAAGAAAATATCTTGTTTTGATGGTCCAAATTCTAAAGATTGTGGTTCATTATCAAAATCACTAGCTCTATAAAGAACTTCATTGAATGATTGTGCTTTAACATCATATCCAGGATCTGGATAGAAGTTTAGATAGAAATCATTTCCATTAATTTGAGATCCGAATGTTCCAATACCTGTTGTAGTACTAATTCCTGAGAATGGACCAGGAGTAACATATGTTTCTCCTTCAATATTATTTGCAATAATCGTAACCTGATGTATTGCAGAAGATTGACCTGCAGAAACACGAACAATAGAAGTGGATGATGCAATTTCATTAATATTAAAAGTACCTAATCTTATAGGTCCTGTTCCTTCTCCAAATGTAGACTCCAATCTTGCACTTTTCTCAGATTCTTCTGGTTGTCCACTAACAAGGAAGCGATATGTTCCAATACCAGATGTTGTAGTTCCAAATCCAACAATGGTGGAACGGACATCATATACATCATTAGAAGTTTCATTATTGGTCACTGTTAGAGAAACTATTCCTGAGTTTGAATCATAACTAGCACTAAGAATTCCTGTTTGAACTGAACTATATGAAATATTTTCAGAATCAAAATAATATTCATTTAGATAAGTATCAGTTCCATCAAAGTCAATAGATGCTTCAATATAATTTGCATGTATTCCAATTCTATCTTTAATTTCAATGCTGGTAAATGCACCATTAAAATTATTTACATCAAATTCTGCAATAGTTTTTGTGCTTGAAGCAGTTCCAACGCTACCAATTCCTGATGTAAATGTACTTGTAAGATTAATAGAACCAAAATTTTCTGTCCCAATTCCAATAATATCTGCAGAAAGATCTTGATATAAGTATATTTTCTTAAGAATTTTAATATCATGATCAGTATTATATGGATCAACTGGATCAAATATTAAAGTTTTTCTTCCAAAACTATCAACATTTGCACGGAAAGTGCCAAGTAATTTTTCACTAAAACTATTATACTTTGTAAACAGGTAAGTATTAAGTAAAGTAGATTGCAATACTAACTCAGTGATTTGTATATTTCCTGTATCTGGATCAATAATTTGAATTAAATATCTCACATGATCAGTAAGAGTGTCAATCTCTTCAATTTCTACGAAAACATCTTTAAATCCACCACTAGAAAATTCATCACTAATATCATCATGTATTAAAACTCTATTAGTTCTGCATTCAGTAAAGTCCGTTAATTTTTTATTTTCAATTTGCAGTGAATTGGATTGTAAGAAATTATCAATTGTACTTTCTTGAGGATTATCATCAATAGCATTATCAAATAAATTGATAGTATCTACTCTTTTTTCATCAATGATATCAAGAATAGTTGTTGTTGTCACTTCTGCTGTAATAGATGATCTTACATCTGCAACTGAAGAAATTCCAACATCGGCAAAATTTTTAAGACCTGCAGGGTGCAATATACTGTTTACTGGTGATGAAAATTCATCCCAACTAATCGGACTCTTAACAGAGTATGAGAGATTTTGATAATAATCATTATCTGGAATAACCTGATTGTCTTCACCAATTTTACCAATATCATTTTTCCATCCAATATCAAGTTTAGATGAATAGTTAATATTGAATTTTGCTCTCTTTCTATCAACTTTAACTACATCAGCAATGCACCCACTAATAGCACCTTTAATTTTATTTCCTTTCTTTAAACTAAATTTTCCATTTGTCTTAATAAAATCAGATCTTACTAAAGAAACTGTGAGGTCTGATTTTACATACCCATTACCACTATCCACTAATAGTGATTCATTGATAGTAAAACTACCTCTATCTTGAATTACTTCAATATCTGGATAATTTTTACTATTAATAATTGTTGCATATCCAGATGCATTAGTTTTTGCAATTCCTGGATTTGTAGTAAATCCAATACCATCTGCACCAGTTAATGCAAACTCTAATGTTGCTGGATTTGAATTATTATACGAAATGACTTTAAAAAACTTAAAGTTATAATCTTCAGAATTGTACCCATCTCCATCATCAATAGTCTCAATTCCTTCTACAAATATAAGATCATTTGGAGCAAATTGAGGTGTTGTAAATCCAAAAACCGGAGTTTCTAAAACACAAGTAACTATTCCGGCATTACTACTACTGATACTACTAATACCGATACCATTAGAGTTATTGATTAAAACAACTTTATGTGGTTCAGAATCTAAACCAAATATAGGTGCTATCTGATCAATACTAGTAACAGAACCAGTTGAAGCATTAGCAATTAAAGATGAGGAATCTACAATTTTGTTAGTAGATTGATTAAAAAGTAATGCTTTAGGATCAGTAAGATAATTGTTACCTGGATTTACAATATTAAATCCTGCAACAGTATCTAAATTATCAATTTTAACTATAGGTGGAACATTTGCTTGTGGTCTTAATGTTTTATCTGATGGATAATCATACCCAATATTATTAAATTTTAGTCTATTAATTCTTCCAATGGAAGATGAAACTACTTCTATATTTGCATTAATTCCATTTAAAGTATCAATGCTTTTAAGTTTTGGAAGTTGTTCATATCCAAATCCTTCGGAAATTATATCTATTTTTGATATAGATCCGTCAATAATATTAGAAGATTTAACTCTGTATTTTAAAGAATCACATTGATTTGGTGCATATGATAAAATTTGTGGTAATTTTGATGGTGAAATATTAAACGTAGTAGGTTCTACGTTAAATATTGAATATTTTCCATTATATTCACTATCAATATAGTTAATCTCTGAGAAATTAACTACATCTCTGTCAGCAGTACTAATATATCCACCCTTTTCAAGAGAGTAAAAAAGTTTAGATGGTATATTTTCAGAATACTTAATGGTAACTGATGCACCACTAAGACCTGCTGTACCAACACCAATAACATTGAAATCTAAGTTATCAAAAGATGAATTATATTCATTAATAAAATCATTTTCTTTATAGATTTTTAGTTCATATCCCGTGAGGGATGGATCTTCCAATTTAATTTGAAGATCACTATTTCTTACAACATTAATTTGTGGATTAATTAATGAGAACTTATGCTCTGCACTACCAGTTCCAGTAATATCAATAACTTTTTCTGTAGTTGAATTAGTTTCATATAAAGTTTCTGCAAGTTTAAATGTATTAGAAGTAACTTTTATAACATAATAAGACTTACCTGAGACAAGACCAGACGCTGCAGTATCTGCTTCATAGAATATCTTATCACCAGTTTTGTATCCATGATTAGAAATTGTAATAATATTATTACTAATATTAATATTGGATGAATCAATAGTTATACTATTAATCAATAAAAGTTGATTATTTACATCAAATTTTGCAGTTGTTGCTGCAGTTGTTCCAAAACCAACTATAACATTGGGATTAACCTCTAAACTGACAATATCTCCAAGTTGCAAACCGTGAGTAGCACCACAACTAATTTTTGTATTAATTTTGTTAAGATTACCAGTTATTTGTACAAAATCTGAAGATAATTTATACTCCGAATTATCACTACCATTACTATAGAAAAATAATCCATTTCCAGCAGTTGTGAGACCAACTTGAGTTGTTAAACCAATATAATCTTTACCCTTATCAATTACATAAAATTCAGATATTGTTTGAGGAATAAAAAATGTATTGATATTACTATCATTATTAGCAACAACAATTTGATCTACGGCAGGATTTGCAGATTTTTCTAATATGACTTTTTGTCCCGTTTCAAATGGATGATTTGGTATACGGATTTGTCTGAGTGGAAGATTGACTGTTACATTTGTATCGCCAACTGAAAATGTCTTTTCAATAGCTCCACCAGCAGTTGTTCCAACACCAACAGATTGATGTCCATTAAAATATATTGAATTATTTCTTTGGGAATTAAACTGTTTGGTTTTTACTGGAAGAACTATGCGATCATTAAGAAGTTGAAGTTTACCGCCAGAATTATGAGCTACACCATCATTACCAAATCTTTGAACTCTTAAAATTCCATTATTAAAATCATCTAATACTGTTACAATTTCAGTTCCTTCATTAGAAACGATATTAATAGAATTACCAATCGAAACATTATTAAATTTTCTAGAAATAATAATATCTTCATACTTACCATAAGGAATAGAAGTATATGCAGACATTGTTGCTGCAAGAGAAACAGTTTCAGTACTAAATCCAACAGTAAATGAATCTGTAAGACGATCTACTGATCTAGATAATTCGGAAATAGAAACTGTGTCATTATTAAAAATTTCATACCCCGAAGTGTTATAAGCAGATACTTCTCTATCATTATCCCATTCAAATACAACATTTTCATAACTTTCAAGTGTTGTATTGAGAGAAGTAATTGCAACACCAACCAATTCAGATACTTCTGCTCTTAATCCCGTACCATTAGTTCCCTCATTATCAAAATTAACTCTATCTCCAATTCTATAATTGAGACCACCATCAATAACATCAACTCTGTCTATAATTCCTTGAGATACTGATTCTATAAAACTTGATTGATCCGTCTGCTCATAACTTTCGTTAATAAAGTCATAATCTTCCCTTAAACGACTAATACTGTATGGTAAAGTATTTCTAACAAGATTTGAATTATTAAAATCAAATTTATGATCTAGGGTCAGATTATCTTCAATAAATTTTGATTGATACGTATTTCCAATAAAATATGGGTATTGTGGTTCAAATGCTGCAGGAGTTGGAGAGGTAATATCTTCAGTAACACCAACAAAGTATGCATAAACACCATTTGGATAATCTGGAGTTTTTGTAAAACGTCCATTATGTCTATCTAAGTCACCACTTCCAGTATATCTGTAATCTTCGATAAAGAATCCATCCTCAAAATTTGGTCTATCTTCAACTAAAGAAGATAATAATTCATAACTTGGTTTGATTACTTTAATATCGGAAATATTTTTAGGATCGGAATATGCATAAGGACCATAAATTGGATTTCCATCATATGCCCATCCAATAATTGGTGAGTGAAATCCATCTAATGACTCAAGATTTTGTGCTAAATCCTCAGAGTATCCAAATATTCCATATATGAGAGAATCTTCTTTTTCATTTTTATATAAGTTTGAGAAAATCTTTTTACTTTGATTTTTGGAGAATTGTGAGAATCTTTTAGCATCATTAATACGGAGTCTTCTAACTCTAGTATCAAATTTTGCACCAAATCCTCTAGACTTTACTCTAATTGTTGCATTATTACTATATCCAATGCCCTCATTGATTAATACAACATCAGTAATTTTACCGTTAGTCATTACTGGTCTAAGAATAGCACCAGAACCTGTACTATCTTCAACAATCAATTCTGGAATTGATTTATAATCTGCACCACCATTTAAAACCTGTACATCAACCACTCTTCCATTGTTAATAATGGGTAAGAATTGTGCATTTCTACCCTCAGAAATACTAACAATTGGTTTTTTATGAAGATTTATGGTTGTTGATCCATAACCAGCACCAACTTCATAAAGATATGCATCAACAATTTCCCCAGTAATAAGTGGGGTAAATTTAAATGTTCCAGTCGTTCCACCAAAAGAAACGTTTGCAGATACTTCAATGGGAGGATACTGGAATATATGATATCCACTACCAACATCTGTAAGAGTAGTATGCTTATCCCTTACACTATCTGTAGTAATTGTACCACCAATACCTATATTAATTAATCTAAAAATGTCTGAATCAATCTTCTGAATTTTGTATTG
>Ga0163109_10000957_pt1 | contig 22802 bp, 20 predicted proteins | sample CRUFie1St13metaG_FD_108704 | JGI IMG/M metagenome (GOLD analysis project Ga0163109, IMG submission 108704) | Marine microbial communities from the Costa Rica Dome - CRUD Field 142mm St13 metaG | ecosystem: Environmental > Aquatic > Marine > Oceanic > Photic zone | place: Costa Rica: the Eastern... | reverse complement strand
CTACTGATACTGAGGATACAAACTATATTGTCCACACATACCGACGCGCAATCGATACGGTATCAGATGCAGAGTTCATAAATATGAACCTTCTCACTGTCCCTGGTCTCACTAACGAAGGGCTGACAACTCATATGATTAATGTTTGTGAAGATCGTGCTGATGCGATGGCGTTAATAGATCTCCCAGATGTCTATAGACCTCCGCACGAGAAATACTACGAAGATAGAAAAAAACGTATTGGAACCACTCCTAGAGCAGCCTCAACAGCACTTCGTAACAGAAAGATCGATTCTTCTTACGGCGCGACTTTCTATCCCTGGGTTCAGACCCGTGACGAAAACAGCGGACAGCTTGTTTGGATTCCGCCTACCGTTGCAATGATGGGTGTTCTTGCAAGTTCTGAGAGAGCATCACAAATTTGGTTTGCTCCAGCCGGATTTAACCGTGGTGGGCTTACAGACGGAGCAGCAGGCATACCGATTGTAAATGTCACTGAACGTCTTACTTCCAAGCAACGCGACACTCTATACGAGTCAAGAATTAATCCAATTGCTAGCTTCCCCAGCACAGGAATTGTGGTGTTCGGACAGAAGACTCTTCAAGAGCGTCCATCTGCACTTGATAGAATTAACGTTCGTCGTTTGGTTATCTTCCTTAAGAAGCAAATTTCTATTCTCTCGACTCAAGTTCTATTTGAGCAGAATGTACAAGCAACTTGGGATCGTTTCAAGTCACTTATTGAACCATTCCTTGCAAACGTTAAGACCGATTTTGGTATTACCGATTATCGACTAATTCTTGACGAGACTACTACAACCCCTGACCTAATTGATCAGAACGTTCTATACGCTAAGATTATGGTCAAGCCAGCACGCGCTATTGAGTTTATCGCAATTGACTTCGTAATCGCCTCTACTGGTGCATCATTTGATGACTGATAAAATGGGGGCTTTTGCCCCCACCTACTACTTACTTATGAATCACAGGAGAATCTAACAAATGCCATTCTGGTCAACTGACTTTGGACAAGATCCAACACTTAAAGATCCAAAGCGTAAATTTCGCTTTACTGTACAATTCCAAGGAATTAACGCTGCTCAAGGCGGTGCGCTCCTTTGGTATGCAAAGACTGCTGCAAAGCCTTCTTTCACAATTGCTTCATCTGAGCACAAGTATCTAAACCATACTTTTTACTACCCCGGCTCTGTTACTTGGAATACTATCTCAGTAACAATGGTTGATCCAGTTGAACCAGATGTAACCGCTACTTTGTCTGATATTATAGTTGGTTCTGGCTATTCTCCACCAACTAACGCCAACTCTCTTGGTTCCATATCAAAAGCCAAAGCTGCTGGTGCTCTTGGCAAGGTCATTATTACTCAAATCGATTCCAATGGCAGCCCACTTGAAACTTGGACTCTATGGAACGCATACATAAAAGATGTCAAGTATGGTGATTTGGAATACGGCGGTGACGATCTTACCGAAGCTACAGTCGAACTTCAATACGACTGGGCAAGAGTTGAAACAGTAGTTAATTCTTCTGCTGTTAGAGGCGGTGGTAGCGACTTCTTCAACTCAGTTGCAGATGAGTAAACATAATAGAAACAGACAATACAAGACGCGAGGTGTAAATTGTCAAGAAACAAAGAACGTCTTGGTGGGTCACAACACCAAGACACCCAGCCCCCAGCACAGTCTGGCGGCTTTTCGTTTGTAGTTCCAACAGAGTTTGTAGAACTACCATCACAGGGAAAGTTTTATCCCGAAGGTCACCCTCTCCATGGACAGGGTTCAATTGAAATCCGCCAGATGACCGCAAAAGAAGAGGATATGCTCACATCAAGAACGCTCTTAAAGAAGGGTGTTGCGCTTGATAGGGTTATAGCAAACCTTATTGTAAACAAAGCAATTGATCCAGATTCACTTTTGGTTGGCGATCGAAATGCTATTATTATTGCAACAAGAGTATCTGGCTACGGAAATATATACGATACCAAAGTTTCTTGCCCCGCTTGTGGAACTACTCAAGAATATTCATTTGATTTAAACCGTGCCAATATTTATGATGGCGAGGATGCAAGAGACCTAGGTGTCAAAGAAAATGACGATGGAACATTTAATGTTTCTCTTCCGAGAACCGGCGTTGATGTTCAGTTTAGACTTCTTAATGGCCGCGATGAAAAAACATTCCTATCAGGTATGCAAAACGACCGGAAGACTAAGGCAGAAAAAAATATCACTCGTCAGCTTGCTGCGATTGTAGTCTCCTTAAATGGAGATACTTCAATGCAGGCAAAACAATACTTTATCGACAATGTTCCCTCAATTGACTCCCGCCATTTGCGCCTTGCATATCGTCTTGCTGCACCAAATGTTGACCTTACTCAACATTTCCAGTGCGGTGAGTGTTCCCACGAGCAAGATATGGAGGTGCCGCTTACGGCGGACTTTTTTTGGACTAACTGATGAATATATGGAAAACATATATGAGCAGTTTTTCTTCTTAAAGTATTCGGGTGGTTGGAGTTTTTCTGAGGCTTATAATCTACCTGTAGGTCTTAGAAAGTGGTTTGTTGATAGGCTGGTGAAACAGCTTGAAGCAGAGAAAGAAGCAATAGAAAAAGCTTCCAAGGGGGGCGGAAGTAATTCCCAAACCTTAACGCCGCTAAATGAACCTACTGGGCCACAAAAACTCTATTAAACTAAGGCTGCACACGCAGCCTTTCGTTTTTGTGGCGTTACTATTTACCTAATGAAGTGAGGGCTTTTCTATGGCTGAAGTCGATGCAGCAATCAGCAAGCTAATATCTGAATTAAAGAAATTGAAGGGCGGTGGCGCAGATGCAGGAACAACTGGAGCCGCTGGTAGACCCACAAAAGAAGATTCTCCAGAAGTCCAGAAAATACAAGAAAAAATTAATGCTCTTTATGATGAGAGATTAAAAAAAGAAAGCCAATCAATAAAAAATGCAAAAGCAGCAGTTAAAGCGGCTGATGAAGAGCTTAAATTATTTAAAGCAACACTAGATTCAAGTAAGGATTTAACCAAGGCAGAAAAAGAAAAACTAGAATCACTAACACACGCTGTTGAAAAACAAAATGAATTTCTTAAATTAACTAGAGAGGCAGCCGAAGCCGCGAACGATCTATCCGACTCATTCGCTAACATTTTTGGAGGACCCGGCGCTGTAAAGGTAGAAGATATTTTCAGCCCCAAGGCGATTGGTGGTGTTATATCAGGTTTATCTAAGATTGGCAAAACACAACAACTCTCTACACTGGCACATCAGTCTGCCACCAAAGCTGGTTCTATGTTTTTGGAAACAGTTATAAAATCTTCAATGGCTCTTGCTGATGCTGAAGCAAACTTTATGAAAGCTACAGGTGCTAGCAAAGAATTTGCAAGTTCAGTTACAGAATCATACGAAAGAACTCGTGAGTTTGGTGCCACTATCGAAGAAACTTCTGCTGCTTACCAGACACTTTTTACTACTTTTACAGATTTTACCATGCTTTCTAAGGCACAAAGAGAATCGTTAGCCGAAACGTCTACCTTATTGGCCAAAACTGGCATTTCAAACGAAGATTTTGCAAAATCAATACAAATTTCTACTAAAGCTTTGGGCATGAGTTCAGAACAAGCTGGACAAAATATGCTTGATCTTGAAAAGTTTGCTGAAAATCTTGGCGTAGCACCACAACAACTCGCTGCTGATTTTGCGGGAGCCGGTGATATGCTAGCTAAACTTGGCTCGGAGGGAACAAAGGCATTTAAAGACCTTGCAATTGCCGCCAAGACTACTGGTATGTCAATCGAGTCAATTGTAAATCTAACCAACAAATTTGACACTTTTGAAGGTGCCGCAGATCAAGCAGGGAAGCTTAACGCTGCGCTCGGTGGTAACTTTGTGAATGCCATGGACTTAATGATGGCGACCAATCCTGCTGAACGTTTTGAAATGATTAGAGACTCGTTGCTTGACACCGGGATGTCTTTTGATGATATGTCTTACTTCCAGAAGAATTTTTATAAAGACTCGCTTGGACTATCAGACGTTGGAGAACTTGCAGCCCTTATGAGTGGCGACATGGATCTTGTTTCTGGGGCAACGCAACAAAGTTCGCAAGAGATGATAGAAGCAAAAAGACGTGCGCACGAAATGGCCACGATGCAGGAAAATCTGAATACAATCTTGGCAACTTCAATTCCAATATTGAAGCCATTAATTAATATGATCAAGGGTCTTACTGAGTCTATGGCTGAAAATGCTGATACTGTTGGTCCAATAGTTCAAGTTTTTGGTGGACTCTTATCTGCGTATTCGCTGTTGGCACTTTCCACTAAAGCACTAACTATCGTTCAAGGGGCGTTTAATTTGGTAATGGGGGCGCTGTCTTTGTTGATGCCTGCTAGAATTGCAAATTTTATAGCTGAAACTCGTCAAAAAATGGCAAATGCAGTAGCAACAAAATTATCAAATAGAATGGAAAGAGAATCCAACAATGTCAGAAGACAAGGCAATAGTATTTCTATGAACTCTGTAAAAGCTATGCTTGCCATAGGCGCCGCAGCACTAATGTTGGGTGCCGGCGTTTTCCTTGCAGCAAAAGGAACAGCCGAGTTAGCTTTAGCTTTCAAGGATCTCGGTGATAATGCGGGTATGGCGGCGGTCGGAATAGGATTATTGATGATTCCTTTTGTCGCACTTATGGCTCTTGGTTATGCTCTTGTGGCTGGTCCACAAGCGGCGGTGACTGCTGGCGTTGTTGGATTTTTCTTGGCGCTAGGAGCGGCTGCTGTCTTGTTAGGTGCAGGTATCGGCTTGGCTGCTTATGGGATGTCTTTGTTAGTTGAATCATTCGCAGGGTTCGAGGCTGACGAAATTTTTGCACTGGCAGTAGCGATGGGAGTATTTGCTGGCTCTGTGGTTGCTTTTGCACTCGCTGCCATGATGATAGCCAACCCGCTTGCACTTGCTGGAATCGCTGTTTTGACTGTCGGTATTCTAGGAATTGCTTTTGCTTTGACGCTGGTTGAAGACTTGATTGTCAATGTAGCAAACGCTTTCGCATCGTTGTTTGCTACAATCGCAAATCCTCAAACAGCCGAGAACATCAAACAAATATCAGAGGCAATACAAGCAATCCCGGCGAGAAAGAATATAGAATTCGCTACTTCTATGTCTGCGCTTGCAGCCGCAAATACTGCCGCAGCAGCACTAGGCGCTGTCAATGCAGTTACCGCAACGGTTACAGGAGTAACCCCAGCAGCCCAGACCACAAAGCAAGAAGTTTACAAGATGGAACTACCAATTATGCTTGACGGCAAAGAAATAGATAGAAAAATTGTTGAGTTAGTTGGCGGTGCCGCAAGAGACGCATCAGCAGGGAGGGCTAGATAACAGATGAGCGCTTATAAAGAACATACACAGAAGGTAGAGGGCAAGGATAAACTATTCTTTTATGCCGATGGTTCAGATAATCTTTTCAATAATGGGTTTAAATTTTCTATAACTCACGTACCATCTGGTAAAATGATAGAATTTAAAGCTTTCATCACTGCCTTTAACGACACCTATGCACAGGATTGGAATTCAGAGCAAGTGTTTGGTAGAGCAGATCCCCTTTACAATTTTAAACAAACAACCAGAAGAATATCATTTGGTTTTAAAATGCCTGCTGCTAGTGAAGGCGAGGCTTATGCTAACCTAGCAAAAGCACAACAACTAGCACAATTTATGTATCCAAACTATACTGATGTTGGTGGAGCAAAGGTATTATCTCAGGGACCATTATTGAGATTAAAAATAATGAACTTGGCACAGTCTACAGAAAAAGCTGCTGCGAATTCAGAAACTAACGCAACCGTACTTTATAATAGTTACGGTGCTGGTGGTGAAGGAATTTTAGGATTTTTTAGCGACGTAACCTTCAATTACAATTTAGAGAATTCAGATCATGGTGCCTTTCACTATTTAGACGGAGATGGTGAATCAAAGAATGATGGAACAATTCTACCTAAACTAATAGAAGTAAGCGTGGGCGGGTTTAATCCAATTCACGAAGGTCCGCTGGGCTGGGACGCAAACAATAACTTTGGTAAATTATCAACTGGTGATCAAAAGGACACTTCTTTGTTCCCATATGGGGCACAAGGTGATCCAAATATTAAGGGACCTGAAGGTGTTGGGGCGCAGGCTCCATCTGAAGGTCTGGAAGCAGCAAGGAAAAAATATAAAGAGGATAGAGCAGCAGCCTCAGCAAGAGAAAAAGCAAGACTAGAAAGAGAAAAAGCAGAAGCTGCCATAGCAAACGCAGAAGCTAGATATGGTGGTATGTTTGGAAATGCAAGATTAAAAAGAGATGCTAGAAAAATATCCAAAGGCAAATACTCTGAATCAAAAACAGACTACATTCAGAGTGCGATGATTGGTGTGTCCGAAGTGGGCGATGAAAAACAAATAGATATTATTAAGAATAGATATAGTGATGAGAATCCAAACTTTGATTTTGTAGATGATTATTATTGAGGTAAATTAAATGTCAAGATATGGTAGTGTAAAAGTGACTAACAATGAGGCTGACTTTTACTCTCCTCTTACACAAGAGAGGGGACTAAAAGCTATTCGTCACATGCAAACGGTTCTTTTAAAAAATCCAGAGGTATTTGAAAGAGTTGGTTTGGCAACGGACTCATACATATGGAAATATGGTGACAGATTTTACAAACTTGCTTGTCAGTATTATGATGATCCAAAACTATGGTGGATTATCGCATGGTATAATGGATATCCTACAGAAGCAAACGTCAAAATTGGAGATGTTTTGGACATACCATTGAATTTAGAAGAAATAATTAGAGTTTTGGGGGTTTAAAATGGCACTCGGTTGGTGGTCTTCATCAGAAGAAGAGGAAGAACCAAGAGAAAAATGTTTTGTTGATTATGACTCAGCAGCTACAGAAGATCTTAAAGAACATATTAAAGAAAATTGTTCTAAGATCGAGGAATGTTATGGTGATATAAAATCACAAAAAGAGAAATTTAATCTACTAAAATCACAACTTGCTGAATATGATGAATATGTTCAACTGATTACAGATAGCGTTGCACCCCCTGAATATTTTGTAAACCCAAGCAGTTTTCAATTCATGAATAATGTAGACCTTAGTAGACCAATAGAAAAACAAACTTTAAATGATGCATACAAACTTTCTCATTATTATTTTTCTGGAGAAACTGGTAGAGCAGCAGATAAAGAGTATGTTTTTCTTGGGTTTGGTGATGCGACCGATGAGGCAATAAAAAGAGAATTAGATTCTGGAAAATATGATAAAAATTCTCCAGATAATATCTTTAAATCAATTTTATATCTGACCACTTCTGCCAACACAGTAAAAGAAAGTGACGATATTGATAGCGTTCAAAAGGAAAAAATAGATGAACTACAAGAGCTTTTAGGTTCGTTAGCAGAAATTGTTGGAGCACCAGATTCACAGCAAGGCGCAAGAAAATGTGCTGAAGAGTTATGGTCAATAGAACAAAAGCAAAAAATTATTGCTACTGATGCACTAGACGATGCAATCATGAAGCGTGGTGAATTTAGTGATATGTCACCAGAGGAGGTACAGCAAGCACGAGAGAATCTTAGCAATGAAATTGGCCCAAAAACAGGTGCGACAACCCCTTTACTACGAGAGATTCCAAAAGAGTTTAAAGAACAATGTGCGATGCTTGCACTGATTTTTCAATTATCACAAATTCACCAAGCCCATACCACAGGGGTAGATGATGTTGGAGTGGATCCAATGGACTTTACAGCAGCAATGCTGAGAAGCATTCAAGAACAAACATCAAAGAAGCTGCCATATGAAACCGGCGATGATGGTGATAATTCTAGTCTTTTAGTAGATGGAAGACCATATGCATTCATAAACAAACTAACACAATATGGCTCTATGGTTAATTTTTTTGAAGCGACGAACGCACAATTGGCACATTTACAACCAACTATAAGATTATTTAGGGTTGCGCCAGATGGAAACTCCGAAATTGAAACTGAATTTGCTTTTGATACTTTTGCTAGAAAAAGTGATGTTAGTAGTATTTTTGATAGGAAAGATAAAAGGGGCTTTGGAGTTGGATTACAGAACTTTACTTTTAAATATGAAGGAAGCAATCCGTTTTCAGTTAAAAAAAGCATAAGAGCAAGTCTAACAATAACAGCAAATAATTTTTCAGAGTTATTGGATGACTCAAGAGGCTATAGGTATATTGATTTAGCTCTAAAGACAGGAAAAGCCATAAAAGAAAAAACACAAAGTAAAGAATTAGATTTTAGAATTAAAGCAATCGTCGGCTTGTCGGTTCCAGATGCGGAAGTTACCGCAAATTTTGATGACATAAGAGCAGCAGTTCAAAATAACTATGTCACATTGAATCTTACGCCAGTCACCCATACTTTTGATTTTGACGAAACCGGCGCCGTAAAATTTAACATAGAGTATTATGCTTATATTGAAGAATTTTTTGATAAAGCAAGAATGAACATTTTCGCAGATTCAGATATAAACAAGAGAGTAATATCAAGAGAGCTTGGTATTAGAACTCAGAAAAAAAATTGTGTTGACAAAGATGATGTTGAAATATTGAATAAATTTATTGAGAATGATGCAGCGCAATTAAAAAAAGATAAGATTCAAAGTTTACAATTTTTGACAACTGAGTTGCTGGTTAATGATTTAGTTTATTACTTAAATTTAAGTAAAAGTGAATTTGATGACTTGATATCAGCAGGACCATTTTTCGAATTTAAAGATATTAAGCAAAAAATTACTACTGATGGTTCTATAACTTCAGAGTCAATAAGTAAAGATTTAGAAGAAGCATTTAATAAAAAATTTGATAGTGCGAAAGACAAAGATAAAAAAGGCTTGAAGAATTCTTTCAAGATCTCTGGTATTGATAATCGTCAAATTCCTTTTTTCTTTTTGGGTGACTTAATTGATATTGTTCTGGAAAAAATTGGTAAAAATTTGGATTCAATTTCTGACCTTCCCAAAGTTTACACCGGAGGCGGCGGCGCTGAATTAGAAATAGATCCTGAATTAATAGAACAAGAAAAAGAAATATTAGTAAACTCTAAAACACAATTCAAAAAATTCAGACTTGTGCTTGGTCCCGTTGAAATTGTAAATCATAAAAATGTCGGGCAGGTTTCTAGAGTTAGCATGGCTGATATTCCAGTATCTTTAGCATATTTTAACGAATGGCTTACAAGCAAAGTGCTTGCAAAAGACTCAGCGACATACCCATTAATTCAATTTTTAAATGATTTGGTAAATAATTTAGTTAGAAATTTTTTGAACGATGATAGTTGTTATGACTTTAATATAAAACAAAAAACTAGATTATTCCAATCTACAGTAACTTCTTATAGGCAACCAGAGCAAGATAAAGACGATATTTCAACATTGATAAATTCTTCAGAAATAGGAAGATTAACAAAAAGATTGAACATTGATTTATTGGACGACTCTCAGCGTCCAGTATTAAATATTGGAGGACATAGAATGCTTGCGCCATCCAATTTGGGTCCAGAGAACGAAAATCATTTCTTCATTTTTTACGCTGGTCGTAGTGCTCCACCTGAATTGTTAAAAGGAGAAAGATCGCAAGATCAAAAAAACGGAGTTTTTCATTATATAATGGGTCGAGATAGAGGAATTGTTAAAACTATTAAATTAAACAAGACTGATTCCCCTGGATTGAAAGAAGTTAGATTTGAACAAGAAGGCTACCAAGGATTATACCAATTAAGAGAAATCTATGATGTAAATATTGAAACTTTTTGTAATATTCATGCTTTCCCTGGTACTTATATTTTTGTTGAGCCACGCGGTTTTTCTCCATCATTGGGGCAATTTGATATAGATAAATTTGATTTAACTGATTTGGGTATTGGTGGATATTACATGATTATTTCCTCTGAACATGATTTTGGTCCTGGGAAAATGAATACATCAATAACAGCCAAGTGGGTACAATCTTTGGATTCAGAAGAGGAGAGCAAACAAAAACAATACTCAAGTGCCGCAGGTTCAGGTGGCGCCGAAGTTAAAAAATGCGGAGTTAGAACACAATAATGTCTGAAATATATGTAGAAAAAGAAGATGAAACAACATTAAGAATTTTTAATAAAAGAATTATTTATGATTTTGATTCACAAAACTCAAATTATAAAAATTTAGTCAATTTTAATTTTGGAGAAAAATTTTTATATGGAAGAGTATCTAGAAATTTTAAACCGATTTACTTTAATAATAGTTTAGTTGAATTAAAAACATTTAATCCAATCAATGCAGAAGGTACACCGCCCCAAGCAATAAATTTTGTTGTTGATATGTTTGAAAGACTCGCAACACAATTTCAAAAATGTGTAACAATTGGAAAAATATCAGCAGATGACCCATTTTTAAGTCAATTGAAAGTTTACAAAGCTTTTCAGAATCCTGAAGAATTACACGGATCTTTTCTGCAAACACAACTTAATAGTTTTTCTAGACAGTTGAAGAAAAGACGTTATAACAATTTAAATGAATTTATGGTTGCACTGGAGTCGTTACTGGAAGAGTCGCTCAAGTTATATCCTATTACATTTGCTGGTTTTGTCAAGAGTCGATTCTGCCCGATCTCTGTTTCTGGACTCAGCATAGAAATAGCAGATTCTGATTACTTTGATGACAACGGAAAGATAGAGCAATTTATTAATAGCCCTAATTGGGAATTTTATTTAAACGCTTGCCGATCATACGGTTTCATGATAGATAAATTAATACCTTGGAGATTAGTGGCAGATATTGGAAGTAGTGAGTGTTTACAATATAGCAGAGTATATGGTTTACTAAATACAGATCAAATTTTAAATGAAACTTATGGTAGAACTGATTTAATATTTTTTAACAAACTAAAATTTTATTTATTAAATTTGTATAATCAAAATGCCATATCTTATGCTGAGCCTTTTGATTGCAATGGAGTGCAACAAACGAGATACATAGAAATTAAAAAAATCAATGTTGAGGCATTTAATAACCAATTCAATGAAGAAAGATTACTGAATTTGTACTTTAAAATAAGAATAATCGAAGAAGATAAAAAGTTGACACATGCTGAGCAAAAAAGATTGATTGATGATTGTATCAGATTATATAAAATACGAGGATTATCAAGCTGCCTACAGACTTTTGAAACAATTGTAAATCAACCGTTTGACAGCATAGGATCCTTGAGTTATGTTACTGAAAGACAAAGAAGACGACGTGAGGAATAATGATCTTTCAAACCCTTGACGATAAGTCAGAGTGTGTTGGCGTGTATGTTGATGGCAAGTTGTATTTTGATAGCATGCCAGCAGGTCTATCAAAGACTTGGAAATACACAGGTTCAGTTCAAGATTCAAGTATTGAGTATGCTTGGTTACGATGTGGCGGACAAAAATTACAAGATGTATGCCCAGAGTATCTGAAAGATGATTTTACAGAACTACAAAAAACTTTCAAAGCTTATCTGAAGTCGTTTCAGATTGCCAAGATTGACTTGCGCCAGAATTGTTTCTTTGATCTCGTGCCAAGCGACTTCTTGCTTCAATTTTGTGAGATGCGTAATAAAATTACAGAGCATGTGTTTGTCAATCACAGCAAACCACAGAACTATGATCATCTTGATCGTGCTTATAAACTGATCCACAAGATCGGTTACCAGAAGTTGAACGTCAATGTTGATGGTTGTCGCAGCCTTATGACCTCTACAGCGGACAGGCAGGACATACAGAAGCTTGTAAAAAATAAGTCGCACTACGTTGACTATAATATTTTTGGAACTGTTACAGGGCGTCTGACGACCAATAAAGATAGCTTTCCTGTTCTCACGATGAAGTCAAAATTGCGTTCCATCGTCAAGCCCACAAACGATTGGCTTGTGTCGTTTGATTACAACGGCGCAGAAGTTAGAACTTTCTTGGCCCTCTCAGGTGTAGAACAGCCTGATGAAGATATCCACCAGTGGAACATGAAACATCTATATGGCGATCATCCAATAGATAGAGAGGAAGCCAAAGTGAGATTCTTCGCGTCGTTCTATAACAACGAAGACAATTCGCTCAATGATTCCGTTTACAGCAGAGAGCGAGTGATCGGGGATTACTTCTATGGTGATCGTATCGAGACTCCATTCAAGAGAAAGATCAAGGTCGATCAACGGCGCGCTTTCAATTACATCATTCAGAGTACGACAGCCGATCTTACGATCGATCGTGCAGTTGAACTTGACAAGCTTCTTGAGGACACACAGTCTCACGTTGCTTTCATCGTCCATGATGAAATTGTACTTGACATCCATGAGAATGACAGATATCTTATACCAGAGTTGAAGGAGGTGTTTCAAAACAATAAACTTGGTTCGTTTAGAGCAAATGTCAAAGCAGGTAAGAATTACGGAGAGTTGAAGGAGTTGAAGTTATGATATCGCTGATAGGAATAGGCGATGCTGGATGTAATATTGTGTCGTTGTTTGGAGACCACAAAGAATATAATTGTTTTTTGTTCTCGGAGGGAAGAGACAACACAAAATACACAAGAGATTTACCAAGAGTAGAAAAAGCAGAAGATTGTGAGGAGAAAGCGCCTAAGCTTTCGTCTTATAAAACGTTACAGGCAGTACAGGACAGGGTTCAAGTGTTTGTTTGCGGGTCATCATTCTCGGCAAATTACACGCTTGCAATCCTACAGCAGATAAGAGACAAAGAGATAGAGATCTTTTACATCAAGCCCGACGTAGACCTTTTAATAGGCGATGTTAGGTTGCAAGAGAGGGCAATATTTGGTATATTACAGGAATATGCGAGGTCTGGGCTTTTTAAGAGTTTCACAATCTTGTCAAACCCGGCAATTGAGAAGACAATAGGCGAAATCCCAATAAAAAAATATTTTGATATGATCAACAAGAACATCTACTATGCTGTTCATTATCTAAATGTCTTCGACCACACGGAGGCGCTCGTTGGCAACCTAACAAAGCCATCAGAAGTGCAGAAAATACGCTCTGTTGGTGTCGTTTCAGTAGACAAGCTTTCTGAACAATGGTATTATAAATTAGAGGAAGATCGTGACGTAGCATACTATTTATGTATAGCGGAAAAGCGTCTAGAGACCGACGGAAAGCTTCATTCGAAGGTCGTCCAAAGTCTCAAAAGTAAACCCAGAAATGCATTCAAAAATGTGACTTATGCTATTTATGAGTCGCCCTATGAAACAGACTTTGGGTTCTGCGTAGCACACACAAACTACATTCAAGGACAAAACACTCTTGACAGCCGACGCTGATCACGTTACATTAGAGATGAGCAAGGGAACGCTCTAAACATCACCCAAAACAATTACGCTTGACAAGACTTGAAGAGCGTGTTATCTTAAGATGGCGAGGAACGCTCGTCATACTATAGCCCAACACAAGGAGAACACTATGGGAATCAACATGGAACTTATGCGGAAGAAGCTCGCCGCACTTCGTGGAGAAGGAAAGAGCGATCGAACCAGTGTATGGTTCAAGCCAGAAGAGGGAGATACAGACGTTCGTATTGTCCCCGCACCAGATGGAGATCCACTAAAGGAAATCTTCTTCCACTACAACATCGAAGGACACCGTGGCGGTGTGATGTGTCCAAAGCGCAACTTTGGTGAAGCTTGTCCAATTTGTGATTTTGCGTCACAGCTTTGGCGCGACGGCACCGAAAACAACGATGAGGAAACCAAGAAGCTTGCAAAGTCACTCTTTGTTCGTACTCGTTACTTCTCGCCAGTGGTCGTTCGTGGTATGGAAGAGGATGGAGTCAAGGTCTATGGCTACGGCAAGCAGGCTTATGAACTTCTACTGGGCTACATTCTCGACCCAGAATATGGAGATATCACGGATCCCACCGGTGGAACTGATATTACTATCACATACACAAAGCCGACTGCTCCTGGCGCATACCCCAAGACCAACATGAAGATGCGCCGTAACACCAGTCCGCTTCTGGCAGATAAGGATGCAATCCCCGGTCTGCTTCAGAACATGCCGGATATTAATTCACTATTCACTCGTCATTCGACCGAAGAGGTCAATGGTATCCTAGACGCAATGCTATCAGGTGATAAGTCTGCTGAGTCACGGTCTCGCGAAACCACTCAGTATAACACCAACAAGAAGTCAAGCGTGGATAAGGCATTTGACGAGTTGATGGCTGGCTAGTAAAAGCGTACCGCTCCAGCCTCCCCCACCCGTAAAAAGGTGGGGGTTTTTCTTTGCACTTTTGCTTCTTGTGTGTTATAATTACTAATGAGCTTCGGCTCAAATTAAAGAAAAATAAAGAAAAGAAAAACTAAATAAGGAGAACTATATGGCTAAAGCAAAAGCTAAGGCTGGGCGTGTATCTATGTCTGACCTTAGAGCAATGATAAACAAAAAGGCAAAGCGCAATGTGGCGCATGACCTTCGTGAAGACAACCCAACAGAAGTAAAGTTATGGATTCCCACAGGATCTCGCTGGCTTGATTCTATTATCTGCAAGGGCAAGTATGCAGGCATTCCAGTTGGAAAGGTAACAGAACTTGCAGGACTTGAGGCAACAGGTAAGTCCTTCCTTGCTGCACAGATTGCAGCAAACGCACAGAAGATGGGGATTGGAGTTGTGTACTTTGATTCAGAGTCTGCAATTGACCCTGCTTTCTTGGAGCGGGCGGGTTGTGATTTAGAATCACTTATGTATATCCAGACACCATCTGTAGAGTTTGTGCTAGAGACAATTGAAGACATTCTTGGGGCAACGGACGACAAGATGCTATTTATCTGGGACTCTCTTGCATTTACTCCATCAGTGTCGGATGTCGAAGGTGACTTCAACCCACAATCATCTGTGGCCACAAAGGCTCGTATTCTCGCAAAGGGCATGTCAAAGCTGATTGTGCCTCTGGCTGATAAGCGTGCAACATTCCTTGTCCTCAATCAATTGAAGACCAATATTCCACAGGGTCCAATGGCTCGACAGATTGCGATGACTACCCCCTACATCACTCCCGGTGGCAAGGCGATGCACTACTCTTACTCTCTTCGTATCTGGCTCACAGGTCGTAGAAGTAAGGCAGCATACATCGAAGACGAAAACGGATTCCGTATTGGATCCGAGGTCAAGGTAAAGTTGGAGAAGTCTCGCTTTGGAACTCAGGGCAGGAATTGTACCTTCCGTATCTTATGGGGTACAGATGAGGTAGGCGTTCAAGATGAGGCATCTTGGTTCGAGGCACTTAAAAACTTTATGACCGTCTCAGGCTCTTGGTATACTTTCCAGCATGGCAAGTATATGAAGCGGTTCCAGCCCAGTAAGTGGGTTGACCTTCTTGAGAAGGACGAAGAATTTAAGAAGCACGTCATGGACTTTATGGATGAAGTGGTCGTGCAGAAGTTCGACAAGCGCGAAGGTGATGCCTCCGATTTCTATGAGGTAGACAAAGCCTCTTGACAGCGTGCCTCCACCCTGTTATATTATGGGGTGGAGGTAATCTATGAAACGTGTACTTGTTATCGACGCCCTCAATATGTTTTTGAGGGCGTTCATCGTTGATCCTAGTCTGTCACAGCACGGACAGCCAATCGGTGGTATCAAGGGATCTATCAAGATTCTACAAAAGCTTGTAAGAATCACAAAGCCAAATGAAATTGTAATCTGCTGGGATGGACCAAATGGCTCACAAAAGCGCAAAACCCTAAACTCTGGGTACAAAGAGGGACGTAAGCCTCTGCGTCTTAATCGCTCTGTACACAACCTGACAGAGAACGAAGAGATCCAGAACAAAGTATGGCAGCAGATGCAGGTTATTGAATACTTTAACCAAATGCCTATTATCCAACTTATCCTTGAGAGAGTAGAAGCAGATGATATTATTTCTTATGTTTGCAACTCTCGACACTACGACGGTTGGCAGAAGGTAATTGTTTCAAACGACAAAGACTTTCTACAGCTTTGCGACGACGAGACGGTTGTATATAGACCAACCACTGACAAAATTGAAACCAAGAAGACTGTGATTGAAAGCCTTGGCATTCATCCAACAAATATGGCTCTTGCTCGTGCTATGGATGGTGATGCTAGCGACAACCTACCGGGTGTCAATCGCGTGGGCATGAAGACCATCGCTACTAAGCTTCCTTTTATGAAGGAAGAGCGAAGCGTAACAATTGACGAACTGATTGAATACTGTGAGAGCACAGAATCAAAACTAAAAGTTTTCAAAACCATCGCAGAGTCAAGAAAGTTGATTGAACACAATTATGACATGATGCAGCTGTATTCTCCGCTTATTTCAGTGCAGGGCAAACAAACCATTGACTATGCCCTGGAGAACTTTGAGTGTGACTTTCACAAGACTGAGCTTCTAAAGCTAATGATCGAAGACGGATTTGGTGAGTTGAACTGGGAGGAACTAAAAACATTCCTAAACAAGATTTCAAGGGAATGTAATGATAAGTGACACTATTTACTACCGAGGTGTAGTAAATGGAAGAACTCTACGAAATTGATGACACTATACTTGAGGCGGCTGCAAATGCAAGCAAAATTGCAAAACTTGAAGCCGAATACGTCAAGAATAGAAGCGCTGCCGCCCTACAACAGCTTACCAAACTATCTAAGTTAGGTAAATATAATATGAAAAGTCTGCGCAAAAAGATGAAACAAGTATCTGAATCAGAACAAATTGAGCTAGATGAAAAAAGAAAGAAGCGCAAGAAGAAAAAGAAGAAGAGCAGTGGTAAGAAAGATGCCTGCTATCATAAGGTAAAGGCTCGCTACGACGTGTGGCCATCTGCCTACGCCAGTGGCGCACTTGTCAAATGCCGTAAAGTTGGTGCTGCCAACTGGGGCAACAAGTCAAAGAAGAAAGAAAGTATAGAGTTTGATGATCATTTGCTACAGATTATTCGTGAAGAATACGCAGCAGTTATGAAGTTGAATAAAAAAAAAATTAATGAGGACGAGGAAATAGAACTAGACGAAGAGAACCTAAATCAATGGTTCAAGGGCGGGGGCTGGCGACAAGCTGGCGGCAAGTATGATGGAAAGCCTTGCGCCAGACAGCCAGGACAAAAGACTACACCTAAATGTGTTTCAAGAAAGAAATACAGCAGTATGAGCAAGAAAGAAAGAGAATCCGCTGGCAGGAGAAAGAGAAAGAAAGATCCAAATCAAACAAAGAAGACTGGTGCCGCAAAACCCACATATGTCAAGACTGACCCACAAAAGAAAGGAAAGAAAAAGAAAAAATGAAACTTACCAAAACAGAATTACATGCGTTGATAAAGGAAGCACTTGATGAATCACACTCTAAAGCTGATGAAAAGAAACTAAAAAAGATTTCAAAGCAGTTAAAAGGTTCATCAAAGATGCATGCTGCACAGGCTGATGATATAGATGACATCGTTGATCGTTCTGACGATGAAGATCTAAAAGAAGAAAACATCGAAGAAGGCATGAACTGTGGCTGCGGAAATACTCCCTGTGAAACCTATGGTAATATGACTAGAAATCAACTTTCTGTGATTATAAGAGAAGAATACCAAGCTGTTCTTGACGAAAAGAAGAAAAAGAAGAAGTCCGCTAAGGATAAGATGAAGTGCAACTCGCCCCGACGTATTCGTAAGGGTGAAGCAGGTCACGGCAAGAAGAAGTTTGTCGTCAAGGCATGCGACGGTGGGACAGAAAAGATCATCCGTTATGGAGATGCTGGATTGAAGATCAAGCGTAAGCAGAAGGGACGTAGAAAGAATTTCCGTGCTCGTCACAACTGCGACAATCCAGGCTCCAAATTGAAAGCTCGCTACTGGTCCTGCAAGAACTGGTAGAAAAAGTTAGGCAGCGTCAAGAGTAAAAAAAACTTCTAACTCTGCTTGACTTTTGAGCTAGGTATGTTATATTTAGTAGTGCGAGACCTAGGAGAGATATGCTTGCACACAAAGCAGACTTTGGAAGGTATGGAAAATCCTTCCAAGAAGGGCTTGTTCAACTCATATTTGAGGACAGACCCTTCGCAGACCAGATTACAGAAGTTCTAGACGTTGAGTTTCTAGAGCTTGAATATCTTCGTGCATTTGTTGCGAAGATTGTTGAGTACAGAACAAAGTATGGAAAGCATCCGTCAACGAATGCTATGATTTCGATCTTGCGGACAGAACTTGACCGTGAAAGCGAAGTTACACAGCAGCAAGTTCGTGATTACTTTGCGAGAGTTCACACAAACGAGATAGCGGACGATATAGATTATATCAAGGAGACCTCTCTTGACTTCTGCCGTAAGCAAAAGTTGAAAGAAGCCATGATGAAGTCTGTAAATCTGCTTCAAACTTGTTCGTTTGACGAGATTTCAAAGGTTATCAACGATGCCCTCAAGTTGGGGTCAGAGAATAACTTTGGCCATGACTTCATTGCAGACTTTGAAGAGCGATACAAGCCAAAGTTTAGATTGCCAGTTACAACAGGGTGGGATGAAATTGACAACATTACAAGTGGTGGACTTGGTAGAAATGAGCTTGGCGTCGTTATTGCTCCCACTGGGGCAGGTAAGTCTATGGCTCTTGTTCACCTTGGATCTCAAGCTATCAAAGAGGGCAAGACTGTTGTTCATTACACTTTGGAGTTGCAAGACACGGTTGTTGCTTGTCGCTACGATTCTTGTATCACAAAGTATCCTCTATCCGATCTCAGCAATTTCAAGGATGAAATCTTTGAAGAGATCAAGAATCTTGATGGAACTCTAATCGTCAAAGAATATCCAACGAAGTCTGCTTCCACAAACACAATCAAGGCTCACTTGTCCCGCTTGGTTAAAAGGGGCATAGAGCCCGGTATGGTCATTGTAGACTACGCAGATTTGTTACGCCCAGTAGTAGTCCGAAAAGAAAAACGAACGGAACTGGAGTCAATCTACGAGGAACTACGAGGACTTTCTAATGAGTTCAACTGCCCTGTTTGGACTGCATCTCAGACCAACCGTTCTGGTCTCAATGCAGAAGTTGTAACAATGGAGCAGATTAGTGAAGCATTCAACAAGTGCTTCGTCGCTGACTTCATTTGCACGCTCTCGCGTACAATCGAGGACAAGCAAAACAATAGAGCAAAAATGTTTATTGCAAAGAATCGTAACGGACCAGATGGTATGGTTTACGATCTTTTTATGGATACATCCAATGTATGTATAAAGATTCTTGCCAAGCCAGTTGTCTCTGCCGGCTCGGCACCACAAGTTGTAACCAGTCCGGTTGCAATTGATATGAAGGGACAAAGAGAAATATTAAAAAACAAGTATGATAAATTCAGAAAGCTAAGGAGTAAAGCCAAATGAGATCACACATTCGCAGATTTAAGTTATCAGATACATTTATTGACCAGTACAAGGAGCGTGAAGTCCCCTGGGGACCTCTCGGCTATGTTACGTTTAAGCGCACTTATGCCCGCAGACTAAGCGAGTTTGATGAAAACGCCACCGGCACTGAAGAGTGGTTTCAAACATGCCGTCGTGTTATTGAGGGCATGTTTGAGATGCAGAAGCAGCACGTTTATAAGCTTGGTCTTGAATGGAATGACCAGAAAGCGCAGCGCACTGCCAAGGATGCATACGAGCGCCTGTTTACTCTTAAGTGGACACCCCCTGGACGTGGCTTGTGGATGATGGGAACAAAGTTTGTTAACACCCGCACTGCTGCTGGACTATTTAACTGTGCTTTTCGTTCAACCCGAGAACTTAACACAAAGGGTGGTTATCTTTTTTCTTGGATGATGGACGCCCTTATGCTTGGTATCGGTGTGGGCTTTGATACTCTTGGTGCAGGCACCTTAACAATTCAAGAGCCAGAGTTTACTAATGAAACTTACACTATTCCAGACTCCCGCGAAGGCTGGGTTGATTCTGTAAAGATACTTTTGAATGGGTACTTGTTTGGCACAAAAGTTCCCAACTTTGATTACTCTGCGATACGACCCTATGGCGCTCCTATAAATGGTTTTGGCGGCACATCCAGCGGTTCTGGACCTCTTCGTGAACTACATGAGCATTTGGGACAGCTTTACTCTGATCGCGCCGGCGAACAAATAACTTCTATTGATATTGTGGATACTGAGAACTTGATCGGTCGCTGTGTTGTTGCTGGCAATGTTCGTCGCTCTGCTGCATTGGCTCTTGGCAACCACGAAGATCGCGAATATCTTCAGATGAAGAATGATTCTGAGAAACTTGCCCACCACCGCTGGGGTTCCAATAACTCCTTCCACGCACTTGTTGGTCAGGACTATACTTGGCACGCTGAACAATCACAGAAGAACGGAGAGCCAGGGTACATCTGGCTTGACAACGCAAGAACTCGCGGTCGTTTTGCTGACCCTCCAAGAGACGATGATAAAAACGTTATGGGCTTTAACCCATGCGTTGAGCAGCAGCTAGAAGATGCTGAGCTTTGTTGTCTTGTTGAGACTTTCCCTGCAAAGCATGAAACCTATGAGGATTACCTTGCAACCCTCAAGATTGCATATCTCTACGGGAAGACCGTCACACTTGCTAACACACATTGGCCCGAGACCAATGCTAAAATGTTAAAGAACCGTCGTATTGGCTTGTCACAGTCTGGTGTTGTTCAGGCTTTCAACAAGTTTGGTCGCCGCCAAGTTTTGGAGTGGTGTGACAATGCCTACGAGCACGTAAAGGAGTTGGACGCAGAATACTCTGATTGGCTTTGTATTCCAAAATCAGTAAGAATGACAAGTATCAAGCCTTCTGGCACAGTTTCGCTTCTCAACGGCTCTACCCCCGGCATCCATTACCCCGAAGATGAATACTACATTCGTCGTATTCGTTTTGCGGCTGATAGTGATATGCTTCCCGCTCTCGCGGCAGCGGGATATAAGATTGAACCAGACCACTACTCACCCAATACAATGTGTGTAGAGTTCCCAGTTCATGAAGAACATTTTGTCAAGGGCAAGAGAGAAATTACAATGTGGGAGCAGCTAGAGATTGCAGCACAGTATCAGCATTACTGGGCGGATAACTCTGTCTCAATCACTGTGACTTTTAAACCCGAAGAAGCAGCGGATATTAAGACCGCTCTTGAGATGTACGAGACCAGACTAAAGGCTGTATCATTCTTGCGCTATGAAGAGACTGGATATGTCCAGGCTCCTTACGAGCCAATAACCCGAGAACAATACGAAGAGATGAGTGAAGGCATCACCCCGGTTCAGCGTTTTAACACCGAAGAAGGTGGAGAAGGAACTAAGTTTTGTGATGGTGAATCATGTATGATGTGAGGGAGGTAACATGAATTTTAATCACTTGTTTATGGAAAAAGAATTGCGTCTTGCCAATAAGAGCGGCAGGTGTTCGTGCTGCCATTGGCTACCAGCATCTGAGGGGCAAGCCAGCGCCGCTCGAAATATGGTAGTTCAGATGTATTGCAAAAAATGCAATAACAGAGCAATGGTTTTTATGCATGTTGACGAATATAAAATACACGAAAAAGTTATAATTCAGGAGGTGAATCGTGTTAAGACCAGTTAATAGACACATTTTGGTAGGATACTCTCCACCACAGGAAAAGACAGACTCAGGAATTTTACTACCTGATGACTACAAACCCCCTACAGAAGACTACTTAGTTGTAGATGTTCTCGCTGTTGCTGATGATGTCTCAATACGTTGTAATACTGATGACAAAATCATTATCGACAAAAAGATGTTACAGCAAATTAGTGTGCAACACTCTAATTATTACTTGATATTAGAGAATTATGTATTAGGAGTACTAGAATAGATGGACAAAGACTTTTACAACAAATCATCAGCACAAAGCCTTGGCTGGGATCCAACTTGGTTTGGTGAAAAGTATTTTGATGATAAACTTGTAAGAGCAATTAAGCGTTTTCAGAAGCGCTATGGTCTGGGTGCCGATGGTTTGTGTGGACCAAACACATTCCGTTGCCTCTGGACCGAGCGCCAAGAAAACATTGACGACTACGAACCCACAGACCCACATTACTCAAACTACATTGTTTACAATGGCAACTTTACACCAATAAAGTGGGACAAGTTTGTGTTGTGGTCTGAGCGCGGCGGTCTTATGGCACGTCCCGGTAACTACTACGACTACACAGCGAGACCTCAAAGAGATGTTAAGTTGTTTGTTAATCACTGGGACGCTTGCCTGTCTTCTACGCAATGCCAAAAAGTTTTAGATAAGCGCGGCATAAGTGTTCATTTTCTTATCGACAATGACGGCACAATCTACCAGACTCTTGATATGCAGCATGCTGCTTTTCACGCAGGCAAGGTTAATCGTAAGTCTGTTGGCGTAGAGATCTCCAATGCTTTTTACACAAAGTATCAGGATACCTATGTGCGCAGAGGCTTTGGGGAAAGACCATTAATTGACGATGCGAGAGTTCATTTCAGTGAAATACAGCCCTTCTTGGGTTTTTACCCAGTTCAGATAGAAGCACTAAAGGCTTTGTGGTCAGCAGTACATAACGCCTGCGATGTCCCTTTGCAAACACCACTAAACCAGTTTGGCAAAACCTCTACTGTTTATGAACAGCAATGGACCTATGGCAAAGAGCGAGGCTTTGTCAGTCACTACCACGTTGATAAGCGTAAGATAGACTGCGCAGGGCTAGACATAAAAACTTTGCTATCTGAACTTGACGACTGACCTGCGACCTGT
>Ga0163109_10000956_pt1 | contig 22803 bp, 23 predicted proteins | sample CRUFie1St13metaG_FD_108704 | JGI IMG/M metagenome (GOLD analysis project Ga0163109, IMG submission 108704) | Marine microbial communities from the Costa Rica Dome - CRUD Field 142mm St13 metaG | ecosystem: Environmental > Aquatic > Marine > Oceanic > Photic zone | place: Costa Rica: the Eastern... | reverse complement strand
TCATCATCATCATCTTCATCATCATCTTCATCGTCATCTTCATTCTCGTCTATTTCATGTATTTTTGCCATATTATCTAAAAGTTCATTTTCTTCTAATATTTCATCATCCATTTCCATTTCTTCAATCCCCTCATGTATTGTTTCTAATTTTTCAAATTGCGATTTGAATTTACTAATATTTCCTTTAATATTATTTAATTCATTATTAATTCCATTTACTACTTGTAACATTGAAGACATTTTATTATCATAATCTGATAATCTTTGTCTAACATAAAATAATGTTATTACAATTACAAATATTATACCTAATGAAAACATTAAATTTGTTCCTACACCGAATATTGCTAAAAGATCCATTTAAAAAATATAAAGATTAAAAGGTTTTTGAAAAAACGTATTATAAATTATGTAAATAATCTAATGTCTCTTTAATCATATTTTCAGGATAGTTTAATTTTTTTAATACTTCTACACCACCACGTATTTTACTTATTCCTTTTGTTAATCTATATTTATATTGCAATTCATTGTTTACTTCATTCGTTTTCATATGACAATTCAATATTTTTTTATGTTTATCTAATTTTTCACATAAATCAACAAAATGTGTTGTTAATAAAAATGATACATTATTATTAGATGATAAATATTTCAAAAATGAATATGAACTTGCTGTTGCCTCATACGGATTTGTTCCTGAATATAATTCATCAAATATACAAAAATGATTTTTATTTTTATTTTCATCAATATTTGTTAAAATTTCTTTACATCTTCTGGCTTCTGCTTGAAATAGACTATCTCTGCCTGAAGTATCAGGAATATTCAAATAACAATAAATATCATCAAAACACTGAATCTTGCAATTATCATAGAAACCATAACCAATTTGTTGTGTCAATAATATGTTCAATATTGTTGTTTTTAATATAGTCGTTTTACCAGAAGCATTAGGACCTGTAATAATTTTATTTTTTTTTAAATTAATATTATTTTTAACTACATTTTCTTTTATTAGTGGATAATACATATTTTTCATAATTAATTTTTGTTTATTTTTGAAAACAGCTTTATTTATTTTTTTAATATCAATATAACGTGTAATATTTACTATATTCTCAACATATCCATTAAAACCAAATGAAAACATCATTGTTTCATGAATATTAATATCATAACGTAAATTATAAAAATTACTCATTAATGAACCCATACACTGTATTTCTTGTACATTCCATTGATAACATTCAATATTTTCTATTTTAGATAGAATATCTATTATGCTATTATTTTTTTTACTTAAAAATCTATAAAAATTATTATATGTTTTAAATTTATTTACGTTTTTCATAACAATCGAAATATTATGTTTGGTATTATTTAAATATTCTTTTAAACAAGAAATAAAATCATGAATAATTGATAAATTTTCATGGTGTCTTACACATGTTAATACATTGATATAAACTTGGTAAAAATAAAGAGCTATTGAACCTAACATATAAATTTTTTTTTCCAACGGTATGCTACTAAAATTATTGAATAATTGATAAAATAAAGTATTTTTCAGTATTTCTACTATATTATAATAATAATCACTTAAACTTACATCAACACCATAATATTTTAAAATAAAGAAAGGAACAATTACAACAAAAAATGGAGAACATAGTGATATGATTGGTGCTAAAATAGACATAATGCTAAAAAATGCCATAAAATATGGATTTTTATTTAAAAACTTACAATAATTATAATCAATAAAATTGTATTTTTCATAAAAATTATCTTCATTCACAAATGATTTCCATTTATTATAAATATCATCAGTATTTGATATTGGTTTGGGTTTATTATTACTTATTTTTCTAAAATAATCTTGTGTATTTTTAAGATATTGCTTATTATTTGTATATTTATTAGACCATAATTTTAATGTTTCTTTAGAACATTCACTTGTTGGATTGAATACATTTTCGTAAAAACTTTGTTGATTTTTTTCGTTATTTGATTCATTGATTTCAATTAATTCTAAATCTTTTTTTGTAATTTCACTAATATTATTGACATGTTTTTCATCTAAAAAATCGATTGGTAATTTGAAATGATTATTAATTGCACAATCATAGCAATTATCTTCTTCCATTAAAAATAATAATTAGAAAAAATTTTATTTTTAAATGTAAAATAAAAATAAAATAATGGTATTATTATGTAAAATTATTATTATGTAAAATTATTTTTTTTTAAATAATCTCTAATATCATATAATTTAAATTTTGATTTTTTTGAAAAACTTTTTGTATTTATTGTATCTAATAACATTGCTTTATCTAATTCCTTTTTTATTTTACTCCATTCACTCGATTTGATAATTATATTATTTGTTTCCAAAATGAATATTTTAATATTATCACAAATAACATCACATAATGCTTTAATACCTTCATTATCATCTAAATTAACCAATGTAAATAATTTTTTAAATAATGTATAAATTATATTTACAATAAACTTTTCATCGATCACTTCTTCAACTAACATACATGTAATAAAACGACTAAGTGAACGTCTTTCTTCATTTTCACGCATTATTCTACAGAAACCTTCATAATCGTCACCAGCATTTATTTTATATTTTTCATAGTCATTGATATCAAATAATTTAATGTATTCAGGAAATGTTTTTTCTAACACTTTTTCAAAAATTTCATAATTACCCATTAAATAAGCATATAATTTGGCATAAACTTTTACATAAAAACTGTTACTACTACTTCTTTCAAATATTATATTACTTATTTCATTTATATGCTCTTGGTTTTCAATTAAAACATCCAATGATTTACATAATGATGTAACAATTTGTTCATAATTTACTTCTGTTAATTTATTTATACATTCTCTTATATTACACATTTCATTATCTAATACTGTATTTTTTTTTATTATAGTTGATTTGTATGGTTCAACTTTTTTAATTTTTGATTTTTTTTTAAATACTGGAGTTTTTATATAACTTGCATCACCAACAAGTTCTGATATTTGAGATATGATAGTTAATGTATTAGTAGGTAACTCAAAATTAAAACCAGAATCTTTTACATTATTAAAATCATCCAACTTATACTTTAAAATGTTTGTCATAGGAGTATCTATTTCAAGCGCCATTATTTTATATAGTGAATAAACTCTAAATTAATTTATAATAATTTATATTAATTTATATTAATTCATTATTAATAATCAATTTTTTATAAAAATAGAATAAATATATAATATATGAAAATTAATTCATTTTTATTTAATGTTACAAAAAATGAAACTCATGAATATGCGATTTTAAATTCAACAAGTATGTATGTTGTTCCTATTGTAATATTATTTATGATGACAGAATATCGTCATTATTTTTTGTATTTAGCTTATGTTTTACACTTTATTGGAGCATATGAAATAATAAAACGAATATATAAAAAATTAATACCATTGGGTTTTGCAATATTAGCTATTGCTTATCATTATATACCATTGTATATATACTATAATTATAATCATTATTTTACAATTAAACCTTGTCTTTATAATTTAAAAAATTATAATTTGAAAAAACCAAAAAAAGGATGCTTAAAAAAAAACAATAAAAGTCAACAAAAAGTTAAATGGCGTGATATTGAAACGTCAAAATCATTAATAGATATATTAAAAATAAATACCAATGGAGATACAAATTTTGAAATGAATTATGATAATAAAGATTACGAAAGAAAAAAATTTACATCATTTGTATTTGGGTCAGTAATTTTAACAATACCTATAATATATTATTTTAAAAATGATAATTGGCCATACGTAGTATCTATGTATGAAATGTTAATATTAACTTTTTTCATTATTCAATATTATTTTTCTTATGCATGATATGATTCTAACAATATATGTAATTCCCATATACTTTGTGGATCACGACTATAAATTAAAGGGTTAAATCTATTTTCAATAATATTTTCATCATCACTATTATCATTATCATCAATAACACTCTCATCATCACTTTCATCGTTATCATCACTTTCATCGTTATCATTACTTTCATTATTATCATCACTTTCATCGCTATCATAACTTTCATCAATAATATAACTAATACTACTATTGTCAGAATCATTATAATTTATTTTATTATTCATAACATCATCATCACTAATATATATATCATCATATATATCTAAAAACGTATTATTACTAATAGTCGTCATTGTTTTTTAAAAATTATAATTTATATTTTTAAAAATCAATTTTTATGTTTTTACAATAAAATATTAATATTTTATTATTATATTTATATAATGAATAACGAATTAAGTCCTCAAGACTTTTTAATTAATAAAAATAGTAATAATAATGTTATAAAAAAGAATTTTCTACAAATAATTTACAAAGAAAATATTATTTTAAAAAAAACAAACTATAAAGATTTGATTGACATTTTTTTTTCAAATTTATTAGATGCTAATAAATATTATAATAATAATAAAAATAATATACTCAAAAATATTTCTTTTATTGAAAAAAATATTGATTTACAAGAAAAAGATAATACATTTTTCCCAAAAAATATTCAAACATTCATTGAAGATAATATTTCAACAATCTATAGTTACGAATTTAAAATATTTCATAGAAAAATACGTGTTAATTTTTGTTTTTTTGATTTTATACCTAATAATATGAATGAAAATATAATGAAAATATATTTACTATTATACTTAATATCATTATATTCTAATAATTCATGTAGTGAAGAATTATTATTAAATATATTTTTTACACCATTTTATAAAGAATTTCCAGATGATCAGTTAATAATAGATAGAATAAATGTTAATAGTGCATGGACATATCAATGTACAAAAAAAAATTCGATTACAGTGTATAGAGAAGAAGAATGGTTTAAAGTATTATGTCATGAAGTAATTCATACTTTTGGTTTAGATTTTAATGTAAATACAGATGATGTAAATACATGTAAAAATTTTTTCAATATTAATAGTGATTATTTAGTAAATGAAACATATTGTGAATTTTGGGCTATTATATTAAATACATTAATTCATGTATTCATGGATTATAACACTGAAAAAAAAAACTTTTATAAAAATTTTTCCATTATTATAAAAAGAGAGAAACAGTTTGCAATATTTCAATTAGTTAAAATATTATCTTTTATGGAATTGTCATATGATAACATAATTAATAATGATGAAGTTGATAAATATAAAGAAAAGACAAATGTTTTTTGTTATTATATTTTGAAAGCGATTATTTTATATAATGATACGGATACTATGGAACATTTCATAGAACATAATAAAAATATTTTGAATTTTGATAAAAATAAAGTAGGAAAGTTTATTGATTATATTATACGAAAAAGTCGTGATACACAATTTATAAATATTGTACAAAAAATGAAATATAATATTGAAATGAATTATCATGCTAATAAAATAGATGATGAATTAATAACAACTATGAGAATGTCATTATATGGATAATAAAATTAAATGTTAATATATTAAATTATAAATTAATTTAACATATTATTAAAAATATTTTAATAACTAATTATTTAAGCAGATGAAGATGATGATGGGAAATGAGGAGACATGTAGCGTTGGAGATTGAAGTATGTAAGAGTGTCGTCTTTTTTAATCTTAAGAAGCTTAGCAAGAGGGGCATCAGGGTTAATTTTGCGTCCATTTTCAGGATCTTGAAGTTTATGTGCTTTGATATATTTATTGATTTCACGAGTTACTTCAGTTCTTGCCATTTCGGTACCGCTTGGTTTTCCAAGGAAAGTAGCAAGTTCAGGGCTGATCAAAGTAGGTTTGATAAATCCACTGGGAGCACGGTTACCAGCACGTTTCTTTTTTGCGCTCAACTTACGAGCAGCTTTCAATTCTTTTCCACAGATTTTTTCCAATACCTTGTATTCAGCTTTTACAACATTAAGAGCTGAAATAGCTTCGGCTAATTTGGAACTAAAAACAGAAAAACGTTCTTCTACAGAATCAACAGTTTGATTTTCAACAGTATCAGCAACAACTGGTTCAGGAGCAGGAGGAGCTACTGTAACTGGTTCAGGAGCAGGAGCAGGAGTAGTTTTTTTTACTACTTTCTTGGAAGCTTTAGCGGGGGTGTTAGATGACTTTGCCATTATAATTTATATATATAAAACCTTTTTATATCCTTTTAACAAACAAATTATATTTTTTTATATTATTCAATACAAATTACGTCTTAATTTTTAAAAATATAAAAATTTTACGCATTTTTATATTTTTATTTTAATATTAATATTAATATACGCAATTTTAATTATTGTCTTAATATATTTGATGTTGAACTGATTCATAAAGCCATGGTAAACTATTCGCTGCACTTGCTGATGCAAGAGTAAATGCGGATAATACATAATATATACCTAAACACTTTGATGAGTCATTTATTCCTGTATTTATTAATTTTTCTATCACATTCAATGTATATCTTTGGATTTGTTCTAATGTTCCACTGGTAAATAAATAATTTATAGTATTTCTACTAAAAGGTGTTCCCGAAGGCACTATTTCCATTTGCGTTTGTGATGTTAAACCAGCTCTATAATTCCAAATATCATGTAATTCTCTTAGAAAATATAATAATCTTCTTCGATCTAAATCAATAAACCATCGCACATCTGTGGTGTGTCCAAAACCATCAATAATTTGGAATAAAGTAACAATTTTTGATCTAATGACATCTTGATTTTGATTTGATGATTCATTAAAATCAATATTTATATTTATTTTTAATTTTAATATACGTGATAATGTTATTATTTTTCTTAAATTATTTTTAATTTTAGATGGTATTTTATTACGATTATATGGATTTTCTTGTTTATTATTTTGTTTCATTAATTCATTTATTGATTGTAAATCAAAACCATATATAAAACCATCTTCATCTTTATATGAAATAAATTGTTCAATTGGTATTTTTTTTATTTCCTCCAATGAATAAAAATCAGTATTATTTACACATAAACTTCTTTTTATACATGCAGGACCTTTATTAAAAATATAATTTTTTACCATATATTTTCTCCAATTTTTTTGTATTAATAATGCTGGTATAGAACCTTTTAAAAAAGCGTATATACTTGTACGTAAAAAAGCCTTATTACCAGAACTTTTTAGTTTATAATGTTTTGCTAATTTTTTTAGCTGGTTTACGGTATAATTTATATATTTGATATTTTCATATTCATCATATTTTAATATTTCAAAATCTTTATCTGTTATTTTTTTTTGATATTGACTTTTTAAAGGTTTATTTTGATTTAAATCAAAACTATTTGAACGTGTTGTCATTATTTCTTATATATATTATTTTTATTTTAAATGTTCTTTTTTTATAAATATATTTTTTTCTGACCATTTTTGTGTGAATTAAAAAAAAAATTGAAATCGATTTAAAGCTATAATGCTATAGTAAAATATAAAAAATGAGCGGAATCACTGTTGTAAAAGCGAACGAATTTAATACTGATATTATTGCTTATGGTCAACCTAAGCAAAATACCTCTGGCGGTAAATCTGTCAATATTATGAATGGCGAAGTCAAACGTGCTTTGTATCTTTCATCACCACTTATGTACACTTATGGTGTAAGTGATTATGAAGGTAATGAAAGATATGAGATGAGTCTTCAATTCCCAAGCGAAGAATATTCAAATCCTAAGCTTGATCAATTTCTACAAGTTCTAAAAGATTTTGAAGCAAAGATCAAAGAAGATGCTATGTCTAAGCATAAAGAATGGTTTGGTAAAACAAAGCCACTTAGTGCTGATGTAATTGATGCACTATGGACACCAATGTTGAAATACCCAAAAAATAAGGAAACAAAGGAATTTGATTATACAAAATCTCCTACACTACGTGTAAAAGTTCCATGTTATGATGGTAAATGGAGTACTAACATTTTCAATACTGATTATGAACAAGTATTTCCTGATTCAAATGATTCATCATTGACTCCTTTGGACTTTATTTCAAAAGGTTCTAATGTAGCAGCAGTTGTTCAATGTGGTGGTATCTGGTTTGCTAATGGTAAATTTGGTGTAACATGGCGTCTTCATCAAGCTGTAACACAACCAAGAGCTTCTAAAGTACAAGTTTGCCATATTGAACTTGATGACGAAGAAAAAAATGTTCTTCGTGTTAAACCAAAAGATGATGATGAAGAAGTAAATAATGCTTTTGTTGAAAGTGACGAAGAAGATGTTGTTCAAGAAGAAGAAGAAGATGTAGTAGAACCTGAACCTGAACCTGAGCCTGAACCTGTTGTAAAAAAAAAGAAGGTAGTTAAAAAGAAAGTATAATTATTTTAAAAGAATAAAAATGAAAATAAAAAAGAATAAAAATGAAAATAAAAAAGAATAAAAATGAAAATAAAAAAGAATAAAAATGAAATTAAAAAAAGAATAAAAATAATAAATATATTTTTTTTTATAAATATATTTATTTGTATAATAATATGTATTATTATTAATATTCAAAGGTGTAAAATTAATACATCTTTAAATGAACTATTATATCACTTTTTTCACCACCTAATAATGATGTATTATTGTATATATTATCATAATTTATTTTACAAGGTCCATGTCCTTTTAGTATTATTTGCTGATAATTTTTAATTAAAATATCATTTACATTAATATTTAATATTTTATCGGCAATATTTATTTCAATATGTTCTTCATATAATAATGTATTTTCTAATTTTTTATTAATACTTACATGTAAATTATTCATATCATCTAAATACATATTATTTGGCAATATAGTATTTATATTAATAATCAATTCTATTTTATTATTTGAAATATCATCTACTTCGTAATACAATTCACTATGCCATAATGGAACAATTATATTTGTATTATTATATTTAAAACAGTATAAATTGTCATTTATAATGTCATTTATATTTGCAGGAATAGATATATATTTAATGTTTTTTTCATTTTTATCATTATTTTTCATTTCAGCTATTTTATTTTCAACAATATCAAAAATACTATTACCCAATAAAAAATCACATTTTTTTAATATTTCATTTATTTTTATTAAATCATTATATTTCATATTATTAATAATACGCTGTATATAATTATTTATTTTAGTTGTAAAAATAGAAATAAATTGTTTAACGTGTTCGTTATTATTATAAAAATTATTTATATTAATAATCATTTCGTTTAAAATATTTATTTTATTATTATTATTACTATCAGCTTCATTTAATTCTATTATAGTTTTTAACATTTCGTATGCTGTTGTTAAATCTTTAAATTCATCTTCATTTCCACCCTTATCAGGATGTAATTTTAAAGCAATTTTTTTATATTTTTTTGATAATTCTAAAATTTCAATACCTTCTATGTTTTTTATTTCAAATATATTTAATGCTTCATGTACTTTCATAACTTATATTTATTAAATCTAATAGACATTTCTCTAAGTGAAATATTGGTCTATAATTATTTTTATATTGTTGATGAAAATTAATCATAATTTGTAATAATTTATCATTATCTTTGACAAGATTATTTGAACATAAATATTCAATAATTTCAAATATAAATTCATCCATTGATATATTATATGTCATTGCATCATATATAATGTTTCTTACGTTTTCAATATCAATATTATTTTTTTTTTCATTAAATAAATTTTTAATTCTATCTAAAAAAATCTTATTTACATTAATATTGCCATTATTTATTAAAACATTTTTTATATTAGTTATATTATTAACGTCTTCTGTTATTTTAACATCTTTATTTCCTACCAACGATAATATTTTTTGATAGCATGATTTTTTTGGACGAGAAATTGAAATAATATTACATGATTCTGTAATACATTTTGGTATAAATCCAATACTGTCTGTTAATATTATAAAACGTAAAGTAATATCATTTACACTTGTTAAATATGCGTAAAAAGTCTCTAATAATTCGGCTTGTATATTCTTAAAATTTTTACATAATATTATTCCATGTGCCTTATTTTTTTTATTTTTTACAAATAAATTCGAATTACTTGAACGAATACTATCACATATTTGTTCATATAAAACATGAAATAATGTTTTAGAATTACAACCTAATAAATCCATGTCTATTTCATAATGAATATCGCTTATATGAATCATAATACTGTCATCTTTATTTCCCTGCAATTGAATTTTTTTATCATATTTTAAATTACTTGGACTATAATGATTAATAATTTTTAAAGCCTGACTATATTTACCAATTCCAGGAGGTCCATAAATAATAATGTTATTAATTTCTTCTAAGTTATTAGAAAATTTATTTATTTCTATTTCTGGATGTAAATCATATTTATTACAATTATCTAAATATTCTCTAAAACCTGTTTCTAAAAATTTCATAATTATATATGATATAATACGTATATAGTGTTTATATTTTAAATAAAAAAAGATTAATTATTTAAAATAAATTATTAATAAAATACCAATAAATTAATTAATTTTATTCGTTTATAAAAATCCAACTTCCTCCATTTGTATTACTGCAATAAAAGCTAAAAATATCATCTTCTAATTGTAAAACATGTGTTTTATCATTTAATGAAACGAAATCCTTACAATATTTATAATATTCATTAAATGGTTTTTTTCCTATTACAACTAATTTTTTTTTTAGTTTTGGGTGTATCATATATGTTATTTTATTTAAATCAATATGATTTATATTATCATTACCCACAGTGATCATACAATCAGTAGTATTAGAATAATATTCTTTGTTAGAAGATGACATTGTATATTATTTTAATACTTTAAGTTTGATTTATTTACGAATCAATTTTTTTATTAATTGATAAAAAATACTACTCAATTATATTAGTTATATTAATTGAATTCCTTTTGATGTTTTTTTCTTTTCCATTTTAATATTATCTTTATGAATGTTTTGATGACATTTATCACATATTGAAATTAAATTACTTTTATGATTTTTATGTAAATGTTCAATAAAACCTTTTTCATTTGCTTCACTTTGATACTGTAAATGATGTACTTCTGTTGCTTTGTTTTTTTTACATATTTCACAATATCCCATAATAATATTAGAATTATAACGTTTTGATAAATTAAAATCTAATATATTAGTCTTGTCCATATATTTTTTTCTTATTTGAAAAGCATCTTCTAAAAAATCTTTGGGCATATTTAATGATTTACATACTTCTAATCCATATACTGATTCACCTGACCCATCTTTTAATTTTCTGTCGTATATTAAACAATCTTTTTCATAATCATATCTAACTGTTAAATGTTTGAATTTTAATTTATTCATTTTTAATATTTCATCATAATTTACAATTTCATGTATGTGAGTTGCAAATATAAAATTTACATTATTATTATATAACCATTTTAAACCTGATACAAAAATACTTATTGCTGATTCATATTCTGTGCCAGAACATAATTCATCTCCTAATACTAAACTTCTCTCGTCAGCCATATTTAATATAGTTCTCATTTCTGTCATTTCTATTGCAAAAGTTGACAAACCTTTAAACATATTGTCATTATTCAAAATTCTTGTAAAAATTTTACTATATGGAAAATATTGAAAATTACTACATGGTACATACATTCCTGATTGTGCTAATAATAAACATAATCCTAATGCTTTTATAGTACTTGTTTTTCCTACAGCATTTGTACCATATAAAAGCAATCCTTTTTCTTCTTCATTTAAACTCACATCATTAGTAACATATTTTTCATCATTTTGTAACTTTTCTATTAAACAATGTCTTAATTCTTTAGCATTAACATATGATGTATTTTTATTATTATTTTTGATAACTGGTTTACAGTAATTGTTCTCTCTTGATATAAAACTTTTTGTTCTTAGAATATCAATCAATGAAATGTAATTACCTATTTCTTTTATTTCATCATGTATTTCTAAAAAGTTGTTGAGAGAAAGAATATACTCTTTTGATAGTAAAGACTTCCATTTCATATTATTTTTAAAATATGAATTTGTTAAATTATTAATGTAGTCATTATTGAGTGAAACATTTGCGTTCGTAATTTTTGTTATTTTTAAATTAGAAAAATATTCAATATTTTGTTTTTCTTTTTTAACTAACTCTCTTATAACATCACCTCTTTTTTTTGTACATATTAAATTAGGTGGCATTTTTTCTGTTTCATGTAAACTAATGTAATTACCCTTTTTTTTAACAGATTTTAATATTAAATTATTATAAAAATTTATTACATTATCTAAATTACTATTTGTTTTAATCATTGTATTTTCAAATGAATCTATTTCAGGACAATAATCTGTTTGAAAAATATTCTTTTCTATAATTTGATTGTCTATGTCTTCAAGTTCTTCTACTTTATATATTTTTTTGAATAAGTTGATAATTTTGTCACAACTATTGGTAATATTTTTAATGTTTTTCTTTTTTAGATATTTTGATAATGTTTTATTTGTAACATTCCATAACTCCTTAGCATTTAGAATATTATTATATAATTGAAATAGCTGATTTGGTTTAATATTTTTTAATACTAATAATCTAAGTAAACGTGAATGATCGTTAGTAGATTTTAAATACATATTTGTATTATTAATAAAATCTTCTGTGTTCAAAATTTTTTCTATTATTTTATATTCTTCATTTAAATATTCAACATCGTATACTGGATGTAATAACATTTCATCAAAATCTCGTTTACCCATAGGTGTTATACACTTATTAATTAAACTAATAACACTTTCATTTTTATTATCTGAAATAAAATTCAATTGTTTTAATGTTTGACATCCTAAATATACATTTTGCGAATGTGTTTCTATTTTTGGTTCTTGTAAGTATTTAATTAAATAAGGATTGTGATTTTCAATCCAATACAATAAATAACAAAAACTTTGACATGCTAAAGGAAAATTAATATACGTTTCAAAAAAACTGGCAAAATCATCGATTTTATAATATGTTTTAAATATTTCGTGAACATAAGTTTGTTTTTCACAATTGGATATGCTATTATTATTTTCAAAATCATCAATTAAATTAACATTTAAACAATTATTTTTTAGGTAATTGAATATATTATTAATTATTTCAATATTATCAAATTTATTTTTGTCGCATATTAAAATTATTTCATTAGGTTTATGTATTGACAAATATCTTTCAAGTTCATTAGAAGATGTTTCATTGCTTTTACTTTCATATTCAAAAATATTACATTGACCTGTATTAATATCTATACTTGAAAAACCGTATATAACAGTTTTATTAGATTTTATATTTTCAATCCATATTGAAGTTATATTATTTGATAATTTGTTATCCATTTGGAAATATGTTCCTGGAGAATATATATTTGTTAATTTTCGTATTTTCTTTTTTCCTTCGTCGAACTGGTCATAAACGAAACAACGAAAACCATTTTGAGTTAATTTTATTAAATATTTTTCAAGAGAATAATCTCTAAAACCAGCCATATAAAGATCTGTATTTTTGTATTTGTGACCTTTTTTACTTACTGCAAGATCACATAATTTACTAAAATCATATATATTACTGTATTTGTCATCAAAATTATTTGATTCATTCTTTATTCCATAAACTTCATAAAACGCACCTACAAGCATCAATAATATTGATTTACCTGGATATTCTAACCTATGTTTTTTGGTTAAAATAAAATATTCATCTATTAATGATGTCATATTATATTATTAGCATATATCTTTATGTAATGATTATAAAACTATTTAAGTATATGTTATTAAAATATATAACAAAATACCTTATGAAAAATTTAATAATAGATGTTAATAATTTTAATGAAAAATTTGTGTATTTCAATGAACCAGTAAAAAATACAATAATTGCCAATAGTACATTTCGTAGAATATTATATTCTAATGAATTTATGACATTAAATAATTTACAATTTTTAATAAATGTAAAAAATATTAAAATGGTAAAATTCTATCAAAAATATAAATGTTTTATAAATAATGATGATAATAACATTAAAAATTTAATTACACGACTAGTAAATATAGAAAATATTTTACTTGAAAAAATTAATAATACAAGTAAAATACCAAAATATTCTTTATTAGAACAAGTAAGATTAGGATTTATTAAATGCTGTCATGATGAAAATCAAAAAATAAATGATAATAATACAACAATAAATATTCATTTTAAAATTTCTGGACTATGGGAAAGTGAAACTGAATATGGTGTTACGTATAAAATTATTTCTTATTACTAATTATTATTATTTTAAATGTTAATTTTATTTACATAATCATCAGTTGCATAATATTTGATAAATAGCATAATTTCGTATTTAAAATAAGAGTATGCAACAAATAATAATATATAAAATAATACAAAACCATCTAACATTGCCATACTTGTATCAGCACTTAACATATAGACTAAATAAATATATGAAAATATTGAACTCAAAACAATTAATATATTTTTAATTAACTTTTTCATTTCATATTGAGCGGATGTTGATGATTGTTGTAATTCGTTTTTAATATCATCAGTGTTTTTAATTATAACATCCTTAAAAGCTAATTCAGTAATGAAAGCAAATGGACTAAAACCTTCAATAAGTGTTTCTTTTGCTGCTTCTTCTATTTTTTCATCCATTTTTTCAATAGTTTTACTAGTAGTAAATTCTATTTTATTTTCAAAAATCTCCCATATATTAATAACACTTTGTAAAAAAAATATGGCAAAACCGTTTATTGGATTAGCAATATGACTAATAAAATCTGCTCCCCCCCTGCCCACTATATATGGGAAAAATGTAATAAAAAATAAAATAAAAACAGAAATTAATGATGTACCATAATATATAAACTTACGAGTTTTTGTCACAAAAAAAGATAATACTTGTAATAATGTCATTAATATTAATGATGAAAATACTACAAAATTATTTTTAACAATACTTATTGTACTTAATAAAAATCCTAACATTATTATAATAATACATTATAATAATATTTTTTTTATATATAACCCATTATTAATTCTTCTGTCAAATTATTATAATCATTGTTAAATTCTTTTATTTTTTTTAAATTTATAAACTTAGGTTTTTTCATTTTATTTGTTTTATAATAAATATATGGACCATATTTGCCATTACGTATGCTTAAATTATCATTATATACTTTTATAATATTCGTTTTTTCATTATCACTTTCATTTAATAAAAATAGAATATCTTCTAATTTGATATTTTCTATATTGCTTTTTAAATCATCGGTTAATTTAATATTTTTACTTTTATATTTTAAATAATGTCCATATGGACCCTTATTTAATGTAACTTTTTCATCATTATGTTCACCTAATATCATTTCTTCTTTTTTTTCAACAATATCACTAAACTTTAAATTATCACAATTATCTTTTAAATAATCATATGTAAATTCTTTTTTTATTGCGTAAAAAAGTGTATTATTTTTATCTGTTTTTTTTAAAACTAAACCATATTTTGCATTTACACATTCATACTCATTTTCAATTATTATTTTATCTTTTTGTGGTAATAATGTTTTTTGACTATTAATAATATTTGTAATATTTGTATTAAACTTATTACATGTGTCATAATAAGACGTTTTATTTTTAGCTATTTCGTCTATAGTATCTTCCATATTTTTTGTGTAATCATAATGAAATAAATCATAATAATATTTATATAAAAATTCACATACAACAATGCCCATATTTTGGATAATTAATTTATTTTTTTCTCCTTGAAATATTTTTTCTTCTTCATTTAAAATAATATTTTTATCACTGTTTAATAAGTAATTTTTACATTTTTCTTTCTTACCTTTTACGTCTGTTTTTTTTACATACTTACGATCAAATAATCGGTCTACTATTGATGCAAATGTAGATGGACGACCAATACCCATTGTTTCTAATTTATGAATTAATGAAGCTTCAGTTAAATGTTGTTTTGTTTTTTCTATATGTATTTGTGATTGAATATAGTTATTCTGTAGAGGATTATTATCATTTAAATTTTTTATAAAATTAAAATAATCTTCTTCATTTTTATATTCAATTTTACGCCATCCTAAAAATATAGGTCTTTTTGTTTTATATGAATAGTAATGATCATTTGGTGCTGATATTTTCATTTCTAATTCTTCAAATGTACTATCTGCCATACAAGTTTTTAAATTATGATTACGTATTAGTGTATATAGATTTTGATATTTTTTATCTTTGAAATTATCGGGTAATGTAGTTATTTCAATATTTGTTACTCTAATAGCTTCATGTGCTTCTTGCGCATTTTTATTAGATTTTTCGCCATTATTCATATTATCAATATTTTGATTAATATATGTTTTATCAAATTGTTCTAATATATATTGTTTAATTGAATTAATAAAATCATTTGAATATTTTATAGAATCAGTACGCATATATGTAATTAATCCTGCTTCATATAATTTTTGACAAATCATCATTGTTTCTTTTGGTGATATATGTAGATTGTTACTTACTGTTTGTTGTAACATACTTGTAGTAAATGGTTTAGGTGGTATTGTTTTCATTTTTTTTGTTTTTTTTGATAAAATATTATGTTCAAATGTTTTAGATAATTCTAAAAAAGAAACTAAATCTTTTTCGTCTTTATAATCATATTTTAAATTACATAATAGATTTAGATTCGTAAATGATGCTATTGTTTTATAATATTTTTCTGGTTTTTGATTTTCATATTCTAAATGATTTTCATATATGATTTTAAGTGCTGGTGTTTGGCAACGACCTGCAGACAAATTAGCATTGCGGTTAATATATTTCCATAATATGGGTGAAATTTTGAAACCTACAAACAGATCTATCACTTGTCTAGCTCTTTGAGCATCAACCATATTCATATTTAATTTTATTGGATTATTAATAGCGTTTTGAATAGCTGTTTTTGTAATTTCATTAAATATTATACGTTTTGTATTGTTAATAGGTAAATTATATTGATCACATATATGCCATGCTATTGCTTCACCTTCACGATCATTATCACTTGCTAATATTATTTCACTTGCTTTTGAAATTTCTTTTTTCAATTGTGTAATGTATTTTTGTTTATTTTCACATAGAGTATACTCTATATTGTACTGTTTATCAATATTTTTCAATCCTTTTATTTCACGAAAATGACCATAAGATGCAATAACTTTATAATCTTTCCCCAAATATGATTCTATTTTTTTACATTTAGCTGGTGATTCAACAATTACTAATTTTTTCATATATGTATTATCATGTAATATATTTAATAGTTTTAAATATATAATTTATTATTCTCGGAACCCGAATTTTTTTTGGAAAAAAACATCTGAGAAAAAAAAATGGACAATGTTTTTTGGGAATTTTCAAATTTTTTTTTTTTTTTTTAAAAAAAAAAGGGTAATTAAAAAATTACATTTTTAAAAAATGTTTTTTTGAAATTATTTATCGTAATATTATTTATATAAAAAAAAAATTGTGACCAACTAAAAAATTGAAAAAATCGGGCAAAATCAGGCAAAAATCGGGCAAAAAAACAAAAATTGCGACTTTTATGGTATCATTAAATGATACCATAAAAATCGAAAAAGTCGCATTTTTTTAAAAGATAAATAATGTTTATCATAATTGATGAGAAAAAAAACAAAACATAAATTTTTTTTACAGCATTTTTCAAAATGATACCATATGATTACAAAAAAGTCGCACTTTTTTTAATGATAATGGCAAATGAAATATGGTAATAAAAAATTATAATTAAAATGAAAAAAAAAATTTTTTTGAAAATAATAAAAAAATAAAATTTTGAATTTGAAAAAAAATGCAAAAAAAAATCAATATAAAAATAGCGACTTTTATGTAATCATATATTAAGAGTGAATGATGACAAAAAAGTCGCAAAAAAACGAAAAAAAATATTTTTGCGAATGTTGTAACTATACTACAATTAAAAAATATGATTATAATAAACATTTAACAACACGTAAACACGAAATTATGACAAAAGGATTACAAAAAAATAGTGCAAAAGATCAGTACATATGTTCGTGTGGAAAAGAGTTCAAGCAACGACAAAATTTATATAGACATAAAAAAAAATGTAATATTGATGATGAAGTAATAATGGAAAATCAAAATACAGAAATAATGAATCATGAAAATAAAAATATAGATAATGATAAACATGATGAAACAAATATAGATTATAAAAGTATGTTTGTAACTATGATGAAAAAAAATGATGAGTTACAAAAAACGATTGTAGATATGATACCCAAAATAGGAAGTAATAATACGACAACAACAAATAAAGTAAATTTAAATATATTTTTAAATGAACATTGTAAAGATGCTTTAAATATAAATGACTTTGTAAATAATTTACAAATACAATTGAGTGATTTAGAAAATACGGGTAGAGTAGGTTTTATTGATGGTATAAGTCAAATATTTGTAAATGGATTACAACAATTAGAAATGACAAAAAGACCAATACATTGTAGTGATTTGAAAAGGGAAATTTTATATGTTAAAGATAATGATACGTGGCAAAAAGAAGATAATGAACGTACACATATTGTAAATGCAATCAATACAGTAAAACATAATAATATGCGACAAATTGAACACTGGAAAGATGAGCATCCAGAATGTTTAGATGCTCATCATCCTGAAAATGATATATTATTGAATATTGTAAGTAATAGTGTATGTAGAGATAATTCTAATGTAAAAAAAATAATAAAAAATATTGCAAAAGAAGTAATTATTGAATAATTATTTACTCATCATAGTTTTGTATTGTTTCCAATTAATTTTAATAGCAGGTTCTTTTTTAACATTTTGAATTATTTCACTATCCGTTTTTTCACTTCTTTTTAAAGCACTATCTATATATATTTGTTTTAATATTTGACCTATTTCGTAAGAAGCATTGTGTTGATCAGTTTCTCCATTTTCAATAGAAGCTAATTTTTTAACAAACAAAAGTAATAATTCAACATTAATTTCTTCATTTTTTAATTTATTAAAAATATCAGTGTAATTATTGTATAAAAAAGAACATTCGCTTCGTAGTAAATTATCAAATTCGGCTTTATTTTCTATTTTAAGATTTTTTTCCCTTTCGTGTAATACATTAATTCTAATAATATCTCTTTTTATATCTTCACTGTGTTTAAGCTTTCTAATATTGTTAGTTTGATCAACAACATCATTTTCTTTTATCATTCTTTGTAGTGTTAATGATTCTTGAGGATTCATTTATATTATAATAGAATAATAATTTTTAAATTAATAACGAAAGCATTAAATTAAATTCTATTAAAAAAAATAAGCATGTATATTAATATTATTTTTAATGACAAATTATTATTACATATTTTTTATAGTATTAACTATATTAATTATATATTTTATTCAATTTAATTTATTTATGAATAAGAATGAAGATTGGAATGATTATAATATTTTATTAGAAGGCTTTTACAATAATAAAACAAATAATAAAGAAGAATATTTTATTAAATGTTATGCATTTTTAAAAGACGTTTTAGTATTATTTTATAATAATATTGAAAAAAGTTATAATTATACAATAAATTATGTATCCATGCTATTTAGCAAATTTATAAATATTTTTTATTCAATGAGTGGTTATATAATAAATAAAAATAAAAAAGAAGGGTTTTGTTTTAGTGGAGATAATTTGATTAAATTAAATGATGGTAGTGTTAAAAAATTAAGAGATATACATTTAGGAGAAACAATAGATGGAGGTAGTGTTGTATATGCAACAATGAAAATTAAGAATACAGATAATAATGGTAATTATATATCCAAGTTATATTCATTACCTAAATCAGGTGTAAATGAAAGTGATATATTAGTATCTGAAAGTCATTTAATATTAGATAATATGAATGATAATTATATTTATGTAAAAGATCATCCTTGCAGTATTTTATTGCCAAATAATTTAGAAGAATTTTTTTGTTTAATAACAAGTGATCATAACATAAATATAGGAGAATATATATTTAGTGATTGGGAAGATAATGGAATAATTCCAGAATTAAATAATTCATCATCATTTATAAATAATGAAGTATATTAAGTTAAAAAAAATAAAGAAGAAAAATAATATTTTATCATTAATATGTATAATATGGATATCAACGGTATAGTAAAGCAAATGCAAGAATTTAAATTATTTGGATTAAAATTTAGATTGGAAGTAGTATTATTATGTGTTGCTTTAGGTTATGTAATTGGAGCACATTTATTCTGTTCATGTTTAACAGTTGATCCTCAAGAAGGATTTCAATTATTAACAGATATTAAAGATATGGTAATGAATCGTTTAACAGGAAAATCTGTTTCAGGAAGTGGCTCAGGAAGTGGTACAACAGAATCATTCGTAACAAGTCAATTTGCTGAAGTAAATTCAGGTGTTGATAATGGTGTACCAAATAGTAATGGTGTTGCCGCACATTTAGCAAATGATCATACAAGTACTTCAATGCCATTAGAAGAAGGTAAAATGGATTTTTTTGAAAAAACACAATTTAAAGCCGACTGTTGTCCATCAACATATTCTAATGGTGATGGTTGTGCTTGTTTATCATTTGATCAATTAAATCATGTAAGATCACGTGGTGGTAACAGTACAGGTGTTAGTGAATTTTAATTAGATATTTTAATGAAATAATTTAAATTAATATATAATTTAATATATTAATTTAAAAAAAAAGATGCAATAACTATATGAGTGAAAATATGTTAGAACATCTTGAAGAGGGCAGCATACAACATGTGAATATTGATGTTGATGACATACATATTTACAAAGATACAACTCATACAGAATTGGTAATAAATACTAATTTTTTGAATTTATTTTCATCTATATACGTAGCAAAAGAAAGAGGTGTGTTAATAGCTTTACCACATACAGCAGTTTTTGTAACTAGTTATTTTTTTTGGAAAGAACCTCGTTTTAATTATATACGTATTGTTGATTATGTTGTTGCACAAACATCTATATTTTTTACATTAATTTATTCATTTTATTTAAATAAAGGTTTTGAAGGGAGTCTGTTATTTTTGTTATTATACTATGTATTCATGATGAGTTGTCATTTTAAATCGATTGATGATGAAAACAGATCTTTACGTTTACATTCATTATTGTATTTTATAGGTAGTGCTTGTAATGTATATATATTTACAAAATGATATAAGATTTTATTAGTTTATTAATAATAATGACAAATAATGTAGATTTATCAGGTAATGAATTAGAAAATAGAATTAAAATTTTATGTGACAAAATAATTATAAATGATAATGATGATATTATATACAAAAGATCAAATGCTAATTTTATGCTATCTATGAATATGACAAATTTTTTTACAACTTTATATATTATAAAATCAGCAGGAATAATTTATTCTATACCACATATTTTAGTATGTATTACCAGTTATTTATTTTGGAGAAAACCACAATATAATTTAATACGTGTTATAGATTATATTGCTGTAGCATTTACAATGTTATTTTCTTACATTTTTTCTTTTATTTTTAAAAAAGAACTAATTTGTACTTTTGTTTTATTAATAGAAGTTTACATTTTTTCACTAAGTACATATTTTAAGAGTATTAATGACGAAGATAAATGTATTCATGTTCATGCACTATTATTTTTAGTAGGTAATATAGCAAATGTTTATGTTTTTACAAATTAAATTAAAACATCGAGTTAATTATAATTATAAGTTAAAATATATTCCCTTTGTTTCTTTGTATTTTTCCAAGGTTTCATAATTTTATAATATTCTTTTAAATCCTCATCATAACAACATGGATTATGCTTATATTTAATATTATTAGACATCTTTATTAAAGCTGGAATAAAAGATCCAACACTAAATATAATATTTGTAGCTCCTAATATTATTCTAATATCTTTTTCTAAAGTATTTATATTATGAACGGCATTTTTATATAATTTTAGTAATTTATTTACAACTGGATTTACTAAGTCTTCACAGACAATATGAATTTTTTCATATTTACGCTTATTAATTTCTTTAATATAGAAGCATAAAGGTGGAGGAACAAATCCTTGGTGTGGGTTTGATGAAAATATATCTCCACTTCTAATATGAATTACTAAATCATTTTCATTTAATTTAACAATATTTTTTATTAAAAATGCTTCCTGTAATATTTTATTTCTTTCTTTAACATTTTGTTTAAATATGTCATTTGAAAATGACAATACATTTTGACCAAAAAAATTTTTTTTCTTATCTTTGATTATTTCACTATTATTATATTTGTTAAAATATTTTACAATTACTGAAAGATCAAAATAAAGAATTTTTACATTAAATTTAATATTATGTTTATGTGCTATGGCTATATCTATAATATTGGAAAGTTGGGATATATTATTACCTAATCTACCAGATAAACGTTCTAATATTATCATTTATATAATAATTAAATTATTAAAAATATAAAACATAAACATAAATATTAAAAGATATAAAAATAAATTATTCAACAGTAACGAC
>Ga0163109_10000955_pt1 | contig 22804 bp, 16 predicted proteins | sample CRUFie1St13metaG_FD_108704 | JGI IMG/M metagenome (GOLD analysis project Ga0163109, IMG submission 108704) | Marine microbial communities from the Costa Rica Dome - CRUD Field 142mm St13 metaG | ecosystem: Environmental > Aquatic > Marine > Oceanic > Photic zone | place: Costa Rica: the Eastern... | reverse complement strand
TCGTTAATAAATTTTTGAAATTGTTTTGGTTTTTCGCGTGTCGACATTGGCCATAATCTAGATCCGTGTCCACCAGCTAGAATAAGTACTTTCATAAATTACTTTTATTAAGTGTTACTAGGCTATCAAAATATTAAATTTAAGTAAAACCCTGTAAAGAGAAAAGGTATTAATGCCACTTTTTTATTTTTTATGGTTTTGTATCTAATAAGAAAGTAGGGAACCATAGTTAATACAGCCACCCAGTAAGCTAGAAAGATACTACTTAGAGTTTTAAGACTTGCAAAACTAAACCCAATAGTTAGTCCAATATAGCTATCTGCATCTCCAATTATGTTTTTATTTAATAATTCTTGGATGTAAAAGAAACTAAATCCAATCAGGCCAAACAGAAATATATAATTTATTTGATGTTTGAAAAATAACATTCCATAAAAGAAACTTAATATACAAAGTCCATATAGTAATTTGGTTTCTACTTGTTGTGTTAATGCGTCTTGGTATACGTTTGCTAAAAAGATTACAAATAGCGGAGTTAAAAAGAGGATTTCTATTAATGTAAATTTGAATGTCAGAATTGCAAAAATTAATGCCGTTATTAACTCGATTATTGGATATTTATTATCTATTGTGTTTTCACACATTCTGCATTTACCTCGGTATATTATATAACTGAATATGGGTACCAAGTCTTGAGCTTTGAGTTTGTTTTTACAGTGTGGACATGTAGATCTTCCAGTTATTATTCCTAGTGGGTCTTCTTGTATTCTATGTGTAATTACAGTTAAGAAGCTACCAAGGCAAGCACCCCATATAAAGCTCAGTAAAAATTTAATCATTTTGTAATTCGTTTATTATTTTTTGATATATATTTTTATTTCCTACTTTAGTTGCCAGACCGAGAGCTGAATTAAGACTTTGACTGTAGGTCTGTGTATTATCAAGTTTTTTATGGTTTAAGGCTATTAAATACATAGCTTGGCTCGAAGTTGGATTGAGTTTTAATGATAGTTCTAGATTTTGCAAAGATTTGGCGTAGTTTTTAGTTTTGAAAAATAAATTTCCTAAATTGTAAAAATATAAATTATGATGTTGAAAGTTGTTTTTAAATAATTGAAGAGTCGTAGCTGCTTGTTCTAAATTGTTTTCTTCTAACTGTATTTGTGTAAGGTTTGAGAGTAGTAGTGGTGTAAGGTGATTTTCACTAATTAATTCTGTTATAATTTTTTTAGTTCCAGGGTCATTTTTTTCGTACATACAATGAGCTAAAAATTCTTTTGCAAGTGTTTTGTGTTTGGTCTCAAAATTTACTGCGAGTTTTAGGTGACGAAGTGCGTTAGTAAAGTTTTTAAGATTATAATATGTAACACCCAGATATAGGTGAGTATCTGCATTATATGGATCTAATTTTCTTGTTTTTTCGAGAGTTTGCAGGGCCTTTTTGTATTCGCGTACCTTAACAAAACTATAACCTAAAGAAAGCCAGGCGTCTCTAAACGCTGGGTTTTGTTTTAAGCTTGTATAGTTTAAAAGTCGAGCTGCTACAATGTGATTTTCATTAAGTAGGTTTTTAGCAGTTAAGGTTTGTAAAAAGTTTACGGGTGAATCTTTAAATGAATAGAAGAGTTGTAAGTTGTAGCTAAAAGACTTTGCCGTATTAAAGTAGGGGTTGTTTGTTTGAGTTTGAGTAAGGTTTTCAAAAATTTTGGTAGCTGTTTTTATATCATGTGTATTAAGAGCATATATTGCATGCCAAAATTGAACTTCTGCATATTTATTTGGTAGAGACTCTAACAAGGCTACTGTTTTATTGTTTTCACGTGAGTAAATGTAATATTGTAATTCTACAATTTTTCCATATAAGCCATAGTTTTGTTTGTAAGATGCTGCATATATGTTTTTCTTAGCAAGTTCTGGTTTGTCTAAATGTAGATAACTTTCTGCAGATAGTAAAAAGGGAAGGGCTTGATTTGAATCAATTTTATTCGCCTGCACAAAATGTGAGATTGCCAATCTGTAATTATGATCTTTAACAAAATCTAAACCTTTTTTGAGTTCATTTTGATAATTTTGTGGTAAGTTTTCAATTTCTTTTGTAATTGATTGCTCCGAAATACTAGATTCTATTTTTGCTTGAGTGTATTCCAAGCTTTTTGCTGTATTTGAGTTTTTAAAAGATAAACTTAAAAGTATAGCACCAAATATAATGCAGATAGTGCTAATTAATTTTACTTTATAACTTTGCATTTGGGTTGGATTTTAATTACATTTAAATTAACATTTTTTAAGTCTTTTTAAAATGATATTTCTTGGTATAGACCCCGGTTTTGATAGAGTTGGTTTTGGAGTGGTTGAACTTAAGGGTAATACCCCTAAATACTTAGCTTCTGGTGTTATAACTACAAGTCGCTCTAAAGAATTTTATTCTAGACTTGTTGAGATTCAATCAGATTTAGAACAAATATGTAATACCTACAAACCAACGGTGGCTTGTGTCGAAACGTTATTTTTTAGCAAGAATACCAAGACAGCTATGAAAGTTGCCGAGGCCCGAGGAGTAATAAACACATATTTGTATAAAACTGGTTTAATTATTAACGAAGTTTCTCCCAATACGATCAAATCAGCTTTGACAGGTGATGGGCGTGCCGATAAAAAGCAGGTAGAGTTTATGGTTAAAAAGTCACTCAACTTACCTAATCTTAAAGCTATAGATGACGCATGCGATGCGCTGGGTATGGCTATTTATGCTTCTTATAACTGTTTGCCAATTTAGATAGCCACTTAATTGCTAAGAATGGATGTTTGCCAACTACAGTTTCGTTTGTCAGGATAAAGCCTTTGGCACCGTTTTTTATTGCGTGGTAGATGTCGTTTACCTCTGCTCTAGAGGGGTGAGCGTATTCAAGCATGCTTTTAAGAACTTCTGTGGCAACTAGTGTAGGTACATTTTGTTTTGTAGCGGCATCTAAAATTTCTAGTTGAGCGTATGCTAAATTATCGAGTCCAATTTCTACGCCTAAGTCTCCTCGAGCGATCATGCAGTAATCTGCATGTTTTAAAATTTCATCTATGTTTTCAACTGCTGCTTGTGTTTCTATTTTCGCAAGTATGGCAGATTTACTCTGAACTATGTTTTTTAGTTCTATAAGATCGTTAGAGTTGTGAATAAAGCTAAGAGAGATAATGTCTATATTTTGTGAGAGTGCAAATTCTAAATCTTTTTTGTCTTTTAGGCTAATTGCCTCGAGTCCTAGTTGTATTCCGGGTGCGTTGCATCCGTTTCTATTTTTCACTTCTCCAGAGTTTTCTGCGATAGTCTTTAATGTTTTTTCTTCGTGGTTCACTTCTACTATAGTGCATTTAATAGAGCCATCTTTTATTAGAATCTTCTTACCAATGTTTTCTTCTTTATATAAACCTTTAGCATTTAATGTAAAATGATTATCTTTTTTTCCTAAACTAAAGTTGTATTTATGTCCTTGTATAATTTCTGTGGTTGGACAGTTTTCGAGTCTGAGTTTTGGACCTTGAAGATCTTGTAAAATGAGTGTTTCTACATTCATTTTTTGTGATACCTCTCTTATGTTTTTAATTATTTCTGCATATTCTTCGTGTGTGCCCCAACTAAAATTAAGTCTAAATAAATTACAACCATTAGTGATTAATTTTTCTAATGATTTTTTATCTGAAATACTTGGGCTTAATGTTGCACTTATATACATATGAGGGTTTAATTCTTTATATTATAACATAAAAAAAGTCCTAATTAAAGGACTATTTGACTGTTACGCTCTTAGCTAAGTTTCTTGGTTTGTCTGGATTGTTGTTTTTGAGAATCCCAATAAAGTAACTTAGTAATTGAACTGGTATTAGATTTATAATTGCTGCATCTACTGTGTGGTCTGGTACTTTTAACCAGATGTCGAAAATTTCATTTGGTTTTGGACTTATCCCGATAATAAACCCGCCTCTGGATTTAATTTCAGTAGCGTTTGAGATAATATCTGCGTAATTCTCATCTAAACTTGCTATAGCTATTACTGGAGTGTTTTCTTTAATAAGTGCTAGGGGACCATGTTTAAGTTCTCCACCAGCAAATGCTTCTGCATGTATGTATGTTATTTCTTGAATTTTAATCGCTGCCTCTTTTGCTACTGGGAAATTAATTCCTTTACCAATAATATACATATCTTGAGTGTCTTTTATTTTTGCTGCGAGTTTTAATAAGATGTTCTCGTATCGTGGGTTTAGCATGTCATTAATTTTACCAGACGTGTCGTGTAATATTTGTTTAGCTTCCGTTGATTTATTAATACATGCAAATGCAAGTAGCATAATAATGCCAATCTGAGATGTAGTGGCTTTTGTTGATGCAACTGCCTTTTCGATACCTGCATTTATAAGTATTGTTTTGTCTGAAGCGCGAGATATTGTTGAATTTTCTACATTTGTAATACACACAGTTTTACAATTTTTACTGTTTGCCATCTCGATTGCTTCTAATGTGTCGATTGTTTCGCCACTTTGTGAGATACCAATAACTACTGAGTTTGGTTCTAGTATTTCATTTAGATGAGAGAATTCTGATCCGTATTCGAAATGTACTTTTTTCTTAGCTATTTTTGCAAATAAGTACCTGGCACACATAGAAACAACACCAGTTGTACCGCAGCCAACAAAATACACATCTTGCGAATTGTTAATATACGATGCAACGGTTTCAATGAGCTCTGGATCTTGGTTGCACGCACGTAATAGAGACTCTTTTTGCTCCATGATTTCTTTAATCATAAAGTGTTCAAATTCTCCTAATTCTGAATCTTGCTTGTTTAAGTCTACTGTAATATCTCTTTTCTCTATTTCTTGTAGCGTGTTTGTGTCGAAAAATTTCTTTGTGCAGTTGTTATTGTCTATACTAAATTCTACTATTTGATTGTCATCTAAATAGTTAACAACATTTGTATGCTCTAGAAATGCTGGGATGTCTGATGCTATAAAAAAGTGATTTTTATTTGTTACTCCAATAATAACAGGGGAGCCATTTCTAATTGTATAGAGTTTGTTTTCTGATAAAACTTTTACTACCAAGGCATAGCGCCCATGTAGGGTGTTAGATAGAATTTGGAGGGCTTTTTTTGTATCATGTTCTTTTAATAGTTCTTCAAGTAAAACTGCAGCTACTTCTGTGTCCGTTTCTGATTCGAAGTTGTATCCTTTGTCTAGTAACTGCTGTCGTATCTCTTGGTGATTTTCAAAAATTCCATTGTGAACAATTATTACTTGTTTGTTGTTTGAAGTATGTGGGTGAGCATTTTTTTTAGTTACTCCACCATGAGTGGCCCATCTAGTATGCCCGATAGCGTAATGTGTTTGTAAATTGGGAAATGGATTGTCTGCGTGTTCAATTTCCCCGGTTTGTTTATGGATTGTAAATTGATTGTTTTCTTGTATACCAATGCCAAAAGAATCGTAACCTCTGTATTCTAGCTTTTTAAGTCCGTCTAAGACTATGTCAGTTGCCTTATCGTTAAAACCAACAAGGCCAAAAATACCACACATGATATATTTGGTTAATATAACTTACCATACACCTTGATAGGTGTAGGTCAAGAAACACTTGTTGACACTAACCCCATATCACTTGTGATATATCCGTTGGGAATTTGCTAATACTTTTGCCATTTTTTTGAGATACAACTACTACATCTTCGATTCTTATGCCAAATTTATCTTTGTAGTACAGTCCAGGCTCGATAGTAATTACCATGTTGTTTTTTAATGATTTTTTTGATTTAGGTGAAATGTAAGGTAGTTCATGAACATCTAGCCCCACTCCATGCCCAAGTGCATGTTTAAAGTTGTCGGGGGATAGTGGCTCACGTGATAATTTGTCTAGTTCTTTAATTTTAGTACCTTCTTTACTGTATTGAATTCCAGTCTTAAAAGAAGAAAGGACTGTAAGGTAGGCTTGTTTTTGTTCTTTACTTGGATTTTTTGGTAGAAATGTTCTGCTCATATCACTCTGATATCCATTCAAACTTACTCCCATGTCAATTAATACTAAATCTGTTTGTCTTAGCTTTTTGTTGGTAGGTGAGTGGTGTATGTTTGCAGAGTTTTTTCCAAAAGCGACTATAGGATCAAAGCTAAAACCTTCTGCACCAAGTTTGAGGGCGTGAATTTTAATTATACTTGCAAATTCTTTTTCTGTTATTCCTACTTTTAAATTTGGTAATGAGTGTTTTAATGTTTTTTCATTTAATCGTTGGGCTTTTGTTAATAATTCAATTTCTTTGGTTGTTTTGATCACTCTTAATTCACCAATTAACCCATCATCTTTTTTAAACGAGCAATCTTGAAAGATTCTCTTTAAGTTCCAATAGCTACTATATTTAACTTCAAAATTTTGAAAGCTAATCGTATTAATTTTTTCTTTTTGTATTATTTCTTGTATATCTTTTTTGAGTGCTTTCGAAATAATAACCTTACATTTCTTGCTTTTAAAGTGAGAGTAACGAGGATCTGTTATAAGATAAGTATTTTTTTTAGTTAAAATTGCAATTGAAGAGGATCCATTAAAGCTTGTGTGATAAAAAATATCTTTTGGATTGGTAATAATTGCTGCGTCTACATTTAATTTTTCTAAGACTTGTTGCATTAGTGATAAGTTATACTATTTGCTTCTAAGAAATCATATACTTTTGGTATAGATAATGTAAGGCTTAGTTCTTTGGTAGCAATGTACTTACTGATGTTTTCAAAGTGATTTGAGTTTTGTGTGCTTATTCCTAATTCATGTAGTTGTCGTTGGTTTAGGATAATTTTTTGTTGATTATTACCAGCTTCTTCTAGTTGTGATCGAACTTCTTTAGTTGCTGCCACTTTCATCGATGGTGAGCATGCACTCACCACTATATTTTCCATCTTGTTTCTTTTCTTATTTACGATTGTTTGCATTTGATAAAAGAGTTCAAAATCTGCTTCTAGTTCATCCTGTTTTTCATAAAAGTATGCCTCTAACATATTTAAACTTATGCCAGTTGTCACATTGTGAGAATGATATCTGTAGTTATTAGATGAAGTGTAAAAGGCGATACCTCCACTTCCACAAGCTTTTTGACTTATAAAACTTAAGCACCGACCGTCTGAGCTTATTACTCTTTGGTTGATGCTTTCTAAAGTGTCGCTAAGATTTTGGTCACCTCCATCTGAGTTAATATAATAAAAGATTTCAAATGGGACCTCTCTTAGTCTTGTAATAGTTTCTTGTAATTGGATGTTTGTTTTTTGTTGTAAGCGTTGTATTAATCTATCGTTTGCTTCGTTTGTTTCTGAGTTTAATAAATCCTTAAGAGTTATAATCGTAGATAATTGTTCTAGGTTTGTTCTGTAGTTAGTTCCGTTGATATAATCGCTTAAATAGCAATAAGCTTGTGGCTCTAGACTTTCGGTTTGATCTATGACTATATGAGTTCTTAGTGCGCGCATGTTTTTTTTATACTATAGCTTTTTTCTTTTCATTTAGGCAAATTACTTTTATTACTCTATGTGAAAAGACTTTGCAAAATCGTAAAAATAGGTTAAATTAAATTAAAATAATTTTTGCTATGTTTTGTGATGAAGTAAATATAAATGTGTCCGCCGGTCGTGGTGGTAATGGAATGAATTCTTTTCGAAGAGTTTTGTATAATGCCAAAGGTGGTCCAGATGGTGGTAACGGGGGACTAGGGGGTAACGTAGTATTACGTGGTGATGCTAATTTAAATACCTTACATAACTATCGTTCATCTAGATTCTATAAAGCCTCTGATGGTGTAAATGGTGGTAAGAACTTATGTGCCGGAGCAACTGGAGAAGATTGTATATTAAAAGTGCCACTAGGTACTAAAGTATACAATGCACACACTGGTGAACAAATTGTTGATATTGTTAATGATAAGCACGATTTTGTTGTAGCTCGAGGTGGTCGTGGTGGATTTGGTAATGCTCACTTTAAAACTTCTGTTAGACAAGCTCCAAACTTTGCCGAGTTGGGTGAACCAGGAGAGGAGTTAGATTTACGATTAGAACTACAATTAGTAGCGGATGTATCTATTATTGGTGTGCCATCTGCTGGAAAATCTACATTGATTTCTGTTATTTCTGATGCAAAACCTAAAATTGCCGAATATCATTTTACAACAATTGTTCCTAACCTAGGTGTAGTAGCCACCGACAGATTTGGTTTAAATGCTAATGACTCTTTTGTTATTTGTGATGTTCCAGGTCTAATTAAGGGTGCTTCTGACGGTAAAGGTCTTGGTGTACAATTTTTGCGTCATATTAAACGTTCTAATGTATTTGTACATTTATTAGATATTTCTCGTGATGATTTTATAGATGACTATGAAGTTATTTTAGAAGAATTAAGAAAATTCGATTCTAAAATGTTAGACCGTCCAATGATTATTGCTTTTAATAAATCCGATACACTCTATCCTGAGTTAGTAGAGGAGCAAGTTGCTAAATTTTTAGCTAAATATCCAGACACTGAATATTTTGTTATTTCTGCCGTTGCACAAATGGGCTTAAAGCCATTAGTTTCTAAATTAAAACAAGTTATTTCTGAGTTGCCTCAACCAGAGGATAATGTAGAAGTTGTTTCTGAACACGTGGTTTATACTCCAACACACGAAGATCCTCGTTTAATAACTGTAGAGCATGTAGGTAGAGAAACTGCTATCGATAAATATACTGAAGAAGAATACTCTGCAAATATTTTCGAGGTAACTGGTAAGCGTTTACAGCAAATTGTTGTTATGACAGATTTTAATAATCACGAAGCAGTTGCTCGTGTGTACGATGTACTTAAAAAAATGGATGTATTTCCTATTCTTCGTAAAAAAGGAATTTCTTTAGGTGATATCATTCGTATTAGTGGTAATGATTTAATATATAGAGGGGACTGATGAAAGTAATTTTTGGTTTAGGCAATCCAGGTTCTAAATACTTTAAAACACGTCACAATGTTGGGTTTTTGTTTTTAGATTATCTTAATCAAAAGTATGGATCTGGTGCCTTTGTGTCTAAATCAAAATTAAAGGCAGAAATTGCCGAGATTTTTATTGATGGTACCAAGGTACTATTAGTAAAACCACAAACTTTCATGAATTTATCAGGGGATTGTGTAAACTTGGTTTCGAGTTTCTATAATTTAAATGTAACAACTGATATTTGTGTTGTATTTGATGATATCGATTTAATGTTTACAGATACTAAATATAAATCGAAAGGGGGAGCTGGTACGCATAATGGTATGCGTGATATTGTCTTAAAGCTTCCGACTAAAGAGTTTTCTCGGCTAAAAATAGGTATCGATACTGAAAATCGTTTTCCAGATTTAGCTGCGTTTGTGCTTTCGAGTTTTTCGAACGATGAATTAGATTCATTAAAATCTATTTTTGACAATTCTCATGAATTGATTTTGAATAATTTTCTTGATTTTTCGTAAAAAAAGATCTACACTGCCAATACTTAGTTTTTAATATTATATCAATGTACTCTGTTATAGAATTTGCTGGTCAACAGTTTAAAGTACAAAAAGGTGATAAAGTTACTGTAAATCATGTAGATCATAAAGAAGGATCTAAATTCGATGTTGATTCTGTTTTATTACAATTCGACGAAGAAGGTAAAAACGTTACTATTGGTGCTCCAGTAATTGAGGGTGCAAAGGTTACTTTCAAAGTTTTAGAACATAAACTTGGAGACAAGGTTCGTGTTTATAAAATGAAAGCTAAAAAACGTTACAGAAGAAATAAAGGTCACAGACAATCACTTTCTGTTCTAGAAGTTGTTTCTATTTAAGTAGACTTACCGTTACTTAATGTTAGTTTAAACCGTCCCAATGGCGGTTTTTTTGTAACTAAAAAACTAATATTCAAGGATCTTGTCATAAGCTTGACAATCCTGCCAGGTGTGGTATAGTGCTTAAAAATAATATTAATATTTATGTTAGAACAGAATATTAGCCGATTTCTTGCTTCTTTTGATCAAGTAAAAGAATCTAAACTCACCTTACGTCCTAAGGTTGTTAAAGATCACTTGTTAAGCACTAGAGATAGGATTAAACAAGGTTTGGAATCTGAGGGAATTACTTACTTATCTTCTTACGGTTTATCAATTAACTCTAAATCCACATCTAAATTTGCATTGAGTGATGTTAAGTCAATTTCAGATAGTTACTGGGATAGTGTGCAAAGATTTTATCAAGAAAATGGTTATTCAACTACACTAGATGACACATTAAAAAATACTTTGTTTGAGGCAAAGTTGAAGGAAAGAAGAGATTCTTACCAGATTTGGTTAAGATATCTTGCTTGCAATGACGCATCTTATATTCCAGATTATTTACATGCCTGGATTTTGCATGGTCTAACTAAAATTGGTAAATATGACCAGGAACGTCATAAATTTAAATTAAGAAAACCAAATACAATGGATGGTTTTGTTACTTTGTATCCCGATTGTTTATCAAGAGCTGTAGAAATTATAAAAAAGAAGATTGAATCGCCAAATCATAAATTTCAAGATGATTCCTTGAATGATATCTTTAAGCAAAATACATATCCAACATTCAAAACTTTATATGAATATTTTTATTCTGAAAAGTTTATGTCTTCTAATGGTTTATTAGAAGTTCTTGAGCAAACAGAGGGTAAGTGGATTGAATATAACTCTGAGGATCAAGCTCATGAGGTTTCTGAAATTTTGAAAAATTACCCAGCTTTGGGGTGGTGTATAAAAGGTGAATCTGTAGCTAAAGATTTTTTGAGTGGTGGCTCATGTTATATTTATTTTTCAGATGTACCTTCTACGCATCCAAACAAAGAATGGGTTAAGTACGGATATCCTCGTTTGTGTATAAGAACGAATAATACGAATGGTTCTACTCAAATTGATGAAACGCGTGGTTGTGCAGAGGGGCAAGGATTAGATGAAGTAATTTCTAAAACAGATATTTTAGAATCAAAGTTACGTGAGTTTGGAGAGTGTGGTACAGAGTATATTGAAGTTAAATCTCGATTGAATCTTTTTAATGAAATTTATACAAAATACACAACAGGCCAAGACTTATCTTTTACAGAGTGGGCATTTGTGATTAATTGTCCAATTACATTTTTGGGTTATAATCAAGATCAAAGAGTAATTGAACTCAAAGAAAAATTGAATCGATTATTTGTAGGAGCTGATTTGACTTCATGTAATCTTGAGAATGTGAATTTAGATATTAATTCATCTATAAACCATGAGAATGACTTTGAAGAGTATGAACCATTCTATGTTGATTTGAGTGGAGTAGATTTGACTGGTGTTAATATGCGACGTGCTAATTTAGTTTGTGTTAACTTAGCTGGAGCTAATTTAAGTGGAGCTGATTTGAGAGGAGCGGATTTGTCCTGTGCCCATACTGACTATGTTAACTTCTCTAATTCAGTATGTGTTGGTGCGGATTTCAGAATAAATAGTTTTTCTGATGTTGATTTCAGTAATGCTGACTTAAGGGAAGTCCAATTTGATCAAAATATATTTATAAATACAAATTTTTCAGGTGCAGATTTAAGAGGGGTCGTTTTTTTATATGTTGAGGAATTGTGCTCTCTAAATTTTTCAGGTGCAGATTTAAGAGGTACGAATATGTCCTCTTTTGGATTTTGGGATGCGAATGAATGTAATTTTACCGATGCTATAGCAGATAGTACAACTATTCTACCAGATGGCTTTGTTTTTGATCCAGAAACGGGGAATGTAGTAAATGTCTCGGATAGAAACTTGTCTATCATTCAATCAAATAAGTCAGATTTGGAAGGGGCTAATTTTGCAGGATATGATTTGAGAGGAGCTAATTTACAGGGAGCTGATTTGAGAGGAGTTAATTTACAGGGAGCTGATTTAAGAAGAGCTAATTTACAAGGAGCTGATTTAAGCGGAGCTAATTTACAGGGAGCGGATTTAAGTAGAGCTGATTTGAGAGGAGCTAATTTTACTTTGTCGGATTTAACTCGTGCTAGAGTCAATGGTGCTGACTTTTCCTTTGCTAAATTTAATCAAACAATATTATCTGATGTCACTTGGTATAACATTATAAATAACATTATAATAAGCAAATCTTATTCTTTATTCCGTGGAGTGTTATTGGGACCAGATGTTTTGGTGAGAGGTGGTACTCTCAGTGGATATGATTTGTCTAATATGAATATTAGTGGTGCTACTATTTATGATTTAAATTGTTCTAGTTCCTCTTTGGTTAATTCAGATTTGTCTGATACTCTTTTAGTGGGAGTATGCTTTGAATCTGTTGATTTTACAGGAGCTAATTTCTCCGGTGCTGATTTAAATAATGTTAACTTTACGGGTTCTAATATAACTGCTGAGCAATTAAATTCAGCAATTTTAGATGAAACTTCTACGTTACCAGAAGGCTTTGTTTATGATTCAGATACAGGCGAGGTCTTAGAGGCTTAGTAGCTATTGATGACATTAAAAATACCACCTGTTAATTAGGTGGTTTTTTTGTATTACACTGCCTTTAAATTTACTCTTATAATTTTTTGTTGTTAAAAATTTGACAAATAAAATAAATGATCTAAAGTGTTGCTATATATAACTTTTAATTATGAAACTAAATGACAAGATAGCAAGTTTGCTTACTGCTCAACCATCGTTAGAAAAAAGTCCTTTTTCTGGAACAATTATTGATATTGTTAATGCGAATGCTGAAGCAATATTAAATGCAATATCAAATGATGGTTTCTTAGGTTGTACTAATTTATCACATGGGTACTCATTGGTAAAAAATCACGATGACGAAATTATCTTAATTGGTCCCACATTTGATTTAACTGATGTTAAGTTGAATCGAGCAGATTTGACTGAAGCGGATTTAACGAATGCTGTTTTGAGGAGAGCCAATTTAACTGAAGCCAATTTAACTTGGGTTAATTTGACTAAGGCTAATTTGGGAGAAGCTAATTTGACTAGAGCTAATTTGGTTCATGCATATTCTTCTTCTAGAGCATATTTGGAAAAAGCAGATTTGACTGAAGCTAATTTGACTGGAGCTAATTTGACTTATGCTAGGTTGGAACACGCCAATTTGACTGGAGCAGATTTGAGAGGAGCTAATTTGACTAGAGCTAATTTGACTGGAGCAGATTTGACTGGAGCTGATTTTAGAGAAGCTCATTTGCATGGAGCTGATTTATGGCACAATGTGTTGAATGGAGTAGATTTTACTGATGCTAATTTGAATGAAGCTGATATGAGATACGCTTGTTTGAAAGAAACTAATTTGACTAGAGCTAAGTTGAGATACGCTAATTTTATTTGTGCTAAATTGAATGAAGTAGATTTGACTGAAGCTAATTTGACTTTAGCTACTTTAAATGGTGCTAAATTGAATGAAGTAGATTTGACTGGAGCTAATTTGACTGCTGCTAAGTTGACTGAAGCCAATTTGCAATGTGTAAACTTGACTAGTGCTAAGTTGAGACACGCCATTTTACCTGGAGCGAATTTGACTGGTGCTCAGTTGACTGAAGCCAATTTGAATGGAGCAGATTTGACTCAAGCTGATTTGACTCGAGCGAATTTACTTGAAGCTACATTAATAGCAGCTAATTTGACTAAAGCAGATTTGACTGCAGCTTTTTTGCCTAAAGCGGATTTAATGAATGCTAATTTAACTTCAGCTAATTTGAATAGAGCAGATTTGACTGAAGCTAATTTGACTGGAGCTAATTTGAATTATGCTAGGTTGGAACACGCCAATTTGACTGGATCAGATTTAACTAGAGCTAATTTGGCTCATGCATATGGTTCTGACAAATCTGGTTTACCTACTGTTGTTAAGTTGAATCGAGTAGATTTGACTGAAGCTAATTTGAATTATGCTAGGTTGGAACACGCCAATTTGACTGGAGCAAATTTGACTGGAGCAGATTTGACTAGAGTAAATTTGTTTGAATCAGATTTGACTGGAGCTGATTTGACTAAAACTGATTTGAGAGAAGCTTGTTTGACTAGTGTAAATTTTAGTGGAGCTAATTTGACTGGTGCTCAGATAACGCTTGAACAATTAAAATCTGTAATACTTGATGAGACAACTATTCTACCAGAAGGCTTTGTTTATGATTCAGATACAGGCGAGGTCTTAGAGGCTTAGTATCTATTGATGACATTAAAAGACCACCTATTAATTAGGTGGTTTTTGATTTTTATGGTTTTTGTTTAGCCTTTGATTCTTTCTGTTTCTTTGGTTGGAGGTAGTTCAAAACTATATTTTTCGCCGTATAGTTCGAATTCTAGTTTGTAGGCTTGCAAGATTTGTTTATCGATATCAAATTCTGCTTTCAATTGTTGATTGATTTTGCGGTTACCGTATTTTTGGTCTCCGGCTATAGGTAGGTCTATAGTTTTAAGGTGTACGCGGATTTGGTGTGTACGACCTGTTTCAATTAGAATGTCTAATAAACTAAAAGTTGCATTTAGTTTTTTGTTGTAGAAGCTTTCTATTAGTTCGAAGTGGGTGATTGCATTTTTTGCATCTTTAGCTATCGAAATTTGCATTCCTGTTGGGTCTAAAGGATCTCTCTTAAGTGCTGCATTAATTGTTCCAGTTTTACTTTTAGGTGTACCTATGACTAAGGTTTGGTAATGTTTTTTGATTGTTCTATTTGCAAATACCTCTTGGAGCGCGTAGTGGGTTTTATCATTTTTTGCAATAAGCATTAAACCAGATGTGTCTTTATCTAATCTGTGTACAAGTCCTGGGCGAAATGGAGCACCAATCGTTGAAAGTTGTTTTTTGTGGTGCATTAGAATGTTAACCAATGTAAGTTGTTCTAGGTTTTCTGGGCTTGGGTGTACTGTTAAACCTTGTTGTTTGTTAATTACAAAGAAATCATCATTTTCAAATACTATTTCAAGTTCGCCTTCTTTTGGTCTTAAAAGCGTTTCCGTAGTAAAAAATTCAATGTCTAAAATGTCTCCTTCTTGTACTTTGTAATTTTTTTTTGGTTGTTTACCGTTGACTATTATTAGTCCTTTTTCGATAGATTTTTGGCATCGAGCTCGAGACTGCTCTGTGACATCTTGTAAGACTTTATCTATTCTTTGTCCGTGTTTGTCGAAATCTATTGTAATTTGCATATGATTTTTTGCTTATTCTACATGAATCTGTGTGTTTGTAAAGAATTCTTAGACTTGAGAAATATGCTTTGAATCATTATAATTTTGGTGATTTAAATTATATTCATGCAAATTTCTGTAAGTGATTCTATTTTTAATAAAATTCCTCATCTTAAATCTAATTATGTAGTTTGTGAAAACATGCGTTTTCGTGAATCTACTCGTCATGAACTTTATGATGGATTAAACGAATTGTTTTCACGTTTAAGAGGTCATAAATCTCTTAAAGACAAAAAGGAAATTGCGGAATATCAAGAACTTTTATCAGAACTTGGATTGTCTCATGCAGAAGTTTCTACTAGTAGTATGGTAAAATTAATTGTTGAAAAGAAAAAAGATCTTATTTTGAATCATCCTATTATAGATTTTTACAACTATTTTTCCCTGCATCATTTAATACCAATTGGTGCATATGATTTAGATAGAATACAGGGGGATTTAGTTATGCGTGATTCTGTTACCGATGATATGTTTCAAAAGCTTGGTACAAATAAAAAAGTTAACGTTGAACAATCTGTTGTTATGGCAGATACAAAGGAGGTTTTATGTGTAGACTGGGTTCATAAACAATCGGACAACCAGAAAATTAGACCTAATACAAAATATGTTTTGTTTAGAATCGAAAGTCTTCGGGACGAAGTAGAAAATGCCAAAATTTTACATGAATTTATTGATTTAATTTCTAAATTCTTTGAATTTGATTCTTGTGAATTTAAAACACTAGATAAGGATAATACTTCTATAAAGCTTTCTCTGTCAGAGGAAGCGATTGCTCGACAAGATCGATTTGTAGATTATACAGATGTATTATCTCGTGGTGTCTCTGATGTAATTGTTTATGATGATTTGATGGGGGACTTAATTGATGGTAAAAAACTAAAAATCAAACATGGTGTCGATCCAACAAAACGTTCTTTAACTTTTGGTCATGCTGTAAACTACGAGAAATTAAGACAATTTCAGGAGAGGGGACATGAAATTCAATTTTTGATTGGTTCTTTCACTGCAATGTTTGGAGACCCTACCGATAAATCTGAATCACGTACAATACGAACTCGAGAAGAGGTGATGGATATGGCGAAAAACTATATTGATCAAGTAACAATGATTTTAGATAAAGATAAATTAAAGATTTTTTACAACGATGCTTGGTATTCAAACATGCCAATCGAAGAATTTTTGCGTTTGCTTGCAAAGACAACAGTTGCCCGAATGTTAGAGCGCGATATGTTCCAAAAACGTATGGCTGATGGTCGTGAAATTGGTTTGCATGAACTTATATATCCATTACTACAAGGATATGATTCTGTAGAAATGAAGTCGGATCTTACTGTTATTGGTACAGATCAAACATTTAATGAATTACAAGCAAGACCTTTACAAAAAGAAGCTGGATTAAATCAGCAAAATATTATTTCTATGAAAATGTTACTTGGTACCGACGGTAAATTGCTAATGAGCCAATCTCAAGGTAATTTTATTGCATTGGATGACTCTTCTAAAGATAAATTCGGTAAACTGATGAGTATTCCAGATAGTGCTATTGAAATGTATGCAAATGCTTTAAGTAGATATACTCGTGAAGAATTACAGGTAATGTTTTCGCGTTTAGATGCTGGTGAGAATCCACGTAATATCAAGATGGAATTAGCGCATCATATTGTAACTAATTTCGATGGTGAAGAAGCTGCTAACCAAGCCCGTATTGATTTTAAAGAAGTTTTCCAAAACAAAGGTTTGCCAACAGATATTCCTAAGTTTGTAGCTACCAGCTCGCAAACAATTTTGGAAATTTTACAATTATCAAATCTAGTAAGTTCTGGTTCGGAAGCTAGACGCATGATTTCTCAAGGTGCAGTAAAAATGCATGAAGGCGAAAAAATATCAGATCTTGGATTTACTTTCGATGCAGGTTTTAGTGGTGTGTTACAAGTTGGTAAACGTAAATTTTTAAATTTGAGTGTTGAATAAGATGTTAAAAGCGCCTCTAAAAGATGCGTTTAGAACAACTAAATCACATCTAGAGCATTTATCATTAATGGGTATTAATACAGTCGAGGATTTTTTACTTAATTTTCCTTGGCGTTATAGTGATGAAACAGTAATGGCTAGTATTGCTGATTTGAATTCTGTAGATGCTAGATCTGTTTCTGGTAAGCTTAAAAACATGAGAACAATGCGAACACGTAATGGTAAGTTTATGCTCACTGGTGTTTTTTACGACGATACCGGGGAAGTAGATGTTATGTGGTTTAACCAACAGTATTTAAAAAATATTCTTAAAAACGATGTAGAAGTTATATTAACAGGTAAAGTTAAATGGTCTGGTTCACGTGGTAAAATGCTAAGTCCAAAGCATGAAATCCCAAAGGCTGGTGTTGAATTAATTCATAGTGGTCGTGTTGTGCCTGTCTATCATGAAAATCCAAAAATAAATTCCAAATGGATACGCGAAAAACTACAACCGTTATTATACATGACAAAATTAATGGAAGATCCATTACCAGATGCAGTCATAGAAAAATATAATCTTATGTCTTTTGGTGATGCAGTATCTCAGGTCCATTTTCCTGATTCTCACGAACAATTGCTTTTAGCACGTAAAAGACTTGGATTTGATGAACTTTTTGGTATTCAACTTGGTGTTATGAACCGTAAGCAATCTCATCAAATCGAAACAAAAGATGTATCAAAAATTGTTAGCGTTGATTTAGAAATCAAACAAAAATTTTTAGATTCTTTACCATTTAACTTAACTGGAGCGCAAAGTCGTGCCATCGATGAAATTCTAACAGATATGCAATCTCCACGAATAATGAATCGTTTACTTGAGGGTGATGTTGGTGCTGGTAAAACATTAGTTGCAACACTTTGTTTATTAATGGTTGTTAAATCAGGATATCAAGGTGCATTAATGGCACCGACTGAAATTCTAGCAAAACAGCATTTTAAAAATCTTCTCAAAACATTATCTGCTTTTGGAGTAACTGTACAATTGCTTTCTGGTTCATTAAAAAAATCAGAAAAAGAAAAGGTTGTTCATGGTTTAGCTACTAAAACAATTGATATTGTTGTAGGTACGCATGCGGTGATTCAACAATCAGTCCAATTTAATAATTTAGGATTGGCGGTAGTTGATGAACAACATCGATTTGGGGTTTCTCAACGATCTGTTTTTAAGCGCTTTGGAAAGCCACATATGTTAGCTATGACCGCTACACCAATACCAAGAACATTAGCGCTTACATTGTACGGTGATCAAGAACTTTCTATTTTAGATGAAAAACCAGCAGGTCGAAAATCTATTATCACTAGATCCGTTCCAAGTTCCAAACGAAAAGATGCATATTTATGGATTGAAGATCAAATTAAACAAGGTCGTCAGGCATTTGTTGTATGTCCTTTAGTAGAAGATTCTGATGCTATCGAGGCTAAATCTGCGACAAGCGAATGGCAAAGATTGTCCGAAGTAGTTTTTCCTCATCTTAAAATTGGATTGGTTCATGGAAAATTAAAGCAAGATGAAAAAGACGAAATAATGCTTAAATTTAAGAATAAAGAATTAGATATTTTAGTTGCAACTACTGTAATAGAGGTCGGTATCGATATTCCAAATGCGTCTATAATTATAATCGAAGCTGCAGAAAGATTTGGCTTGGCACAATTACATCAATTACGTGGTCGTGTAGGGCGAGGGGAGCATCAAAGTTACTGTTTCTTATTTCCAGAATCTAAATCAGATACTACCCGAAAAAGAATGAAAGCTATGGTTGACTATGACGATGGATTTAAACTTTCCGAAATCGATTTAGATTTACGTGGACCAGGGGAGGTATATGGTGTTCGCCAATCTGGTATTCCGGATTTAAAAATGTCGAGTCTTGCAGATACCAAATTAGTTTCGCAAGCTCGAGAAGCAGCAGAGTACGTAATGCAACATTATGCAGATACACGTGAACACGCACGATTGTTAAATTCGTTAAAAGTCAATGTAAACGAAATAGATTACTAAAATAGGAGAGTACGTCCCCTTTTAATTATTGGCGTTTTTGTGGAGTGTCAAGTTTTTTATTTTTGCGTTTTTAAAATTTAGAATTCTTTATAACTAATGTAACGAAATATATGCATTAAATAAGATTATTAAATGTTTAATAAATTGAATGTTGATTTGATACTAATAATTCAAATTTTCAAATTTACGTTAATGCAAATTTAAAACGAGACGATATAATATACCAAAAAAAAATAAAAACGCCTGAGAGGCGAAAATAAGAGGTCGATAATTTTGAGGACATTTTATATAAAGTCGTACCTATACTATACAATAGAGTAAATGGCTTTAAATAAACAAATACTCAATTTAAATTTTTAATACTATATTAATAGTTATCTTAAATTATTATATTTATATTTGCACAAGATACATTGTGCGGGTATATGAACAACAAGAAAATACCACCCGTTTTGTGGGTGGTGTTCTCTTTCTATCTATATATTTGATTGTAATTGTTGTAGCTAATATAGATTATAGTTATTGCAACTATTGGTAATGAATACATATTGTATTCTGGATAATTTTGCATTAAGTAGTTCCCTACATATAAGTTTGCTACTAGTGCTATTATATATTTGAATATTATTTGATTTATTTCGCTCATTTTATGCTAGGTTAGAATTATATATATCAATTAATCTTTGATGTGAGTATCCTCTGCTACTTACATATCTTTCAAACTGTCTTCTTAATTTTCTTTCAATTTCTTGAGATGCATGGTAATTATTTACATATGCGTGTGCCAATTCTAATTCGCTTAGAGTCCTCCATTTCCTTCTCTCTTCTGCGATAAGTGCAAGATTTCTTTTTCTTCTTTCCATTGTTGCATGAATATTTTCACGAGCTACTGCATGTCCTGTTATTGCTGTTGTTGCATATACTGCAGCATCGATACCAACTCCTGCTACATCTGTTACCGCATTAAATGTATTAACTGTACCACTTCCAAAGTCAGATATACTATCTCCGGTCATAGCTGATAATAAACCTCCACCTAAACTAATACCTGCGGTACCTAACACACCATAGGATAAGTATGCTTCAGCTTTGTTTATTAGTTCTCTATTTCTCATACCTTTACTTAAACAATGTAGTAATGCTGAATTCGACCCTTGTCTATAAATATCAAGTACTTTTCTACTATTATCAGTTAAATTACCTAATAATGTAGTTTGTCCGTTAAGCATTTTTTCAATTGTTTCACTTATTCGTTTTACCTCGGCTTTATTACCTGCTTTTAAATATTTTTGTTTATCTAGTATTTGTTTTGCTATAGCACCTTCTGTTTTTACTACATCACCGATTACTTCACTAGCTGCTATTACTTCTTTTTGTGTAAAGCCTCTTAATGAACCTGACATGATAAATCTTTTTACAAAGCTTAATCCTTTTAATCCACCTTGTAATAACCAATTGAACCCCGCAAAAGCTCCGGTTACAATACCATTAATCGATCGCAGAATGCTTGCAGCAAACCTTCCTAATCCAACTGGAATTGCTGCAGCCCATCTAAGTGGAGTGCTTTTTATTCCTGTTAGTACAGATTGTGTTGGTCTCCATATACTTTTTGCAGCTTCCCATGCGCTAAATGATGCTTTAACTGTCTCTGCAGCCTTTTCCATGTTGCTAGTTTTAACTGCCATATTTGCTGATGCTGAAGCTGTAGAAGATATCCGTCCTGCACGCGTAAAGAGTTTTGTTGTATGATAAGCAATTCTAGTTAATGCTGGAGCATTTTTAATTGTATTAGCACCTGACATTAGACCAGCAAAGGCAACTGCTGCTGCACCACCAGTAAATATTGAGGCTACATCACGAGCCAGCGATAATCCAAAGAATGCCCATGTTAAACCCTTTTGAAAGCCTTCAATTTTATTACCTGCCAAATCTCTTCCTGTCCATAATTGCCTTGCCATTAAGCATGTACCAATAAATGGTATCATTGTACCTACGGTTTCGGCACCAATTAATCCTGCTTGTTTTAGTGTGCCACCTTGAGCAAGTGAGGCTACTGATGCTGCTAGTGGTATACCAAATGTCATTCCTTTACCAAGCCAAAAACTATATTTTCCTCTTTGGAAATCAACATAGCTATTGCCTGGTCTAGCAACTGGCCTTCTGTTGTTTTTAACCATTTCATCGTTAAGATCTACTAAATGATTTTGTAGTTTAGTTTCTAAACCTCTACGTGCATCAGCTATAAGATCTGCTTTCAACCTCAATTCCTCTAAAGCATTAACAGATGATTGAAGGCCATTTCTTGTTTGAATTTCAGATAATCTACTTGGATCATTTTCTAAAATGTTGATATCTGCATTAATTTGTCTTTCTATTAGTGTAACCTCTGCAGTCATAGATCTTACATTTGCTTTATATTCCGTTTGGTACCTTGTGAGTTCTACATCTGACATACGTGCAACTTCTGACGGTGTAGGTTGTCTTTGCCCCGGATTCTTATTTTTTGTATCTGGTTCTGTAAATTCTCTTAATCGTTTGTCTATATCATCCATTGCATCAAATGGATTGCCACCTGGTTTAAATGACTTTGGTACACCCATTCCACCCTGTATAGATGCTGACATTCTTTTCCATGGCTGAACAAAACCTGAGTGCATTGATTTTTCAATCCAGCTGTATAGTACTGCAAAGTTTTGAATTCTTAAATGTGTATGATCTTGTTTAATTTCATCACAGTAATAACCTGTTATAATCGTATCTAATCTTTCATCTTCTAAATTTGCACAAAAATTAACTATTTCTTCTCTATACTCCTGAGTAAGTGAGCTATCTTCGTTTGCAACAGTTAGAAAGTGTGTTCTTAGTGCATCTACTGGTCCTCCATCTTGTAATAACTTATCTTTTAATGTGTTTAATGCTTGAAATGTTTTTGGTTTGTTTTCTTGATATTCATGCATTAAATTATCATCTTCAATAATTGTTCTTATTTGTGAAACTTTGAGTTTACCAAGACCACGTAATTGTTTTTTTGGAATTTTAAGTACTGTTTCTGCTCTTTTATAGGATAGAAGTGGCGCAAGACCCGTTGTTAAATTTGTATTAAATAAGCTTTCTAGCTTTTGTTTACCTTCTGCAACTACTCTATCGTAAAAATTCATTATACCACCTTCATTTGAGACACCAACTTCTTCATACTCTGTAAGAAGGTAATGTAAATCATCAAGATTCTCAACACCTGGAATTATACCTGGATTTTGAGTGATAATTGAGTTTATCATGTCGTATTTTGATTCTAGGCTTTGTTGTTCATTTAATAAGATTTCATCAATTTTTGCATTTAATTGTGTTGGTAGTATTTTTTGCCTAATTGTATCGAGTAACAATCTTCTTTCTTGATATTCTTCAGCTATGAGATAAGTAATTGTTGCATTTTTTATTGCTGAGGAATCTTTTTCGAAAATATCACTAATATACTCCTCTACTTTTTGTTTTTCTATAAGATTTCTTACCTCTAAAAGTTTTTCTCTAAAACCTTCTTCATTGTTATTTTGTAATGTTTGT
>Ga0163109_10000954_pt1 | contig 22812 bp, 19 predicted proteins | sample CRUFie1St13metaG_FD_108704 | JGI IMG/M metagenome (GOLD analysis project Ga0163109, IMG submission 108704) | Marine microbial communities from the Costa Rica Dome - CRUD Field 142mm St13 metaG | ecosystem: Environmental > Aquatic > Marine > Oceanic > Photic zone | place: Costa Rica: the Eastern... | reverse complement strand
TGGATGGTTGAGCAATTCGGGTTGGCGATAATTCCATGGGAATCGTTTACGCTGTCAAGATTGATTTCTGGCACTACCAAGGGCACCGTATCCTCCATGCGCCAGCATGACGAGTTATCAATAACGCGACACCCGGCTTCAACAAAACGGGGCGCCCATTCCTTACTTACACCACTTCCGGCTGAAAAGATTGCCCACGTAGGCTTTTGCGCTAAAACATCGTCTACAGTTTGAACTGTCAGTTCTTCATTATGAAACATTCTTGTTTGCCCTGCAGAACGACTAGAGGCTCCTAACAAAAGTTCTTCTGGTCTATGTCCGCGGGACGCTAATCCGTCAAGTAGTTTTTGACCTACTAGGCCCGTTGCTCCAATAATAGCTCCGCGTTGCTGTATACTCATTACTCAAAAATAAGGACTTCTGTCATGGTAATCTTAGCACCATGACCTCACCACTAACGATGCTGAAAGTACAATTCGTGCACATCGGACTCATTGTGTCGGCCTGCTTTCTATTGGGGTTATCCGCAAACGCTCAAATCAATGCGACATTTGATGATTCTTCAGCCTGGAAGAGCGCATGGTGGGGCGATACGTCTGCATTTGCCTGCCATAATGGCCTTCTTCATCTCAATGCCGATCCAAGTCTTGGCCTAGCGCGTATTGCTAGTAATTCGTCAGCGCACAATCAGGGTCATTTTTATGGAAAAGTCAGTTTGGAGTTTAATCCTTCTTCGATGAATCATATGGTTCTGGACCTTGTAAAGGGTGCTGATTTTAGGTATTCGCTGATTATAGGAAAAGAGGAGGACAAAGTTCAATGGAAGTATACCACATCTGATGAGGAAGTTATCCTTTTGGAAAGTCAAGAGGATTATTTACACCATGCTCAAATTCATCTTGAATTTTGGCTCAACTTCGATAGTCTAGGATATTGGCACTTGTCGACAAGGCTTCTAGATGGCCTTGCGATAGATTCAGGCTTTGTTCAGTATTGGGGAAGCCATCATTTCGTTCGTGGTGGACTGGCTACTGAGGTAGGCATCGAATGTGTCTATACCTCGAGCCGTGCAGATAAGTTTTTTGTAGATGCTCTCTATGTAGAGGGCCAAACTTTTCAAGATGTTTTTCCTCCCAGAATCCTATCACTTAATCTACAGGGCGTTCGGCAAATTGAAGTTTGCGCAAGTGAGGAAGTCTTTCCCTTTCAAGATTTGTCAAGCTATAATAGTGGAGACTATCAATGCCTTAGTAGTGAAACCCAGGCCAACACACTTTTTTTGCAATACAACAAGGTGTTTATGCATGGTGACACCCTGTATTGGAGCAGTATCACCTTGCAAGATAGCTTGGGCAATCAATCCACGTTCATTCCTGAGCCTATAGTTATTGATTATGTTGTTTTTCAGGATATTATCGTGTCACAAGTCATGGAAGACGCCCTTCCTGCATATAACCTTCCTGGTGTCGAATTTATTGAGCTGACCAATCTGGGAGACGATAATGTTTCGCTTGGTCAGTGGAAAGTAATAGTTAATGAAGACACGATTTACTTGCCCAATATCGAGCTCTTGGCTCAACAGAAAGTGCTCTTTTCGAAACCCTCTTCGGCCATAACATTACAATCTTATCTGGATAGTGTTTATTCAGATCAGGATTTATGTGTTCCAAGAATTTGGGCAGTGGACTCTTGGTTTGATTTACCGTCAACGGGAACAATCCAATTGATTGATCACCGTAGGGTCCCTCAAGATATAGCGCAGTATTCTCAAGATTCATATGGTCAAGCGTATCATATCAGTGGTAATCTAATGTCTTTGGGAGGGGTGGCCCTTTCACGCATATTGGGACAAAATAGATTTTCAGGTAGTACATCACCGGACGGAGCCCTCTTCACTTGCTTTTTGGAGGAGGAGTTTTCAGAGCCACCCAACCAAGGATTGACACATGGTAGAGTTGATGTGATTCATTCAAAAAAACTGCTTTTAGAAATGTCCGCGGTTATGGCATATTCAGAAATAGTGCGATGCCTGCGTCTTTATGATCACGAACAAAATCCTGTTGCCTTTAGTTTACAAAAAGCTCCTTACGACACGACCTCTTGGTATTTGTCCTTGAGTCAATCCTTGAACCCAGTCTCTACTTATCATATTCAATGGCATTCTCCATTCCCTTATGAATCAGACCCGTCTACTATCGCGTGGACTTTCGATCGTATCCAACTTCCCCAAATGGTCTCCAATATGTCAGAGGTGTTAATTACAGAGGTTATGGATGATCCATTTAGTGGTGAATGTGAGTATTTAGAATTGTTTAATACTGGAGAAAATAACATAGACCTTAAGGACTTGCTCATATGGACGATGAGGGAAGGGGAGGTCATTGGGGTAGAAAGAATTGAACGAGAAGCGCTCCAGATTAGAGCAGGAGAACATCTTGTAACAAGCCAAGCCGACTGTGATCTTTCTTCACTATATCCCGCGAGCAATCAACACCTATCCGTTAATCTCCCGTCGCTGGATAGTAAAAAGAAGGGTCTTTTTATTGGTTTTACTTTAGATTGTCCTTTTGATAGTATTCATATCGATGAAACAATCCAAGATATACCTTGGCAAAAAGGATATGCCTTAGAGCGTATATCCAATGGTCTAGATTACTTAACCTCATGGTGGCTTGCGCCAAGTCAATCGAGGGGAAGCCCTACGAGACAAAACAATCAGATGCTGAAAGATGGTGTGAAAGGCGAAAACTGTTTATCTCTTTCATCCCAAGTAGTAAGCCTGAATAGAGATGGTGTTTCGGATATTTTAGAAGTCCAGCTTACAGACAATGCGTGGAGTCAAGGAGGATATAGGATTGATGTTTTCTCAGTGGCTGGTCATCATTGTAGGCAGCTGGCCTATGCTGAGGTTGGGGGTGCACGAGATCTTTGGTATTGGGATGGAAGTACAGATGATGGCGGAGTTCTTCCTCCCGACTTCTATATTCTCACAGTGCAGGGCCTTAGTGCATTATCTCCACCGAGGTGTTCCGTGCCTATTCTAGTAATGTATTGATTACTTTCATTATTCCTTTAATAAAGGAAGGAGTATGCGTGGTGTTACCGATAAGCTAATTGTGTTAAGTTCCCTGAAATATGGGGATACGAGCCTTATTGTCAAGGCCTTCACCTATCAATTTGGTGTCTTGAGTTTTATGCTTAAGGGGGTTCGAAAACGACGCGGAGGGGTTGTTGCCTTGTATCAACCCGCCAGTGTATTAGAGGCAAACATTGTGTATAGGGAGGGAAAAAGCCTGCATGGTATAAATCAACCAAAACACGTCTTTGTTGCGCATAAAACCACAGCAGAACTTCAACGTATGGCAAAAGCCCTATTCATTTCAGAATATTTACAAAATATCTTGATTCAAGAAAGCCCTAATGAGGAACTTTTTACGTTGTCAGTAGACAGGTTAAGTGCTCTAGAGCATGATGGATCCAATGATTTTCATCATCTGCAATTTCTTTGTGCCTCACTTCAACCTTTAGGTATTCGGCCTCGAATTCCGATGCGTCCCGAGCAAATTCAGTTCGATTTGCGCGAGGGTAGATTTAGCCATGTTGTAGAGCATCGCGATGTGCTTCACGAAGAAGAAGCTGCGCTCTTTTTAGATGGATTGGAGGGGCGATTTAATTACTTATCTTCCTTACAGCGTTGGCAGCTATTACACCACTTGCTTGACTATGTACGAATTCATTTGCCTTGGATGAAACCCATCAAAACGCTTGATGTGATGAAACAAGTATTTACTGAGACTTCCGCTACAAAAAATGTCTAGGCTTCTTGGCCGTTGGTGAAATGCGTAAATTCGATTGTGCTCAGTAAGTTTCTCCATAGGGCCGCACAACAAAAGTCGGCATCTGTAGCTCTTCTCGTAGACCCTAGCTCACAGGTTGAAGAAGGCATGTCTTGCTTAGCGAAAGGAGTTGAGGAAGGGTGGGTAGATGCTGTGTTTTATGGAGGCAGCCTTCGCACACACTGTGAAGAGGAGGTTCATTGGAACACTTTACGACAAAGAATACAAGGGCCAATCTTTGCCTTCCCTTCCAATGCACTACAGGTTCACCCTGCAGCGGATGGCCTTCTTCATTTGAGTTTGGTGTCGGGTAGAAACCCGGATTACCTTATTGGCCGACATGTGGAGGCTGCAGTCTATCTTGACGAGTTGGGTATTGAGATCGTACCAACGGCTTACCTTCTTATTGATGGGGGTAAGGTGTCAACAACGGCATACATCACAAACACCACTCCCATTCCAAGCGACAAAGCAGATATTGCGTATGCAACTGCCCTTGCCAGCGTTCAATTGGGTATGAAGGCCATTTATTTAGAGGCAGGAAGCGGGGCAGATAACGTAGTGCCCATTAAAATGGTAAAGACCTTATCAAGCAAGCTCGATGTGCCAATAATTGTTGGAGGAGGCATACGTTCCGCTGAGCAAATGCGAGCTCTTTCGAAGGCGGGAGCCGACGTGCTTGTTATTGGTAATGCATTCGAGGAAAATCCCTTCCAAGTCATGGCTGATTTACGCACCTTTAAATGTGCAGTCGAGGTATGAAAGGCATAGTCCAAAAATCCACAGGAAGCTGGTATAGAGTGCTTTGTGATGACGGATTACCAAGAGATCTCCGCGTGGCGGGCAAGGTACGTTTGCACGAATTGAATACAACAAACCCAATCGCTGTAGGTGATGAAGTCACCGTTTCCACGAGAGAAAATGGCGGGGAAAAAATGATAGAGGATATTTCGCCTCGACAGAATTACATCATTCGCCAGTCACCGAAAAAAAAAGGGGCTCGGCATATTTTGGCGGCTAACCTAGACCAAGTAATCCTGCTTGTAACCCTCGCACATCCTCGCACATCCACAGGATTTATTGATCGGTGTCTTCTTACAAGTGCGGCCTATCATATACCTGTGGTCCTCGTATTTAACAAACAGGATTTGTTGGATCCTGATAGTAAAATAGGTAGGCACCAGCAAGAGTTTATCGCCTACTATCGGTCCATGGGATATGACGTTTTAGAGACCTCCGCGGCGGAATCTACGGGAATACAAGCCCTTCAGGGTGTAGCAAAAGATAAGCGGAGTTTACTGATAGGCCATAGTGGCGTAGGGAAATCTTCCTTATTAAATGCCATGGATCCCTCTTTGGATCTACGGACAAAAGAGATCTCAAAAAAATATTCGAAAGGGGTACATACCACCACCTTTGCTGAAATGTTTCCCCTTCCCTTTGGAGGTGAGATTATTGATGCGCCTGGAATCAAAGAGTTTGGTGTGGTTGACTTCGATAGAGGAGAGGTGTCTACCTATATGGCGGACTTTTTACCCTATGTCGACCATTGTAAGTTTGCGAACTGTTTACACGTTAACGAGCCTAATTGTGCTGTGTATGAGGCGGTGCTTTCAGGAGATATTGCCGAGTGGAGATACATCAACTATCTTAGAATTTTAGAAGATATAGACGAGGCAAAGGCGTGGTAGAAACTCAAAACGAAAAACAGGAAAGGGCATTGTTGGTGGGCTTGGTAACGGCCAAACAGAACCTTCAGAAAATGCAGGAAAACTTGGATGAGTTGGCGTTTTTAGCGGAAACAGCAGGTGCCATTCCCGTAGAGCAAGTCTATCAAAACCTTCATCTTCCGGATAACAGAACCTATGTTGGGTCGGGAAAGCTTGCTGAAATCAAACAAATGATCCGGCTCAAAGCAATTGATGTTTTGATTTTTGATGATGAGATTAGTCCCGCTCAACAGCGCAACATAGAAAAGGAGACCAAAATCAAAGTGCTTGATCGCAGCATGTTGATTCTCGACATTTTTGCACAAAGGGCGCGAACAACTCAAGCAAAACTACAGGTAGAGCTTGCGCAACAGCAATATCTTCTACCTCGGCTTCGTGGGATGTGGCAGCACCTTGACCGGGTAAAGGGAGGTATTGGGATGCGAGGTGCTGGTGAAAAGGAAATTGAAACAGACCGAAGGATTGCAGGAAAGCGTATTGCCCTACTCAAGCAGCGCTTAGTTCAAGTAGAAAAGCAAGATATCAATCGAAGAAAGTCTCGGGAGGGAATGATTCGCCTTTCGCTTGTAGGGTATACCAATGTGGGCAAATCAACCATTATGAATGCCTTGAGCAAGTCTACAGTTTTGGCAGAAAACAAACTCTTTGCTACGTTAGACACTACAGTGCGAAAGGTGGCTATTGGCCATGTTCCTTTTTTGTTGTCGGATACGGTCGGCTTTATACGAAAGCTACCGCATCATCTAGTGGAGAGCTTCAAGTCGACGCTGAATGAAGCACTAGAGGCCGATCTCTTGATTCACGTTGTTGATCTATCTCATCCTCAATTTGAAGATCAAATGCAAGCCGTTAAAGCAACCCTTGCAGACTTACATTGCGAAGACAAACCGGAGCTGGTGGTCTTTAACAAATTGGACGTTTACCGAGAACGGTACTTCGATAAATACACTAGTAAGGAAGTTCAATCGGAAATTTTAGAAGGCTTGCAGCGTGCATTTTCTGAAGATGTAAAGATTGATCCTGTGTTTATATCGGCCACCCAAAAGGAAAACATGAATGTTTTGCGTAAGCGGATTTTCGAGGAAACGCGAAAACTGTACATCCAGAGATATCCATACAAAGCGAGCTATGTGCCGAATTGGGAACCCGATTGGGAGGATAATCCTTAATGATTTTACAACATAAAAGTTGTCTAATACTATTATTTTTAAGGCTATGAGATTTAAACAAAACGTGGTATGTCTTTGGGTCCTTGCCTTATCCCTATGTTGTGGTGAATTATGGGCACAGGAAATGGTGGACCGAGCGGCCGTTAAGTCAGGTCAGGCCCCATTCTTCCATGGTATTGCCTCGGGAGACCCCCTCCCCGATGCTGTCATTCTATGGACGCGAATAACACCCTCTTCAGGGGCCATGGATAGCATTCCTGTTCAATGGATGATTTCCACCGACCCTCAATTTTCCCAAATAGCCAATTTTGGTTCAGCCCTTGCCCTTGCAGACGAGGACTTTACTGTGAAAGTAGATGTTTGTGGTCTTCAGCCTGCAACGTATTACTATTATCTTTTTCATGCTGAAGGAAGAAACTCGGTAACAGGCCGCACTAAAACCGCCCCCCTTGGCTCGGTATCTAATCTTAAGTTTGGAGTGGCCTCCTGTTCAAACTTACCTAACGGTTATTTCAACGCCTATGCGGATATGGCTGATCGCCACAATGATATGGACGCATGGCTTCACTTAGGGGACTACATCTATGAATATGGTTCAGGAAACTCAGAGCCACCGTATGAAATCACCCAGTTGCCGGATTACCGTTTAAGGCATTCCCAATATAAGATGGATGTTCAATCGCAGCGCTTACATCAATTGTTTCCATTGATTGCCACATGGGATGACCATGAATCCGCGAACAATTCTTACATGGATGGTGCACAAAATCACGATGCAAGTGAGGGTATATGGTCTGATCGTTTGAGTTATTCCGCGGAGGCCTATAAGGAGTGGATGCCTATTCGTAGCCCTGATAGCACAAACCCCATTAAAATTTGGCGGACATTACAATATGGAGACTTAGCAGAGTTAATGGTCATGGATACTCGTATCTGGGGACGTGAGGAACAAGGCAGCCCCGAACCTAAGGACTTACTTGGAGGAGATCAGTTTGACTGGTTAGAAGGGAGACTGGATTCGACGGACGCCCTTTGGAAGCTGTTATGTCAACAAGTAATGTTTGCTCCTTTGCCGAATAATGATGCTTGGGAAGGGTATGAATCGGAACGCAATCGCTTAATCGATTTTGTAGAAGACAATCAGATTGACAACAGTGTAGTACTAACAGGAGACATTCATACTTTTTTTGCTAACGAAGTTCCTGGAAATTCAACTTCTTCCGCTATGGTGGAGTTTATAGTAGGTAGTGTAACCTCATCGAGTGTTCCAATAAGTATTCCTATTGGTTTGATTCAGTTGCTGTTTCCACACATTAAGTATGCTCAGTTTACTGACCGGGGTTATGTTGCGTTGACGTTAGATCAAAACAGTGCACAAGCCGACTATTTTTCTACCCCGATTGATGTATTTAACGCAGGGGGAAGTCACTTAACCTCTTGGAAGGTTGATGAAGGTTCAACGAGTTTAGTTAATGTGCCCAACCCGCTTCCTTCCCAGGCAGGGCCTTTTAGACCCGATACCACAGCCGACCAAACTATAGGTATGGTTCAATTGACCGATACTATTTTCTTGGGTGGAACTGAGAATAATTCAGTTAACGGCAATTTAATTCCCAATGTGACCGCCGTGTGTCCATCAATTACGGGCAGTGTATCAACCTTGCCCAATCATGGGACATTAATCGTGGATAACGTAACGGTTACCTACACCCCGAATCCCAACTTTTTTGGAAACGATACAGCAAGTGTTGTTCTGTGTCGTCAAGGAATAGGCTGTGATACAATAACCATAGTCGTTACCATTGTTGGAGCTACTTCAACGGATACTACCTATCATACGATCTATGCCGGGCAAAGCATTCAGCCTTGTGGCACGTTTAGTGATCTATCGTCTTCGATAGTATCAAGTGCCATTTCAAGCTTTACGGGATTAGGAAGTGTTGCGGTATTAGATAGTTTCTGTATTGATTACAATGCCCCTTCTGACCAATCTTCCCTTGATACTGTTACTATGGTAGTATGCGACATCAATGGTATTTGTGACCTTCATGTCTTTATCATTAACGTGCTTCCTTTGCCTACAACTGAACGTATTGTGGACACCATCAGCGGGGCCAATTTGTATTCTAGATGTTTGGAGTTTGATGACTTGATGGGGCCACTAACTACCTTTTCTCTCGAAGGAAGTCCTAGTCACGGTCAAATTGCCTACTACAATGACTCTTGTATAACCTATCTCCCGGATTCCTCGATGGATGCAACAGAGACCTTGGTTTTTATAGGGTGCGACAATGCTATGCCGCCCAATTGTGATACGGTAGTACTTCAACTTGTGCTCGTTGATGAAATGACGGTTGACATCCAGGATGCGTCCTCCAACCCATTGGTAGTAATGGGTATACAGCCCAATCCATTTAGGGAGTATTTTTATATCCAATTCTATGCCCTGCCCACTGCCAATGACTTAGAGATATCAGTGTATTCTCTGGACGGGAAAGTGGTATATCAAGAATTCAAAAAGGGCTTAAGTGAAGGGCTTTATCATCTTCCCGTTAACCTTTCTTCGCTGAGCAAAGGAGAGTATATTGTTGAAGTACAAAGCGGAGGACATCGATATACCCAGCCAATGCTTAAAGAATAGTAAGGCCTAAATGCTTATATTTGCGACATAAGAGGGGGCATTTGTCCCCTCTTTTTATTCTAAAGAATTAGAAAAGTGGTAGATATTGAGCAAAAAATAAAGTCTTGGTTGGGAGAAATACTCCCATCTATGGATGCGTTCTTTGTGGAGCTAATCGCCAAGGGAAAACGCTTGGAGCTTTACATTGACAAGGTGCCCAGTATAACTATTGATGAATTAGTTCAGGTTAGTCGACACTTAGAAGCCCAACTTGACGAAGAGGGCTCAGTACCTGAAGATTATACGCTAAATGTCTCGTCCCCAGGAATGAGCAACCCCCTTCGTGTGCGGGAACAATATGTCAAAAGAGTTGGACGTCAGCTCAAAATCACCACACATAGTCAAGAGCGCTTGGAGGGCAGATTAATCGAGGTCCTTGACCAGGGAATTCGTTTTCTAATCGAACCCCTCGAAGGGAAGACAAAGCCAGGCAAAAAGAAAAAAGCAACCTCAAAGGAAAGCTCAAGTATCGAGTTGAAATTTGAGGATATTAAAAAAGCCATATTACATTTTAACTTTTAAATTACAACCATGAACAGTGCAGAGCTTATTGATTCGTTTTCCGAATTCAAAGAGTTTAAAAATATTGACCGACCTACGATGATGAAGGTGCTGGAGGATGTGTTTCGTACCATTCTCAAAAAGAAGTATGGTGATGACGAAAACTTCGATATAATTGTAAATACGGATAAAGGGGACCTTGAAATTTGGCGCACGCGAGCCATCGTTGCTGACGGGGATGTAGAAGATGAAAATTTACAAATTTCCATAAGTGAAGCGGTGAAAATCGAGGAGGACTATGAGGTGGGAGAGGATTGCTATGAGCAAGTTACTATCGAGTCCTTTGGCCGTCGGGCTGTATTGAGTGCACGACAGACCTTGGTAACACGTGTTCTTGAAATTGAGAAAAACGAAATCTTTCAAAAATATAAGGATCGGGTGGGTGATATTATGTCTGCTGAGGTCTATCAGATTTGGAAACGAGAAATCCTTTTGCTCGATGATGAGGGAAATGAAATTGTGCTTCCAAAAACAGAGCAAATACGAGGGGATTTCTTCAAAAAAGGCGAGAGTGTGCGAGGAGTCATCAAGGAGGTTAGACTTCGAAATGCTCAGCCAATTATCGTGTTGTCCAGAACAGATAACGCCTTCTTAGCGAAGTTGCTTGAGCTTGAGGTTCCTGAAATATTTGATGGACTTATTGTAATCAAGAACATAGTCCGCGAACCTGGGGAAAAGGCAAAAGTTGCTGTAGAAAGTTATGATGACCGCATTGATCCCGTTGGAGCTTGTGTGGGAATGAAGGGTAGTCGAATCCATGGAATTGTGCGCGAACTGAAAAATGAAAATATCGACATAATTAATTACACGGACAATTTGAATTTGCTTGTGCAACGCGCGTTATCGCCGGCAAAAATTGTAAGTATGGATATCAATACGGATAACCGTTCAATAGCGGTATACCTCAAGCCGGACCAGGTTTCTCTAGCCATAGGTCGTCGGGGTCAAAATATCAAACTTGCAAGTCGTCTGGTAGACTATGAAATTGACGTATACCGTGATGTTGAAGGCGAAGAATATGATATCGATCTCGATGAGTTTGCCGATGAAATCGACTCTTGGATGCTCGATGAGTTAAAAGCTATTGGGTGTGATACTGCGAAAAGCGTGTTGGATCTCAGTGAAGAAGAATTAGTTCGAAGAACCGATTTAGAAGAAGAAACCATTAAAGAAATTTATAAGATTCTGAAGTCAGAATTCGAGGAAGAACAATAGTACATGTCAGATTATAAACCGATGCGGTTGATAGCCGCGGCCAAAAAGTTTAATGTAGGGGCCTCTACCATTACTGAATTCCTTAAAGGAAAAGGATTCGATATTGATAATCGCCCTACCACCAAGTTGAGTGAAGAAATGTATCTAGCGCTACGTGCAGAGTATTCTTCAGATGTCGACATGAAAAAAGAGGCAGAACAGGTGCAACTTGGCTCAGAGAACAAGGGGGTAAGCATCAATAAAGAAGCAGAAACAGAAACTTTTATTGAACGAAAGAAGGTTGAGCTCTCAGGCCCTAAAGTGTTGGGTAAGATTGACATCATTCCCGACACCAATAAAAATTCTTCAGAGGAGGCACAAGGCCCTAAACAAGGGGAGAAGATCGAACGAAAAGTAAACAAAGCTCCTACAAAGGAAATTGAGACTATTGAGCGAAAGAAGGTTGAGCTTACAGGCCCTAAAGTGTTGGGAAAGATTGAGATCAAGCCGGAACCTCAAAAGACTTCCACAGATAAATCGGGAGAGGGTTCCCCAGAAAAACGACAGCGAAAGCGGTTTAAAAAAGCCTCCAAAGTGGGCCCGGTTAAGGGCACTAATGCGAGCAGAGGCAAATCAAAAGATGAACCCACCATCGTAAGTGAGAAAGAGATAGAGGAAAAGATAAAGAACACCATGGCGAAGCTTCAGGCTGCGTCTTCTGGCAAGAGTCAGCGTGCAAAGTTACGCCGTCAAAAACGCCAAGAAATACAACAAAATGCCGAGCTAGAGGCTCAACGTATTGAGGAGGAAAATTCTACGGTTCTCAAGGTGACGGAATTTGTTACGGTAAGCGAACTGGCTAGCATGTTAAATACGTCTCCAACAGATATTATTACAAAGTGCTTTGGCCTTGGGGTGATGGTTTCAATAAATCAGCGCTTGGATGCAGAAATTATTGAGTTAGTCGCGAGTGAGTACGAGCGTTCCATTGAATTCATATCCGCCTCAGATCAAGATGTATTCGAGGATACAGAAGATGCAGAAGAAGATTTAAAAGAACGAGCGCCTATTGTAACGATCATGGGTCACGTAGACCATGGTAAGACGTCATTGCTCGATTACATTCGCGAGGCGAATGTAGTAAGTGGCGAGGCCGGGGGGATTACCCAGCATATCGGGGCCTATGAAGTGAACTTAGAGCAAGGTAACATCACCTTCCTTGATACGCCAGGTCACGAAGCCTTTACGGCGATGCGTGCTCGTGGAGCAAAGCTTACCGATATTGCTGTCATAGTTATTGCTGCCGATGATGATATCATGCCACAAACTAAAGAGGCAATATCTCACGCCCAGTCGGCAGGGGTTCCCATGATTTTTGCCATCAACAAAATCGACAAGGAAAATGCGGATGCTAACAAGATAAAAGAGAAGTTATCCGGAATGAATATTCTTGTGGAAGAGTGGGGTGGTAAGCATCAATCCCAAGATTTATCGGCCAAAACAGGGCTTAATGTGGATCAGCTTTTAGAGAAAATCCTTTTAGAATCGGAATTATTAGAACTCAAAGCTAATGCGCAAAAGGAGGCCATAGGAACCGTTATAGAGGCTTCCTTGGATCGTGGACGAGGATATGTTGCTACTGTTCTAGTTCAAAATGGCAGTCTGAATATTGGAGATTTTATTGTAGCAGGTGGATTTTCTGGTAAGGTGAAAGCGATGTTTGACCATCGAAGCCAGGCTAAAAAGAGTGCAGGCCCTGCAGTCCCAGTTCAAATTCTTGGTTTAGATGGTGCTCCAGCTGCCGGGGAACGGTTTAAGGTGTTTGCTACCGAGCAGGAAGGTAAACAAGTCGCTACTAAGCGTGCACAACTTGACAGAGAGCAGGGAATGCGCACACAAAAACACATCACTCTTGATGAGATCGGTCGTCGATTGGCTTTAGGCACGTTCAAAGAGCTTAATGTCATCGTAAAAGGTGATGTTGACGGATCAACTGAGGCATTATCCGATTCCTTACTCAAACTTTCTACCGAGGAGATTCAGGTAAATATCTTACACAAAGCCGTTGGGGGAATTAGTGAATCGGATGTTATGCTGGCCTCGGCATCGGATGCTATCATTGTAGGCTTTCAGGTTCGACCGTCGGCGAGTGCCCGTCGCTTAGCTGAAGCTGAAGGAGTGGAGCTTCGATTGTACTCTATTATTTACAACGCGATAGAAGAGATTAAAGCGGCTATGGAAGGTCTTCTTGAACCCACTGTGGAGGAGAAAATTCTCGGCAATTTGGAAATCAAGGAAGTCTTTAAGATCTCAAGAGTGGGAACCGTTGCAGGATGTATGGTAACCGATGGTAAAATATATCGTAATGCTAAGGTTCGTATTGTACGAGATGGCATTGTGGTATATACCGGCGAGCTGGAGTCTCTCAAGCGATTTAAGGATGATGTAAAGGAGGTGGTTAATGGTCAAGATTGCGGATTGAACATTAAGGACTATAATGATATCAAAGTAGGGGATGTTATAGAAGCATACGAAGAGGTTTCCATTCAGCGCACACTTTAATGTCGAGCGTTACTAACCTCTCAGGATTACCCAATTTGAGACACTAGAGCGATCGTATTTTAAAATTCTTGATGGCGTTTTCCCTCCTTGGCTATCGATGAAATCAACGACACCGTCTACTTGTTGAATCAACTTAGGATCAAGTTCATTTTGTTTTTGAGCAGCGGGCTTACCTTTTAGGTTTGCGGATGTCGACAATAGCGGTAAGCCAAGGCCTTTTAGAATAGATGAGAGATATGAAGATTCATCCATGATTCTAAAGGCTATACTTCCATCAAGGGCCTCTGTGGCTTTTAGACGTGGATTGGTATTAGGGACAACAAAGGTCGTTGCACATTCCATACGCATCCTTTCTATGTCCCCTTTCACTTGAGCATCTAGCGACAACCCAAGATGGTTTAGGTCTCCGCATAACAGAATGATACCTTCTTGGCGAGGTCTATCTTTAATCTTGTAAACCATGGATATTTGTGCATCTAAAGTTGCCAAACAACCCAAGCCCCACACTGTATCCGTTGGATAGAGAATAATATCTCCTTGGCGCAATTGCCGTTCCATGTCAAAGGCCGATACTATGTGTTTCATTATATAAGCCTTTGATATAGGGCATGGAGTTCATTCGCCTGACGTTCTGAAGAGAAATGCCATCTTTCCTTTTCGCTTAAGTCATATTTGAAGGAGGAGGGATGGGTGACCACAGTGGTTATAAATTCTGCTATACCATGTATATCATTCGCTTTGACATAGCTTATTTTGTCTTTACCAATTTCCTGCATAGATGAATTCTGAGTTGTTAATACTGGAATCCCGCAAAGCATCGCCTCTCCAATGGGCAGTCCAAACCCCTCAATTATTGAGGGATAGATTAAGGCGGTCGCTCCATGAAAAAGCAAAGGCAAGTCAAAGGTGGATACGGAGTTAAGCCAAATAACTTTTTTGCCTAGGTTTTCTTTTTGAATAAATGACTTGATCGACTGGATATAACTTCCTGAACTTCTTCCTACCAATACCAGCTGTATGTCAGTTTCGGAAAGAAGATGTAAGGCTTTGACTACGTTGAGCTGATTTTTTCTATGGCGGATGTCTCCCACACAGAGCATGTAGGATTTTTCTATTTTTCTTTGCCGTGTAAATCGTTGTACGGCCTCTTTTGTAGGTGCACCTTGGTGAAAAATATCTTGTATGCTTGGTTGAATAATCTCAATCCGCTCAGGGGGTACGTTATAGTGCATATTTAAGGCATTAGCCGTAAAATGACTTGGGCATACTATTCTATCCGCCCTTCTAACAGCATTTTGGATGCGCTTGTGATAAGTATAGCGGTCAAATCTTGGGAAATCATTGGGATGAGATTTAAAAATTACATCATGAATCGTGACGACTTTAGCCCCTGTAAACTTGTTTATTTTCTTGGGCAATTCATTGGACAGTCCATGATAGATATCCATTTTTCCATAAATCAGAGATTTTACAATCTCAATATTTCGCCACTGATAGGCGCGAATTGGATTTAAAGGACTGGCGGTGCTTTCAAAGCGCTGCTTTCTATTCCGCTTGGGTCTTTTTAGGCGCACTTGAGGTTCTTTAAATATATCTCTAAACAATCTGGAGGTGTCCGGGGTATACAAGAATGTTTTGTAGCCGGGATAAAATTTTAGGATGCTTCTCACGACATCACGACTGTAGTTACCGAGCCCAGATTGATTAAGAAATGCTCGCCGCGCGTCAAATCCAATTTTAGGCATCTGTTATGATTTAGACTCTTTCAATACATCGTATAAGACTTAAATATATACCATTACTTCCTTCTAGCCATTCTAGTCGAATTAGTGAGTTGGTAAGAGATTTAAGTAAGCGAAAAGTTTTTCCATATCCTTTGGGTGACAATCCTTCCCGTTTATTGCGATATGCCCTTGTCTTTTTAAGAAATGGTGCAATGTGATTTGCGGTGAGATGAAAGATAGGCAAGCTGATTTTTTGAACATCAGCCTTTTTGACCTCGAGCGTTTCATGAATGGGCGGGTTGTTCCATTGATACTCTTTCAAGTATACACGGTATTGAAAGTCTTCTTGCCATGCCCCCCAAGATACGGGACTTCCATGGCAGAAATTTATACGCTGTACACGCAAGACCTTGGAAGGCATATCAAGTTTGGGCCATTGCTTTAAAAATGTAACAAGTTCATAACTAGGAATCTCGTCGTCATCAAAATTTACAATCCATTCATATCTGGCAAGGCTTCCCCCATAATTTTTTTGAGCGCCATATCCTTTAAAAGGATTGAATTTATAGGTCACGCCCTCCACAAAGCACTTTTGTTGTTGCTTGACAAAGGCCTGGTCATTTGAAATGATAATGATATCGTCGCTAAACTCAAGACAGCGCTGGATAATGTTCGGTAAAACTTTAGACGTCCCCCCGCTTGTGATTACTACAGAAAATTCAGGATGCATGGGATTCTTTTGAGTGCGAAGCGCTTAAAACCAAACCAAACCAAAAAATAGCAAGAATTACTTGGCGATTTAAAGGGCAATCAATGAAGCAATATAAAAAGAAAAGCGCCCAAAGGATTATGCTGGGAACATGATAAAAGTAGACAAGAAGGCAAAGCATGGCGACAATGCAGCATATACATCCTACAATGCCTAGCTCCAGGCCGATATAGAGAAATTGGTTGTGTGGTCGAATTCGGTTTTCTTGAGCTATCTCGGGGTAGTGTTTGGTGTATTTCTCATTAATCACTTCTTCCATGGCTAACGTGCCCACCCCGATGGCGGGATTAGTTTGCATTGCTTTCCAGCCAATATCCCACGAAGTAAATCGCAGGGCATCCGAGGTATTGGGCGTGTCATTACTTTTCCAAGAGGCCCAATCGTAAATGGTATAGTTAACTCTTGAGGCTAATGAAGGAATAGTGTAATACATCATTATTGGCAATGAGATCAACAACAGGGTTCCACCGGCAACAGTTTTCCATCTTTTTTGATGAATCAAGTGCAGAAATAAAGAGCCACCAACGCCCAAATAAACCATTAGCCAAGCAATGCGCACGGTCATAAAATGTATCACAATAACTAGCAGGGTGATCGCAATCTTTCGAAAGAAAGACTTGTTCGGAAATCGAAATAAAGTATTCACACCAACTATGGAGATGGTAGCCATAAGAATAGCTGTCGCTTTGGGTTGGCCATTGGGCACCCACAAGTGATGTCCTTGCTCAATCTTATGCCCCCAGTCGGCCCAACTTACAGCAAGATGGCCGGTGATGATTAATCCATTTATGCAACATAGCATCAGCGTGAGATCTACAAGCATTTTTTTGGCCTGCGCAGACATGATACTTAAGCGCAGCCCTAAAAAGGGTAGAAGAAGCATATATAACTTGTATTGACGAATATCGGGGCTATTCGTAGAAAGGTAAATGTTTTGTAAAAGTGGAATGCAAAGCACAAAAAGCCAGGGAAATACAAGCAGGAGAAAAGAAGATTTACGGATGCCAGGCGGTTTTGAGATTAAAAGCTCGAAAGTGGCCATAAGACTCAATCCATATAGCATTATGCTGAATATGGCTTGGCTAAAGACAATGCCCAACATGCAGATTCCAAAGCCAATTGTCCACCACCTTTCTCGGAGGGATAAATTCCTCATCGTCAAAGCGACGTCACGGAGAGAAGCATTTGCCATGGCTAAAAATGTCATAGCTTGATTATCCGTTAATGTGCAATAAATGTTCAGAGCACTTCCATGCTTTATCTAGGCGATAGGCCTCCCTGGCAAGCCCTCCCCATAAATGGTGATACACAAGATCGTTTTCTTCATATTGAGTAATTTTCATACCATCGAGTCTTTTTCGAAAAATGGTAAGTAACCAGAAATCACCAATCTCTAGCTTTTGAAAAAAAGGCAGGTTCTGTTCAATTTGATGTAAACTTGGTGTGGTGTGAATAAAGGGCGCTCCACCGCCGAAGTGCTGTAATCCTCTTGGGTCGTAATATCCCGAGCGATCGGTAGAGCTGTCATAGACTTCAAAAGGGACTAAATGGAAAAAAAAGTCTGGACCTTCATGGGGCGGCAAAACATATTCTGAAGACCAATCCTTAATCATAATAAACCTAAAGGTACAAGTAAAGTGCTGGAGTAATTACAATCTTCACCACGAATTAAACGACAACCCTCCTACTTGATTGTGTTCTGCGTTCTTAACCTTAGTATCCGGATCATTTTTTCAGTTGTTCTACAACATCAAGTTGCCTGCCGCAATATATTGGACTTCTTGATTTTTTTTGCGAAGCATAAGCCGCCCATCGATGTGAAGCCCAATTATTGTGCCTTCAATCTTTGTTTCTCCTTGATTAATAAGGCCAAATTGCCCCTTTCCATAGAGATTCTCTGAGATTTTTTGGCAGATATCGGCCAAGCTGTCTTTTCCTATTTCAGCTATTGAGAGATCGAAGGCATCCCAAAGTGTATTGAGTACTTTGGGTAGTTCTAAGGAGTGCCCAAGAATGAGTTCACATGAGGTAGCTTGACTACTTAATCTCCCAAAATTTACCTGGTTAACATTAAGACCTACTCCTAATACAAGCCATGAGTTGCCGTCTTCGTCTTGTAGGCTTTCTGATAGTATTCCTGCGACTTTTTTATTCTCATACATGAGATCATTGGGCCATTTAATCGACAAGTTTAATGAATGCTTTTGCAGCATTTGCTGCATACACAAGGCAAACTTAAAGTGAATTTTTAAGGCGTCATTTCCTCGCAATGAGACCTTAGGATCTATAAAGCTTACGGTGATGTTTTTACCCTTTTCAGCAATCCAAGAATTCGCACCTCTTCCCCTTCCATAGCTTTGATAATCAGCCAAAATGGCAGTAGAAGAAATTGGTTTGTTTTTTGAAGCCCAATTTTTACAGTATGCATTTGTAGAGTCAAGTTGAGTAAAATGAACTAGTCGCCTCATCGTTATGTTTGTATACTAAATAATTTGAATCAAATTTTAAGCCGAAGCCATTGCAGTTACTTCAAGCATTAATTACTTCACTCGATGATAACAAAGCTAATGATATCGTTTTGATGGATTTGCGCAATATTGACGAGGCCATCACAGATTTCTTTTTGATTTGCCATGGAACCTCGATAACGCATGTTACCTCCTTGAGCCAAAACCTCAGAGCTGAAGTCAAAGAATTACTTGGAGCCCTTCCTATGGGGAAGAGTGGTCATGATACAGGCCAATGGGTAGTGTTGGACTATTTTGACATTGTTATTCATATTTTTTTAGAGGAAACGAGATCGCAATATCTTCTCGAGGAATTATGGAGTGATGCACAATGTATACCTGTTGATGAACATTTTTCAATAAAGGTTATTGATAAGAAACTATGAGAAAAAAAGAGAATAGCAAACCCAAAAGTAATCGGCCTAATTTTCTATGGATTTATGCCATTATTGGACTGATTTTTTTAGGGATATGGGTGATAACTGGCCAATTTGCCCCACAGCCCGAAAAGATTAATCGAAACGAGGTCAAGGTAATGCTTGAAAACCAGTGGGTACATCGAATAGTCACAGTGAATGATCGTAATGTCGAAGTTAGCGTAAAGACTAAAGAAGAGATTGACAGCCTTTCGGTCCTACATCTTTCGCAAAGAGACACGCTCAAGGCCGCTTTGTCCGACAGCTTAAAATATGTAAAAGAGCGCCTGGTCAACATGGATAATAAGACACCAGATCTCCTTCAAAAAGAAGAGGATTTAGAAAGCAAGATAGATTCCCTTGATGGCTTATCGCCGATCTTAAACGGCAATGAAGTTTATGAGCTTTTAGAAATAAAAGACGTAGCGCTCATGGGTGGCAGTAACAGGGGCCCGCACTTTACCTTTACTATTTCCTCTCAAGATGAGTTTGAAAAGGAGGTTAAGTCTTGGCAACGCGACTTTCCTGCAGAAAATCAGGTAAGTGTTGAATCCGAAGTCCGTGAGTCTTTCTTTTCCCGGTATGGTTGGCTATTGCTCTTTGTGGGTATGATGGCTGTATGGTTCTTTTTGATGCGCCGAATGGCCGGAGGAGGAATGGGTGGTGGTGGCCAAATTTTTAATGTCGGAAAATCTAAAGCACAGTTGTTTGATAAAGACACTGCAGTTAAAACAACATTTGATAGTGTAGCTGGATTGGAGGGAGCAAAAGAAGAGGTAGTTGAAATTGTCTCCTTCTTAAAAGACCCCCAAAAATATACGTCGTTAGGAGGTAAGATTCCAAAAGGAGCTTTATTGGTTGGAGAGCCGGGCACGGGTAAAACGTTGCTTGCGAAGGCCATGGCGGGAGAGGCCAAGGTTCCTTTCTTTTCCATTTCAGGCTCAGATTTTGTAGAGATGTTCGTTGGTGTAGGGGCAAGTAGAGTCCGCGACTTATTCAAGCAAGCAAGAGAAAAGGCACCTTGCATCATATTTATCGATGAGATTGACGCTATTGGTCGAGCTAGGGGCAGAGGTATGATGCAATCCAATGATGAGCGCGAGAATACCTTAAATCAGTTGCTTGTCGAAATGGACGGGTTTTCCTCCGATAAAGGGGTAATCATTTTAGCGGCAACCAACAGACCTGATGTTTTGGATAATGCATTAAAAAGGCCCGGTCGATTTGATCGTCAGATTATGATTGATAAACCTGACTTAAAAAGTCGAGAAGAAATTTTTCATGTGCACTTAAAATCCATTAAAACAGGAGACAACGTGGATGCGCATAAGTTGGCAGCGATGACGCCAGGTTTTGTCGGAGCTGATATTGCCAATATCTGTAATGAAGCAGCTTTGATTGCGGCGCGCAGAGATAAGACCTCTGTGGAGATGGATGATTTCAATGCTGCAGTTGATCGCATCATTGGGGGATTGGAGAAAAAAAACAAGATTATTTCCAAGGAAGAGAAACAGGTCATTGCCTATCATGAGGCGGGTCACGCCGTGTCGAGTTGGTTCTTGCAATATGCTAATCCTTTGGTGAAAGTTAGCATTGTTCCACGAGGACGGAGTCTTGGCGCGGCTTGGTATCTTCCAGATGAAAGAAATATTACCAACACCGAGCAATTGCAGGATGAGATGGCGGCCATTTTGGCGGGTCGTGCCGCAGAGGAAATTGTCTTTGGTAAAATCAGCACTGGGGCACAAAACGACTTAGATCGCGTGACGAAAATGGCTTATAGCATGGTAGTTGTTTTTGGAATGTCAGACAAGGTGGGTAATGTTTCTTATTACGACATGCTGCAACAAAACACTCTCACCAAGCCTTATTCAGATTCTACTGCTGAGGCTATTGATGCGGAAATTAGGGGAATTATCGATGCCCAGTATGAGCGGGTTAAAAAGCTATTAAAGAAAAGGCGTAAAGAACTAAATACGGTGGCTGAAGAACTTTTGCAAAACGAAATGATCTATCGAGATAGGGTTGTGGAGCTCATTGGTGAGAGTCCATTTGTCGAGAAATCTGAAGAAGATTTAATTGAATCTAAAGAAGATGTAACTAAACCCGAACAAGCTGAAGAACAAGCCCAGCCCAAGGATGAGACTACAGAGTAACTTCTAGTGGTTTTCCCAAAAAAAATTTAGGATAATCCTTAGCTTTAAGACATTGCCTAGATGTCAACACCCATGTCAAAAAGTAGATCAATAGCCTTTGCTGAAGAATTCACTCAAAATGGAGGCTTTTTTGTGTATAATGCTTCAAAAAAAGAAGCTTCTATCTCGCTCAGAGATATGCTTCAGGTCAAAAAGTCCGTGGATTGCATTTGCCTTGATTATGAAAGTGAACAAATGCTATTATCGGTGGATTCTAGGTGGCCTATTCGGCGCAGTTATCCCGAGCGAGCATCTTGTGTTTTAACGGCATGCACTTCCCTAATTATGGAAGGCGGAATGGTTCTTTTGGATGAATCTAAAGGTAAATTGCTGGGGCTTCCCACTATGCCCGAAATGCTGGTGATTATGGCCTTTCATAATCAGTGTGTTTCGCTAGGCGATGCCAACTTCAAAGCGCCACAACCCAATTCTTTTCTTATGGATCTCAGTGGCGGAGAAAAGTTAGCGGAGTATGGTCTTTCCAATGTCTATTTGTCGCATGTTCCTGAGGAAGTTTACCTTTTCTTTATTGATGAAGCCAGTTGATATACAACATCGAGGCAATAACTCCATATATTTTGTCTCTGACCTTCATCTTGGCCTCCCCGATATTGAGACAAGCCACGATCGAGAACGTTTGTTTGTTCAGTGGCTATCCTCTATTGAATCCGAATGTGATGCCCTGTGTATTGTTGGAGACTTGTTTGATGTATGGTTTGAATACAAAAGGGTAGTGCCAAGAGGGCACGTTCGAGTGCTAGGGGCTTTAGCGCGATTATCGGACAAGGGTATTCCTATTTATTTTTTTAAAGGAAATCATGATGCTTGGTTGAGGGGATATCTCGAAGAGGAAATAGGAGCTAGGGTTATCGATGATTATCAAGTGTTTTCCTACAGAGGGCGTCTCGCTTATGTTGCGCATGGCGATGGAAAGGGTCCTGAGGATTTGGGCTATAAGCGATTAAAAAAAGTTTTCCGTAATCCCTTTTTATTTCGATTGTTTAGTCTCATTCATCCAAATCTAGGACTTCGAATGGCAACACGATTTTCAAGGGGAAGTCGAGCCAAGCAGGAACACCTTCGATTAAGTCCAAAAACAGTAGAAGTTCGAATCCGCTGGCATGTGCAATATTGTGAGCGAAAGCAAAAAGACTTTCCTGTAGACTTTTATGTTATGGGTCACCATCACTTTTCGACGACTAAGTCAATATCAAATGGGGCATTGTATATCAATCTTGGTGCTTGGTTTGACCAGCCTTTTTGCGGCATATGGAACAAGGAGGGCTTAGCCTTAAGCCCTGTAGGTTAATAGGTCTTTAGGTGCATTGCAAATGCGTGACATTTTGCGTATCTTCACAGGCATATTTAATTATTCAGACACAATTATGAAAAAACTATTAACTCTATTGTTTGGAGCATTAGCCTTAACGAGCTTACAAGCCCAAACTGTATATTACTCAGAAAATTTT
>Ga0163109_10000953_pt1 | contig 22821 bp, 12 predicted proteins | sample CRUFie1St13metaG_FD_108704 | JGI IMG/M metagenome (GOLD analysis project Ga0163109, IMG submission 108704) | Marine microbial communities from the Costa Rica Dome - CRUD Field 142mm St13 metaG | ecosystem: Environmental > Aquatic > Marine > Oceanic > Photic zone | place: Costa Rica: the Eastern... | reverse complement strand
CTCTACTCCCTGCTTGTTGCTTGAAGATACTTCAGGAAGAGTTAACCAGGCCGGCATGCTTCTGATAGCTGTTTTTACTTTTTTTATAAAGTTTTGGGCGACTGCTAATTTTGTTGCTATTACTAATATATTTTTATCTTTGTAAAAGCAAGCCAGCCAAACAGCATAGCATGCAGACAAAGTGGAAATGCCTAGCTGTCTAGATTTTAATATAATGTTAAATCTATTGTCAACAAAATGCTTTATGCAATCGTCCTGAAAGGGGTAAGTATCAAAACCTATTAGGCCCTTTGTAGGGTGTTGTATTTTTACATACTTGTTGATAAAATAAACAGGATCTTTTCCGCATCTTATTATTTCTTTTATCTGCTTATTTTTTGATGGGGCAGCGCTCATTTTATACTGATAGCTCTAAAACTCTATTACATTTATAATAAGCTACTTTTCTTAAAGAGTTTGAAGTTGCTGATATTAACTCCAAATCGTCTTTTCCACCCTTGTCTTCTATCTTAAGGGTCTTATCTGCCATTTCTCTAAAATCAGACTTTAGATTAGACAACACATTATCTATTATCTGGCTTGACCGATCTCTCAATACAGCCATTTGTTTGTGCAATCCATGCTCGCTAGCAAAGTGCACTATAGTGCTATATCTTAGTTCTAAGGTATTACCATTTAAGCTGTGCTTTAAAGAATAAGAAGCACTTTTGCTTGGGTGGTTATATGTACTGTCTAAAATCTGTGAAACTATGTTTAGTTCGTTCATTAGGGTCCTCCGTCTTCGACTGTCTTATAATTATGAATCCCCATCTTCTTTCTCGCAAGTTCTGTAGTTGGCCTTTTTCCTTTTTTCCATAAATCCATGTCGGAAAAAGCAAAATTTTGATAGCACTCAGTACAGGCGCCGTTTTTTTCTATACACTCTAGATCTTCGTAATCTCTAGACATAAAGAGGCAAACTGGGCAAGTGGACTCTATTTCTTTTGAATTTACAACTATCTTATTTAATTGATACATACGCATCAGGTCCTTTCCTAGAAACCTCTATGACGTTATCGGCAGTATCTTTTATTGCGTCTACGTGAGAAATGACTATTATTGTCCTAAACCATTTCTTTAAAGACTCTAAAAACCTACTGCAAGCCTCCAGGTTTCCGCTGTCTAGTGCTCCAAAACCTTCATCAATTATTAGTATACTAGCTTTCGGTAAAGATGATACATTGGTTAGCGCAACTCTAATTGCCATAGCAGCCATCATTTTTTCCATTCCAGAGCAACACTCAATTATTCTTCTGGAGTCGCCATAGTTTATGTATATGTTCATCTCGTTTGAACCTTCGTCAGATTCTAACTCTACAGTAAAGCCTGTGACGCCTTGCAATATGGATGCTATCTCGGAATTTATCTCTGGTAGCCTTGCTCGAATTACCTCCAGCGGTATCCCGTTTTTAGACGTTGCATCTATAAATAATTCGAATAGTCTCCAATCGTCTCTTAACCTGTCAAATTCCTCTTTGTTCTCTACATTTTTCTTTATATCGGATTGAAGTAATCCGATTTTTTCAGAAGATACGGAGTATTTTTCTTCCAGCTCAATGCAGTCTCTCTTCATTTTTTTCAGCTTAACCCTTAGCGATTGAAGTTGTTCCGCATTCGAATCTTCTGACAGGTTAGCTATTTTTTCATCTAACTCTATCTCTTGATCCCTGAGATCTTTTTGTGTGTTTTTAAAGTTATTGTTTAAGTTATTTAATTCTACTTCCAGCTTGGATTTTTCTACTGTTATTTTACCTAGCTTGTCCATTAAATCATTAAATCTATCCAGCTTATCTTCTATTTCTTGTTTAGCCAGATCTTTTACTGCAGAATTTACGGCCCTTAGTTCCGTTTTTAGGTTTGATATTTTTTCTTCGACTTTAACAGCCTGCTTCTTGGATCTGTGGGCACTCGTTATATACTTGCAGTTTGGAAAAGATTCTCCGCAAGGAACTTCATCTAGTTTAGAAACTTGCTTTTTTAAATGAGATAATTTTGTTTTCTCTTTATCTATCTCGTGGCCTATTGAATCAAACTTGCTTTGCAGGTCGTGAAAATTAGAAAGTGACTCTCTCATTTCTTCAATCGGAAAACTGTTTTTAAACTCCTGTATTTTTCTAGACTTGTTAGATAAGTCATTAAACTTGGACTCTGTTATTTGTATTAAGTTGCTGGAGTCTTCAAGTCTGGACTTTAATGTATTAACCCTAGACTTTTGATCGTTTACGTCGGACAACGTTACAATATCGCTGTCGCCGCGAGTGGCTAAAGTGAGCTCGAGTTTTCTTATTTTACCTCTTAGCAATTCTAGATCCGAAAACTCTTTTTCTCTTTGTGATATTCTAGCCTTTAGTTTATTTCTCAGATCCAATATCGTAACTTCATAATCTCTATTAGGTACCGAATTTAACAACTGCTTAATTCCCGAAGCTTCAGACCTGGCTGAATCTGCCAGTTTTTCAAAAACGTCTAACTCTAAAAACTTAGATAAAACTGCTTTTCTGGATGATGCTTTTTGTTTAAAGAAAGCGGACATTTCTCCTTGGCTAGCAAGAGAAGTTAATAGGAAATCTTCTGGGTTTCCTACTATTTTTCTTATGTTTTTCTCCGTGTCTCTTCTTTGTTCACCGGCTAGATCAGATATTATGTTCTCGTTGTCATCAACTTCAAACAGGTTTAGGTGAGTAGTAGCGTTTACTTTTCCAGCCCTTGTTGTTTTTTTAACAGTCTGCCTTTCTATTAGATAGTTCTTACCCGATCTAGATATTAAGGCGCGAGCTTTGCAGTGTCCTTTTCTACTGTTTACTACATGTAGGTTTGAAATGGACCCCCTGTCTGTAGTGTTAAACATGGCGTACATTATAGTACCGCAAATGGACGATTTACCTATTCTGTTTTGGCCGAATATGCCAGATATTCCCTCTATAGAGTCAAAGTTTATAACATTATCTTTTCCGTACCCAAACGTGTTATCGAATTCAAGTTTTTTAAGGTTCCAAGATATTCCCGGGGTTTTTTCAGACTGGAGAGTGTTTTTCCAAAACTTTGAAACCAGCTCTTTTAGCCTATCGTTTAATTTTTCACTTAGTCCGGCTTTTTCGTAATATTTTACCAACATGTTACCGACAGATTCCGGAGTAAAAACTTGAACTTCTGAACTGTTTTTTACCGACTCTAAAGTTAGCTCAGGTTTTAGAGTATCATATTTCATAACAATTTCAGACGCAGATTTAAACTCTTTGAGGCCTGAATAGAGCTGTCTAATTTCCCCCTGTGATATAGGAACATGAGTTCTTATCCTAAACTTAGAAAAATCTGGAAACTTTTCTGATTCATCAATAGTCTTATTTACGCTTCCTTGCCAGTCTACAGTAACGAAGGGGCGATCGTGTTTAACTTTTATATGCTTTGATTCATAATCGTCTTTTGATGCGATACTCCATATCATAAAACCTTTATCTGGGGTTTCACCGTAGTTTTGTTGTATTGTCGAACCACAATAAGCTATTCTTTTTTCTTTGTCTAGATATTGATGCTTATGTATATCACCTAGAAAAACAAAGTCGTACCCGCTAAAAATAGAAGACTCTACCTCACCATCTAATTCCCAGTCTACGTCTGTTAAACTTCCTCGAACAGCTCCGTGGTATAGCGCTATGTTTATTTTTTCGCTATCTAAACAAAGTTTATCCCAAGATTCTTCATCAAAACAACTAAAGTTTGAAAAATGAAAACGATTATCAAAATCAAAACTTTCGGAGTTTTTTATTAGAAACAAATTAGGTAAATTTAAAGCCCTGATTATTGGACTTATTGCATCTTCTCTATCTTTATTTAGAATTAAACCGTCGTGATTACCTAACGTTACATAAGTCGGTGCGATCTCTTCTAATCCTCTAAACCACCAGCATAAGCTGTCTATTAACTCGGGTGATATACCCTGGGTTTTAGAATGAACAATATCTCCTACTACAAAAATAGCATCAATTGATTCTTTCTTTAGTTTTTCAAAACTATCTTTAAATGCTCTTTTATACTCTTCGTGCCTAGATAGGCCTCGCCAGTGAACGTCTGCAAAATGAGCAAATTTATATTTCTTCAAATTATTGACCCGCTTTTTATTTTAGAAATCCTGTGGTAAATACTGTCAGACCTACTGTAAGATTTTGATGACTTTAATAGATCTACTACAGATTCTTTATTCATTTCTCCAATATCCGTCCCTTCTCTCGCAAAGCTTACATAGGTCGGGCATCCGGATGAAGTTAAAATATTGGCTATTTCGTAGGCTTTAGATTTCATGTCGCTATCTAAAGAAAGATATACTTCAGACTGATTTTTAACAAGCATTTTAAAAAGTAAGGAATCTTTAGATAGCTGCGATCCTAATATAGGAATACAATTATCTGGGCACTTTATAGCGTCAAAAACTCCCTCGACTAATATTATAGGCATAGACCACTCTATGTCTATTTCATTAAATATAATTTCGGTTTTTTTAGCTCCCGGGTTTTTGTATTTTGGCTTTGAGTCTTTGTCTATCGATCTTGCAACGTAATAGTTTAACTTGCCGTCGCAATCAAACGATGGAACTATTGCTCTTCTTCTGTAAGAGCCTGACGGACAAGCCAAAATCCTCCATCTGGATATATCTTCGTCAGTCAAACCTCTCCTGTATAAATGATTTTTTACTGCCATCAAGTCAGGATCTAAGCCGTTATATTCGGCCAGTACTACAAAATTTTTTGGAAGTGTTACTTCAGCAGCGGCTGTTTCTTCTTTTTTAAAAGTAAAACCGAGCTTGCTAATCCTATCAGAGAATTCAGGCTTCATCTTGGAAATGTATGAAAGTATAGACTTGCCTTTTATTCCACAAACCCAGCAGTGATATCTTCCGTCATCTAATCTCACTATTAGTTTTTTCTTATCAGCCCTAGTTTCTTTGCAAGAAGGACATTTAATAGCGTAATTAATTTTATCTCGAGACAGATCACCAGGCCCAAATGCTGACTTTATTAACTCGCGAAGCTTTCTGCGGCTTTGTAAACTTTCCATATTAAAAATTTATAAGAAAATTATAATTGTTCAATTAAGCTTGACAATGTTATAATTGCGGCATCTGCAATATCAAAACAGGACGGATCCTCTATCGTCATTCCTTTTCTAGGGCCATTTTTAAGAGTTTTTGTTGGCCATTTAAATTTTAAAAACGTGGGATGTTTTTTTACAAAATCAAGAACCTGAGTTTTAGTATCTACTCCAGATTTTCTGCTTATCTTTAAACCACAAAGTGATCTAGCCTTAGTTACATTAATGGATAAAGGTGTTATTCCTGTAATCTTATAAGCTAAATAGCACGATATACCGTTAAACTTAGCTAAAGATAGTATGGTTTTAGCTGAAGACAATCCGGGACGGAAAGATTGTAAATTTTCTTCTACAACTATTTTTGATGGTTTAAATTTTTCTACTACACAGTTTAATCGATTAGACAAAATTGCAGCTTTTTCATAAAGGTCTTTTCCAGATTTTAGCTTTATGGCATCAGCTTCAACTAACGTTATTTTTTTATTTTTTAACTCTAAAACACAATATCCTGTACAGCTAGTAGATATATCTAAGCCTAATACTATCACTAAAAATCAACTCTTATTTTTACTAAAATTCTATCGCCGTCTCTTTTTATAACCGGCTGAGCAAAATTGCTTCTCATAATTACATTTAAATTGTTATCGTGTAATTGTACACCGGATAAATAAACAAACTTATTAGCGGTTTCGTTTCCATAGTCTGAAGGCACTAGATCTTTATAGGCAGGATTAGAAGAAGAATTTATTAGGCCTGCAGGAGCTGGGATTTGATATTCCATTGTGTGGATGTTTCTTTCTCCTTCAAAGCTTATTGTATATCCATCTATGCCAAATAGCGACAGGTGCGGACTCTTAACCGCTATAATGCCATCGTCGTACAAAACGTTTCCTACGGAAGACCACTTAGCCGCATCTGTATCTGTATTATCTCTGTAAAGATTACCAAAGCCATCATCCTTAAGTGTTATTCTAACTTCTCCGCCGGAGCCTGACATCGCATTATCTGTAAGGACGACAGTTCCAGGGTATATTCTATCTCCATAAAATAGATTAGATACGTCGAAAAAAACTACTTCATTAGAGGTATCATCGCCTGTTCTTTGAAAAACTGTCAAGATATTTTTAGAGTCTAGCCTATACCCAACTTGAGGAGCCTCTCTAGGAGATTCAGGGGTCGAAGCCAATATTGCTGCCGACATAGTTCCTACGCCGTCTTCATTAAAACTAAGAAGCCTTTCTTCTCCTTTCAACATATTGTTTAAAGAAATCATCGTCAAATCTTTTTTGCCTAAATCGTTTATAAATCTTCCCTCAGGGTGATCTTCGTCAGGTGACTGGGTAGAACTGCCTGAGGCCAAAAGGTTAAAATTGGGAAAAAACTTTCCGTTATCGCAGGGTAGAATTGTGTAATTTCTTTTTCTGTGAGAAGACTGGCTGTACATAATCATGTTTGCAGTCAATCCTTCATCGTCAACCTGGGTTTTAACTTGTCCGGATTTTAATTTAAAAAGCCTAGGGTATTCACCAGTGACAAAATCTCTTACAAAATTTTCTAAATTTATATCTAGTCCCGCTACACCGAACGACATGTGAGTATTATACGGGGCGTCAGTAGACCCAGAAGCTTTTTGAAAGGGTGTTTGTAGTATTTGTCTTTCCCTAGTTTCTTTTACAAAAAATGGAGGTACATAAAACAGTAGGCCAGGTTCTATTTCGGACCCTTTTTTCTGGTGTTCTTTTACTTGTAAATCTAATCTATAGTGATCGTAAATTTTTAGATCGTGAATTTCAGCATTAAGCGGATGTTCAAATTTTACACCATCGTCAAAGTTAGATATTGCACTGTGCTCTGCTTGTTGTTTACCTAAAACAGCATTCGAGTCGTCTAGATCTATATCGTTTAAATTGCCGCCTTGCCCATCAGAAAGAAGAGGGCTGAGGACAGTCAGGCCTTCTTCATTAGCTATACTAGGCGCAAACATTAGTGTGACTTGCTCATCTCCTATATTTGTACCTTCATAATAGTTTCCAATAAAAAGTCCATCAGGGTCCGACACCCCTCCGTTATTGTCGCCCAGTAGATCCTGCATTATAAGCTTAGTTCTTATTTCACCAAAACCTGGCGCCTGATTATCGTCTATAGGCCTTTTTGCAATTTCCGCATTCGCAATGGCGCTCTCGCTTAAAACAAACGGGCTGTCTATTTTTCCATCTATCGTTATATTGCCATATCCGTTAAAAGAGTCTGTGCCGCCCCATCTTATAGATACATGATGCCATTTATCTCTTTTCAAAGATCCTGCTGAAGAGGTAAATATATAGGCTAGTTGGTGCGACAACGCGTTAGCCGGAGGAGCAGGATCGTTTTCCGGAAGCGTAGTGCTTGGTGTATGATTATTAAAAGAAATAGAATAAGGCGGAACATCGGCGCTACTAGACAGCTGAAGCATTAGACCGTAAGATTCAGGCCTTCCATCTGGCCCGAGGTCAGATCCAGGGGTTAAGCTTATCGCATAGCAAGAAGACATGTGCAATACGCATCCAGGCATGAAAGTATTAGGCCATTGACTTTTTGCGTCTTTATTTGTAAAACCTTTAGGCTTTATATAAAAGTCAAAAGTAAAAGAACCTGAAGGCGCAAACTTATTTACATCACCGCCCCCTACAGCCAAAGAACTAGTAGCGGCCGGATAAACTAAAACACTGCTATTGGGTATAGTTAGTGATCCGTCGGATTCTGTCGAAGTGCTTGTAAAGAAATTTAGAGAGTGATAGTTTGTATACGACCAATGAGCAGTAGGATAGTGTATTCTGTAGTGGTCAAACAAAGTATTTTTTATGGTAAATTTATGAAAGAAGTTGTCTTCCATTCTAGTGCCAGGTATATATCTTCTAATCTCCTGCCTCTTTGTTTGTCTAACAGAGTTAGTGGAAGAATTTACTAAACTCATGTATTCAGTTAATCCTTCTAACGGAGATTTTGTTTTCTTGGTACCTTCATAAATAGCAGTTATTTCAGCAGCTGAAAGCTCCTTGTTCCAAATGGCTAACTCTGCTACATCGCCATCCCAAGGCCGGTTTCCGTCGAATCGGTTTCCTACAACGGTGTATCTATCTATCAGTTCTGACCTTTTTCTTGTTGCTGATGAAGGCTGTGCTTCTCCTGATACCGTTAATGCCTGTTCAACGCCATTTATGTATATCTTTGGAAGTCTATCATTTTCTGCCCAAGGCGGCTCTGGATCTAAAGCAAGATTAAAATCAGTCGGATTATAAGTTATAGCCAAATGAAAAGGAGTGCCTGATGAAAATGCGTTGGGCTGAAGTCCTAGAATTGTCCCTATCTTATTACTGGTTTTCCATCCAACTAAATTTGTAGATTCGTATTTTGTATAAAAAGCAATTTTTCCTGCAGATGTAACGGCTACGTTAAATACTCCACCTAAATCTAACAGTCTAGAGAATCCGCCTATGCTATTATTTCTTAGGCAAGTTACCCAAGCAGATATAGATATCTGGCCCGAAGTTGAAGGCCCGAATATTTCATTTGCTTGATTTTCATGAAAAAGCTTTAAGCAGTAATCTCTCTCGCCGTTAAAAGATACAAATCTATAGTTTTTTGTCCCTATCCTTTTGTTTGAATGCGAAGGTCCTACATCCAGAGTAGTTTTTAAAAAACTTTTTTCGGTTAAATCTCTTAATTCTATTATTTCTCTTTGGTCTTTTCTATGGCCTATATACAACTGCAGATGCTCTGAAGAAACTTCAGAGTACTCATTAGAATCTACGGCAAAAGTAGAATTTAGATTAGGAAAATTTTGAGGTTCATCTGTGATGATCTCTACTATTTTTTGTCTAGCCTGCTCTAAAGACTTTTCTTCGTATGTGCCTCTAGTTATATTGGATTCAGAGTCTTTTATGGATTTAGAAAAATCTGCATTTAAAAGAAAAGACCCTGATACTCCCGACAAAGAAGATGAGGAAAATAGTCTTTTTGGTCTAGCTACCGTCTTATAAACCTGTAAATTATCTTCCGTTATAGGAATGATGGCCATGGCGTCCTCCTCAGAAGTCTAGCCTAACCCTAAACGTGATATCTTTTTCGTCGTTTTTCTCTATGGGCCTAGATGTTTTGGCGACTGCTAAAAGTCTTCCTTGCTCGTCGTGAAGACCAACGGTAGTTGGGAACACAAAGCTTCTTTGCGTCTCTTCTTGTCCTGCGTCAACAACATTTATTCTTCCAGCTGTATCTTTAAACGTAGGATTGGAAGAGTAATTAAACTCATCTGCAGAAGCTCTACAAAATATAAGGGTGGAGTTTATGTTGGTTATATTTTGAAATGTTATACCGGTTAAGCTTCCGTCTCCAAACCTGGTTTCGCATATATGGTCAACTATATCATCTACAGACGCAGACACGAACAAGTCTGGTATTAGTGTTGCGTCCTGTTTTCCGTTTGGATTTGATCCTTGCGCACTTGGATCTTGAAAAGAAGGTGAACCTAAAATTGTTTCTCCGGCCTGAGTAGCTCCTGAATGTCTAGCTGTGTCTGCGCTTAAAGCGTTAAACATACCTGAAATTGTTCCGGACATGTGCTGAGATCCCGAAAAGACTTTGGCTGCATCCAGCACAACCGTTCCAGAATCATAAAATATCAGCCCAACTTCCTCGGCTGTATTTGAAGCGTTTACTATATTTGCAACTTCGCCTCCGAAAGTTCTTCTTTGATTAGAAGCAGCTCCTATGTCAGTAAATATAGCTTCACCCTTATCAGACTTTTTGTCTATATTGGACTGTCTACCAGCAGCAGTTGCAGCTCCATACGCCTGTTCTTCGCCGTTGTCGTTAGCTAAAGAAAATGATGCACTTCTAAACATCCGGATAGCGAAAGTTTCTCTTTTAACTTGGTCTCTAGCAAAAAGTCTCTTAAAAGAAAGAAATACGGCCTCGTTAACAGGGCTATCGCTATCGCCAAAAGGAACTGTAAATCTTGCGTTAGCGTTCCCTAGTAAGTTAGAAGCATACTGGCGATAAATGTCTATTTTTTCTCTCATCATTACTGTTTTTTCAGAAAACAATAATTTTCCGCTAGAGGCCTCTTGTCCTATAGACGAGTTTGTTACAGTGTTTCCTTGCTCTGATAAACCGATCGTTACGTCAAAAATCGGATTAGCCGTCTGAAGAGTAAAATCTTGATCAAAAACCGTCTGAAAAAGAGAGCTGGTGACTCCTGGTCCTATTCCGCCTGTGACAAATACCTGGTATGACTTTCTTGTTACGGAACCGGATATATCTTCCTGTATTACGTCGATCAACTGATTTAACTCAGTTGTTCTAACTTTTATGTCGTCAGGACTAATTTCTTTAAAACTGCCGCCTGTTATAATAGCCATTTAAAACCCTATTTACTAATTTGAACGTTGAAGTCTAGCCTTATCCCAGACTGATCGCCAACTATAGATATAACCGATTCGATAACACTCTTATTGGGTGGCGTACCAAAAATGCTGTAAATTGTATCATCCAATCCGTTTCTGACCTGGATGTTTAGATTTAGCCTAGCAACTCCTGTATTGGCGTCTATATCAGTCGCCGTAACTTTATATGTAGCTATTCTGCTGTTTGGAGTCAAGCTGACGAAACCTTGAGTTGCGTTTGCTAGTCTTAAAAAACGATCCGGTAACTGAACGGAAAAAGTAGAATCAGATAATCCGTCCGGTATTCTAGATTCTCCCTCAATCTGTTGTTCTACAGTTAGATTTCTTGTTTGATTATTTGCGTTAAAAATCAAAGTATTCGAAGATTCAGTATATCCAGAAGAAGTCAACCTAAGCGTCGGAAGTATCGTTACCGTCTGATCTGGAAGAGTCAGCAGTCTATGCTTTATTGCCAAATCTTTTCTTGTTTGAGCCTCAAAAACTGGTGTGTTTTTTGAAATCTTCTCTTTACCTACAGCTCTTCCAAACTTAGATATTAACCCATAATCAACCTCGTCGTCACCCAGCGAAAACATGCTTATTCTAAAACTGCCATCGTTTGCGGCTAAAAGTCTTCTGCCTTCGTCTGTTAAGACTGCGTCGATTAAAACGTTATTTGTTGAATGATCTAAAAATCCCATAATATTATTTCCTACAACTAATTATACCTCTAGCGCAACATGGCGTAAATATATTTGTTGGCTAGATTTATTCCTATTCTTCTCTTCTGCTATCTTCAAACCTAATTTCGTAGTCAGCAGACTTCTGTCTATCAATATTCACCATGTGAAGTTTGTAAAAAGCATTATCGCTTCCTAGCTTAATAATTTTTTCTGTTCCAGATGTACTGGATACTAAATATCTGCAATCCGCGTCTAGATACACCCTTATTTTTCTTTTGTTACTTGACATCATTACGTCCTGCGTTAAATTGTTAACGGTTACATTAACATCCATTTCAGGATCAATAAAGAAATTAGGGTACTGTTTTGGCGCACCAGACCTTGATATCCTTCTAACATTTAACGAATTTTCGTCTTGATTAAAAGAAACTAGCGACTGGGGTCCATAGGGAGATGATAATCCGTGCGCGTCAACTGTGGCTATGGCGTATATACAATTTGATTCCCTGTTAAATTCATAGTCTTTAAAAAATGCTCTGGCGTAATTTGTCTTGTAGACTGCGTCGTTTCTTACCTTTTCTATCGGTACGGTTCTAATTAGTGAATCGTCAAAATCAAGTAGTGCTATGCAAGTAAAAGGTTCGTGTATTGTTTTTCTTCTAAAGACCTGGAAGTATTTTATGTCTCTCTGCTTTGAGCCGGGTATTCTCCAGTCTATTAACAAGCCTTCTTCTTTTCCATAATCAAAATTATAAAAAGTTACTGCCGGCGGTTTTGGTGGAACTTTTTCTATGCATTTTACTTTTACGGGAGGGGAGAAATCACTTCTAACTAAGAATATATCAGATTTAAATTTTCCTGCGTCTAAACCAGTAAATGACGGATAGTCATATTTTAGTCTAAAAATAGCTGAGACTTCGTAGAAATATGTTTTTCCGTATAGTATCTCTGTGTCTATAAAACTGTTTATTCTAGATCCGTCTAGATAAAACATTCTTTCATTGTATTTTGAAGTGCCTGTGATATTAGTTTTTCTTTTTACTATATATCCTACTACATGAGAAGTCAGTCTTGGAATTAGGTACCCATCAAATCTTTGCGGAGTATTTATAGAAGACTCTGCCGCCAATCTAGGATTTACAACTAGGTAGTTATTTTTTCTCGTTAATAAAGCTTCATAGTAGTTTCCGTTCGATAATTTTGAATTTACATTTTCAAAATGCTCACTCATGGAAAGAAGGCTAGCCTGGTTAAAGCTAGATGATTTTAGGTCGGAATATACAAAGTTTAGTATTGAAGACTTGTTTAGGTAGCATTTTAAGCTTAATCTAGTTGCCTTTTCAAACTTTAGCAACTTAAACTCTTCCCCAACGTCGTTAACAAAACTAGCGTTAGGATTCGACAGGGTAGAATTTATGTCTGATATTGCGTCCTGATTATCTTTATCCTCCATCATATTGGCAACTTCTCTAGTAGAGGCAGATGTACCTGGAACCTGATCTATAACCATGGAAAGAAGATCAGATTTAGCTTTTAGTCTTTCTCTTATTAAAGAGTCAGAATAGCTTACCGACTCATCAAATATAGAGCAAACGTCGTTTTCACTCTGTATAAACTCTGACATTCTAGACGTGTCAAAGTTTTCATTGGAAAAAAACTTTTCGTATTTGCTTCCTCTAGATCTTGTAAAAGAAGTTCCTGCTTCGACAGAACCTATTTCAAAATCTGACAAAGAAAAATTTATAACTACCGACCTAGGAACTTGTTTGTCTAGTACCTCTTTAGGAAAATTATCTTGCGGCCTTTGTTTTATTCTCTGTATGCCAGTAGAATTTACTCTTTCATCTTTAGTAAAAAAATTGTAAATAAATCTGGCTGAATCGATTTTTGCATCAGGCAAATCTAGGCTTACATGCGGTTTTAGACATTTTATCATAAATCTTTTAACTCCAAATAAAAGTCTCTAGAAGTATAATCTATGCCAAAAATCATGTCGACAAGTTGATTTGAAACCTCTTGTCTGTCTTGGTTTGTCTGAACTCCTCTTTGTTGGGCCGTAGGCCACGAACCAGACATTTTAGAAAGATCCAACATGTTTTTATCAATCAAGTTATTCATTTTAGACCTCACAAAAAATATTTCGTCATAAACTGCAGGTGACAACAACATTTTTTCTAGCATGCCAGAATAAGAAACCTTAGTAGAATAAAGAAGTCCAGCTAATAATAAGTGCTCTTCTGTTATCCTAGGAGGTTTTATTACGACACCTTCGTCTGTCGACTCTTCAGTTGGTTTTAAATATGAAACTTGCTTCTCTAAAGTAGGCGATATTAAATTCCCTTTGTCGATAGTGTACAATTCTTTTATTGCAGAATCGTCACCTCCAGTCATTTTTACAGCTTCGCACATAATAGGCAAAATATCTATCGACCTGTTGGTATTTTCTATGCTGCTGTCAGAAACTATTGAAGAATTAAACTCTAGTCCGTATATAACCTCAAGCGATTTTTGAGTTATAAAATCTTGAACTACTGTTTTAAGTCTAGATTTTATTTTATTGTTGCTGTTTATCCCTAGAGCAGCTTTGGCTTCTTGGTTTTTACCTAAAAATTCAGAATCATTTGCTAGCCTAAATTTCATCCTAGGAATTAAAGATTCAAAGTCTTCATAAGTCTCCCCGTCTTCTTTTAGCTGAGCTAAAAGTTCGGATAGGTGATTTTCGTCTACTGATATCCTTATCTGCTTTTCATAAACATTGACTGCATTTTTCAGTTCAGAGTAAAAGAATAAATTGCCTGAAGATATTTTTATCTTTGCGCTAGCCTTGGGACTAATATTTTTTTTACTAGAAGACTGCTCTAAAATCTTTCCAGCTTTTAAACCTAGCACGTGAACAAAAGTCCCTCCGTCATCTTTGTCAGTTTGAGAACTAGATATAAGATTTAAAAAGTTCGTTTTTAAAAATTTCATCATGTTTAAGTCAACGCTGGCGCTATTATTCAATATTATTTCTGAAACGCGATCTAATCTATAGTCTAGGTTGTTTACCGAGAAGTTGCTCGTAGTTTTAAGATATTTGTCGAACTTTCTTGCCTCATATAATTTCCTTATAGGTGTTGCATCTTCTCCAGATTCGTTAAACTTACCTGACAAAGAAACCATCGAATCAGTTTGAAGTTTATATTCCTCTATTTCTTTCGATATTAAATCTAGATATTCAACAACCCCATTTGATTCTCTCACCAAAGAAGAATATATTTGTGAAAACTGGCTTGGCTTGTAAGAAAGCCCCCATGAAGAATGATTTTTTCTTATACTCGTCCCCGGTATAACCCCTGTGGAATCAAACAAGTTTTTTATAGCGTCCGGACGCATTTCTCCTATCGCGGGTATTACGTATTCTAAAAACGAAGAAAATTTTTCTGCCTGACTAAAATCATAGCCGAACCTCATTGCGATAGGCAATATGTTATCGTTATAAAAATTCGTCATCGCATTTCTTTGATCTCTGGAAAATTGATCCGTTGCGGTCTTATTGAATCCTCCAGATGCATCTGCTAAAGCAAAAGCAAGCAAGCCTCCTTGCACTAGCTGACCTTCCGGAGAATACTCTGGGTCGTTTCTTAACCTAATAGGTTCTAATGATCCAAATGTAGTCATGTTTTTGTATATTTTACAGAGCTGGTACATTATGGTCGTGAATTTTATCCCTGTTCCTTTTGCTCTGCTTATAGCTCCAGTAAAATAGTTTCCTGTTCCTGAATCCAGACTTGATATTTTAGCGCACTCTTTTTCTATCTCTATATAGAGTTTAGCTATCATGTTAATGATATTTAAATCGCTGTTTACGTCTAGGCCCATTAAAAATATGTTTCTCATGGATATACCGATCGTGTGTGATCGATCATCACTGTCTAGCTCCGCAGCCTTAGACCCTATACCTCTTAGCACATTTATTACAGCGTTGTTTTTAGAGGTATTTGAGTATTTAAAAGGATCTTCGTGATCAAAACACCTACTTTGGATTGCGTCTATTATCTCCTGAAGATTCTCCGGATCTCTATTTAAAGCCCTTCTTGTATTCGATATAGCATTGCCCAATTTGCCTCTATCATTAATGGCACTGGAATAATGGGCAGATTTTTCAACCTCAGAACCTGCAATATCTTCTGTAGCCAATAATTGTGCAACCCTGTTTCTTACTAATTCAAACAGTATGTTGTCTTCTAAAACCTGTATTACAAAAAAGTTAGCGGTGACTTCTCTTAGGGTAGCTCCTTCTGCTAGAAGAGAAAAATGCTTATGGAAATCTTCTAACACTCTTTTAAACAAAACATGCGGCATTATTATAGATCCGTCTTGGTCGCTACAAGTTAACTTTTCCGCATATTGCTTGCTTTCTTCTATAAAGAGATTAAGTTCTGAAACGTACTCTGAAAATAGGTCCATTTTATGATTCAAAGGATTGTGTATAACGTCCTTAAAAAAAGATGAAGAAGATTTTATTTGATCTAGAAATATATAGTTTCTAGGTATTTCTCCAGTAGCAGCTGTTTGTGTTGGCTCTAAAAGCGCAACTACGTTATTAGAGCCTACTAAGTTTTTTGTGTTTTTTGTATCTTTGCTTACAGTAAAATATTTCCCTATGCTTAAATCTGGATATCTGTCTTCAGTAGTGTATATTACGTCAGTACCTTCAGTGATTGTTCTTAGAGGCATTTTGCTGTTCGCGCCTCTTATTCTACCTTGATCTGTGTCTTCTACTCTGGCTATCCCACAAGCTTTTCTCAATATAGAAGTTATTACGCTGCACCTCAAGCTTAAGTCTGCCAGGTCGCCTATTTCACTTAATGAGTCTAAAGAGTTAGGAGCGGCGTCTCTATTTTCAGAAACCAGGTCTATATTGTAGTGGCCTTCGTTTTGTATGCTTATAACAGGTTTATGCAGCTTTGTTGTTCCATTCCACTCGTTTTTGGTATTTCTTTCCTTGTTAAACAGGTTTATAAAATAACCTCTTCTATAGTGAAAATCTACTTCCCTTAAACTGTATTGAATCCTTTGAGTTCTAGACATGCGTTTTAAGTCGCTTTTTTTAATACTAGACAAGCTGACTAACTTATCCATTCTTTCTTCAAAGGCGTCATTGTCTGGTATTGAAGTCAGAGAAGCGTACGCGTTGTTATATTCGTCTATATGAGTTCTTATTAGTTCTATAGATTTCCTAAATTCGCTTATTTCTTCAGCTGTTTTATCGACAGAGTTTTTTATTAAGTCTTTTACCTCAGAATTCTCTAGTTTTTCGTATATTTTTTCCAGTATGTTCTTGTCTAGCTCTGACTCTAAAATTCTTGCGTCAAAAAGATCGCTTAATTCAGCTATATCTTTTTTCTTATAAAGAAAGTTTGCTATGTTATCTAGAGAAAAATCAGTATTATTACCGGTGCGCTTTAGACTATTAATAGCGTTCGTAAAAAGTGCGCTACTAGCTGCATTTTCTACTCTAGAAAATCTAAAAGTTTTGTAATCATCAAACGTGTAGTCAGAAAGATTAGAAACCTTGGTTTCGTCCTTAACATAATTTTTAGAATTTTCTAACTGGTTAGAATTTCTGGAAAACTGTGCACCAGAATAATTCGTGTTATTTTGCGACATTAGTTTATTCCAATCAGTTCTGATTTAGAAGATTCGACCAACTCTTCAGGTATGCTAAACTTCCTATTATGAGTTGCTTTGCCTGATGTTATTGAATTTTTAACGTTATTACATATTCCTATAACAAAATACTCTTTATTGCCAACTTCTCTATACAGATTTTTATCTACAAAGTAATAGATTCCGGAATCTTTTAAATTTTCTACCGTTCCTAAAGTCAATAAGTTTCCATTTAGTCTGCAGCAAACTATGAAGTAGTCAACCATAAACTCTTCGTGAATAACTGAATTTCTATTATTTTTTTCTAATCTCCAGCTTATAGCTAAAGAATCGTTTATTTTAAATGCAGCAATATCACTTATGACATTTTTATTAGTTTGCCCTTTAACTGTTCTAGTTATAGATAGCCCTGTTTTCCCCAGTAGTATAGATCCACCTACGTCAAACGAATTAAGCCTTCTTGATGAAGGGATTGCTCCTACTTTAGTTAACAGAGAAGACTTAAACTTATTCGCCCTATATTTTTTCTTAAAATCTCCTGCTCTTCCCGGCTTTGATATTTCTATGTCGACATTGGGAACTATAGCCTCCGGAGCCACTATGCACATATTAAACTGGTAAGACCTAGTTGCACCGTCTGAATATAGTGGAACTGTAAACTTGCCTGCATTCGTGAAATCAATAAACTTTCTTCTTCCGGTAGAGTGATTTATTTCATCTACCGAAAAAACAACAAAGTCTTTGGAGAGAACTCCCGATCTAGAGTTTCTATCTAATAGTTCGCTTCTTCCTATTTCTGAAAGAGATTTTTCTAGAAAGTTTATGCCTAGTCTAGTAGGGGCCACTTTTACTTCAAAAATAGCCGAACTATTTTCTATGTTAGGACCGTTTATAGATACGTTAAAACTGTCTTTAGCTAAACTAGGTACTAGTCTTTCTAAAAACTCTTCTTCATTAGAAACAAACTCTTTTCCTGTTTCGTCTAACATTATTAAATAGTATCTATATTTTTGACCTGATATCGTTGTAGTGTCTCTAAAGTTTATTGAATCCATATCTGGCTGTAGAAAAACCTCGTTTAAATTTTTACGAAAAGGAATAAAAACTTTTTCAGAGGTTGGCTTTCCCAAACTGGACAATCTTTCTCTAACCAACCTTATTTTTCTTATATTGTCTGATATATTAGATACTCTTACCAAGACAGACTCTGGCCTGTTTTCGCATATTATAGTTGACGTGTTGTACGTTTGCTTATTTTTTAAAACACCAGATTTGATACCTGGTACGATTACAGAAGAGGTACACCCTGTAACGTTAGATAAGTGAGATTGCTTTTGTGAAACTTTATAAACGACTTTTCCTGGAAAATAATTGTTAACTTTGTTGTCTGAAATAATATGCGAATCACCTGGCTGTATTTCATTAACCAGACTAGGCTTAGAGAAGGTGTTTGTATCAGGATTGTAAGACTGCCTATAAAGAAAAATCGGAGTGTCACAGGGGTCGTTTCTTACTATTTCTAAAATGCATCGACTAGGAGTATTTGCCAATATTTTTATTGTTGGCGGAACTATAGGTATAGATAAAAATGATTCTGAGAGCTTAGAATTTTCTATGTTTACAAAGCTTCTAGCACATTCTTTTTCTGTATTTTCATCGTCTGCGTATATAGGAGTTATTTCAACCCCAAAATCTCCTGAACCTACAACAGATCTAGGTATATTAAAATCTATCGTAATTAATCTCTCTACGCTTCTTACTTGGTTTGTTTTTAAGATCAAGGGTCTAAAAGTATTGTTTGTTTCTTTTAACTGAAGTACAAAGTCAATAAGCTCTTTATCTTCTAGCCTGGATCTTATATTCTTTTGGTTTTTTTGAACTATTTCTAAGAAAGAAACTTGGTTTAGTGTCACAGAAGAAGCCGTGGACGGCCTTTTTTCATGGTTAGAGCCTATATCTTTAGAAAAATGTGCATCTATATCAAAAACACCCGCCCTAGTTTGTGTCATGCTAAGTTTGGATGTAGGCATAGGAAAATGAGACACGGGAGAAGATAGCTCGTTTGAAATCCGAATGTTTCTCTTGATGAAATCTAAATTTCTCTCTTCCAAAGTAGAAGAGCTGACTCTGTCTATTCTGCCGTTTGAATCTGTAGATAAAACTGAGTTTATGGGTAATAGCTGAGATTTGCCTCGTTGACGCTCTGTATTAGGTCTATCAAAAAAGTGAAATTTTGAAACAGACGGAAAGATACTGATTTTAGTTTGATCTTCATCAGAAGATATGGTCGTAATCCTGTCGACTTCGTATTGTTGCTCAAGGTTTAATACAAACACTTGAAACTCTTTTTTGTGAATGACGTCTTCTGAATCATGCCCTAGGTTTATAAGCTCTTCAGTAAAAAATCTAAATCTTAATTTTTTTAAATTTTCATCTTGAACGATCTCTGGATCCATAATCGCATTAAACGTATATTTGTAAGATCCGAACTGATCTAAACCGTTAACAAACATTGATGGCTTTTCGTCATTTATGCCCTTAGAAGACAAGTCTTTAGTTATGTCTGTCAGCTTAAAAAATTTATTGTCGTTTTCAGACAACGGCCTCATAAAGTCTTTAAAGATTAAGTTGTTCTGTAGGATTGGTATACCGATACTCATTAGTCAAAAACCACCGTAAATAAATTTATAAAAGTATCAGTTCCGGTCGTATCTCTTCTAACCTTACCTATAAAATAAACATGCTTGTCCGGACTGAATGGATCATTATCGGGAAACACCCCAAAGTCTATTATAGACAGTTTTTCTATGTCTGTTTCAGAAAACTCAAACATTTGTGCAATAACATTGTTGTCTCTAGAGGTTTCTTCAAATTCTATTTCATGAAACTCTTTACCTTCTAAATGTTTCTGTAGGTCAGAGTAGTTCATGATATAGTGGTCGTCTAACTGAGGATAAACCCCTAAAGTCTCCGACGTTAAGCCGCCGTCTGTAGATCTATTTATAGGAGGCAAAAACTTAAAGTTTGGTAAATGCGAAAGTTTAACGTCTTGAAACATAGACAAGCTTGTATCTATGTTTATTGTTTCAGAGCCTTTATCACCCGGCTGTCCTGCTGGTGCTTCATTATATTTTGTATAGTTGTGAAGGCTAAAAGTGCCTGTAACAGGCTGCGATATTTTAAACCCGGTTGTCGAAGAGAAAGGGTCTTCTGTCCCTATTATTCTCTGGTCAGTAAAATTCTTTGTTACGCCCTGAAGCATTCTGCCCGTACCTTCTGCTAATTCAGAGCCAGTTAGTACGACAGGACCAATTGAGCTAACGCCTAATCTAAAAGTTCCGGACGCAACTGATTTACCAGATACTCTAAAATCTTCAGTTCTAAAAGGTCGACTAGTAGATGTAGTGCCTGGTTCTAGTTCAGGTACAATCACATCCTGATATCTGCTGCTCGCCTCAAAAAATATTCGATTGGTTGCATCTTCAGCAACGCCATCAGATCCGCTAGCATGATAAAAAGTGTGATGGTCTGTAAACGTTGCGTACTGGACTCTTAGTTGACCTGAAGCTGCCTGTCTACGGCCTTCTTTGGTGACCAATAAGTCCATTATTCGTTCTTTGTTATTTAGTATCCCTGCCATGATATTTAATTATTACCTAGTATAAGCTGTACTTAGTTTTAATGCCGCTAAATCTTGCACGCTATACTTCATATGTTACATCTAAATCAACGTCTATGGTGCCCGTCGCTATATTGTTACCGGTGGTGGTCTTACCAAATTTGGGGTTTACTATGAGAAGAGCGAAAGATATAAAGTGGTTCTTGGTTATTCCGCCTAAGAGGCCGGTATAGCCAGGTGGAGTTGAAATATCTCTCGTCTCGGACGTGAATCCGCCGGTGGCAACGCCTGGAAAGGGCGTGTAGAACACACCGGAGGAGGACGGGTACTCTATAGTTTGGGACGATTGAACTAGTTCGGTAACAAACCCGAGCTGCTGGTCACCAGTGGTCATTGGGCTGAGAGACTTGTACAGAAGCCACTTGCTTCCTATGGTTTCTGCGACCTGTTGACCTGCAGTAGGAAGGCTAGAGCTGAAGCCGAAGTAAGTCGCCGTTCCGGAAACGTTTATGATCCTGCCTACACTATTCGATACTGCCGGAACAAGCATAGACAAAGTAGCCTCTTGGAAAGGTCGATTTCGAATGAAAAGAGCCGTCTCTCCGGTGGTGGTCAATTCTTCCTCGTCAATCTTTGGCATCAAGGCGCTTCCTCTATACTGTGTGGTCGTAGCGATAGTTTGCCCTAAGGTCGTAGGCGTAATGCCCGATGCGAGATTGAGGCGGGTGAACTCATGATTCACCGTGTCTGTAGTTATAGTGGTGTGCGTATTGTCGATGACTACTCTAAACTTCACTTTCTGTGTAGTAGTACTCGCGGGTAGAGTAACTAGAGAAATTGTCTTGGAATCGGTAAGCCCTTCATGGGTAGCGGTCACCGTAATAGGATAATGGTTTGTGTCGATAAACGGAGAAGTGGTGGGTGTATAAACCCGGCTAGTGGTTACTGTGTTGCCAGAAATAGATTGAGACATTCCTGAAAGATTAGAAGTTAGATTGGTCCCATCTGCTCCTGTTGCTGACATTCCAGTTACCTGTATATTAGAATTCATATTTTGGTGAACTATTGTTAAGTTTACTGTTCCGGGAGTGAGAGAAGTAACGTTGCGGCTGGCCCTGGTGATGATCGAAGAGTCTAGCGAGAGAGACAGACTTTTAGGTGAAACCGGTGAGGTTCCAGTGGGTCCAGTGGGTCCAGCTTTGATTTTTTGAATAGTAAGGCTTTTATTGATGACGACTGTGGTGCCAGAAACATTTACCATAACCGGTATATTAAGAAAGATGGAATCGAACCGCTGGGAACCGTTATCAACGTAGTTAGTCTCAGAGTTGTCAAATTCACCTAAGGAGGACATGTCTATCTTTACGCCGTCTCCGGAAGCAGAGAAAGCCAGTCTGAGTACTGTGCCTGCAGGTGATTCTTGATTTTTAAACTCCACCCTATAGTCTTTATCTGTTGACGTCGCTCCGCCGTCTAGACTAGGAGACGCAGCGTGATCCTGGGCGGTTAGAATTACTCCGTTTTCTGTATTGCCTGTAATGCCCGTAGGGTTAATTCTAAAACTGCCTCTGGGCGGATCCGATGGAGACGTTGCATCGGCGTCTCCATGCCAGGACAACTGTTCACCTCCAGCCGCGACCGTTAAAACAGTATCTTGGCCGTCAGCAAAGTCGTTGGCGGTTTTAAAAAACTGCCCATCAGCTGGGTTTATGCCTTCGGAAGTAGTAGAGATAGATATGACGCTTCTAGTTAAGTCAACAATGGGCGTTGGGACAGCAGATTTGTTTTTTTGAATAGTCAAGCTTTTATTGATGACGACTGTGGCGCCAGAAACATTTACCATGACTGGTATATTAAGAAAAATTGAATCGTACCTCTGAGTGCCGCCGGTGGTGTGGCTGGCAGACGTAGTGTTGTCAAATTCTCCCAGAGAATGCATGTCTATTTTAACCCCGCTACCGGATGCTGAAAAGGCCAGCCTGAATACTCGACCACCGGTGGGGCATCTAAATTCCAGCCTAAAATCTGTATCTGGTGAAGAGGAATCAAGCGTGATACCATCATGGTCTGACGGAGTTAAAACTGTACCGTTGTCCGTGTTCCCCGTTATTCCAATTGGATTAATCCTAAAAGAACCGGCCGGCGGATTTGGAGGAGATGTGTTGTCGACTTCACCATGCCAAGCAAGAGTATTATCACCGGCAAGAACCGTAAGAACAGTGTCTAGGCCGTCAGCGAAATCTGTATTATTAAAAAACTGACCATCTTCCGGGTTTGTACCGAAGTGTGTTGTCGGAACACTTATTACTTCGTTGGTAAGGTG
>Ga0163109_10000952_pt1 | contig 22821 bp, 37 predicted proteins | sample CRUFie1St13metaG_FD_108704 | JGI IMG/M metagenome (GOLD analysis project Ga0163109, IMG submission 108704) | Marine microbial communities from the Costa Rica Dome - CRUD Field 142mm St13 metaG | ecosystem: Environmental > Aquatic > Marine > Oceanic > Photic zone | place: Costa Rica: the Eastern... | reverse complement strand
TTTAAACCATAACTTACTCTCATGTGTATAGTATACTATAGTAAAACGGGTTAGTCAACCGATTGTGTACGATTATTCCATTTACGAGGTTGTTCTGTTTCTTGTGGAGAAATTTTTTCTGCGGACCTTTCAGGCTTGTCGGCTAATCTGTCCCTGAGATCCACGCCACCAGCGTCCAGTATTAGCTCTACTAGTTCTTCGGTGAGTTCTCCACGTGCATCTGCTTTGGCCGCATATTCAGTTACAGCCGCCAACAGTAGAGGTGCTGAAGCTATTAGTTTAGCAGTGTTCACAGCTGATTGTCCGCCACGTACTCCTGTGGTATTGTGTACTCCGCAGATCTTTACACCTTCATAGTCCACTATTTCATAGTAGGGCATGTGTGCAACTTCTGTTGATTTCCACTGCCACGGTGTGGGATATGTTCTTATGCCTCTCAGCAGTATATTGTTTTCTCCACGCATGTACATACTTATAGTATAAATAAATTTACTATAGGAGAATCGGTATGAGCAGTCTCACACGTTTGGCCATAGAGCTAGAAATAGGACAAACCATAGTAATCAAGGGTCGTCCAGCAGTAATCACAAAAATAGAATACTTTGAGAAATCAGGAGAGATCATATTAAACACCACAGGGGGTACACGCAAAGCCCTGACATTTAGTATACCCACAGAGACCGTGGTGCAACATTGATATTCACCAACGGTGAGTCAGGCATATGTGTTGCAAGTAAATGCGGTAGTCAAACACTACGTCACGCAGGTGCAGAGAACGGGTGGTGGGAAATAGGCAAAGCAGGTAGCAAGGACGGTGAGTTGATACGGCGTTTGAGCCCGGTGTACTGTATAACTAGACATCCTATGCTGAGGATGCTTAGTGCTTGGAGGATGTATTTTGTACGTCCTGTGGTGCATTATCGCAATCACGGTGATTGGAGCAAGGTACATAGACATCTAAATGCAGATTTAGCCATGCCTTGGATAGAACGTCATGAAGCAGACTTATTCACACACCCTGTGGAATGCTTTCACAAATTCCTAAGACGTGATCTGCCTCGTTGGTTAGAGGTGCGTGATCCACACTTTAAAAGCATGTACGATCTGTATAGACCCATAGAACAATTGGTCACTGTGCAATATCGCAGTGACTTTGAAAAGGTACAACTATTGTTGGGTTGGGAACCTAGACACATACACAAGGGCGAATGGACATGGGATTCTGTATTGCCAGAGGATTTTTTAACAGGAGCACCAGAACTGGAGCATCTAGAGGATGATTACCGTATATACGATAATCGTTCATACTATAAAGAGATACGATAAATAACATATGCTATTAAGAGAACTATTCACAGGAGCCAAGGCCAGTACTTGTAAGAAAAAAGGCAACATCGGCGCAAGTGCTGAAGCAAGTTGCCGTAGCAAAGGCCTACGGAGGCGCAACAGCAAAGTTAAAGTTACATTAGCAGGCAAACGTCAGAAGATAGGGAGCCGTAAGATTAAAGGCAAAGAGCACGGAGGACCGTTACCGGATTGGTCATGAAGATAAGCACACTCGCAACCATACTAGAACAAGCTGATCCAGATGCAACCTATGTTATAGGCGATGGCATAGGTGTTAGTGTAGCACGTAGCACACCAGGTGCAAAGAGTACGGCACAACTAGGAGCAGGCATCAAGTCAGTGCAGAGTCAAGCACAGGCTGTGCCAGATGACAGCAAATGTTATATCAGCATAGGATCAGCAGACTACAAAGAGACTGCGGGTGCGGCCGCTAACATAAAGAAAATCATTGAAGGTATGACCAGTAGAGGCATACGTGTGGTATACATAGCATTTCCTCCTGTTGATCTAAAGAATGTAAAGCCTAGTAGTTTACCCAACGATGGTAGCAAGACACAGGGCAACCTAGCAATAACACCGCCACAACCATATAAGATGGCAACACCTGCAGAGATAAAACAGATCACAGTGGACACAGGAACAGCACCAAAGACGTTACCGCAACTGCCCATGGCAGAACTGTACAAGGCAACAGGTATAACAGAAAAGTATAATGCATACAGGAATGAGATTGTACAAACATTAACACAGCCTCCTATGGATATGACAGCAGTGGTAGGACTACAGGCTGTGGACATAAACACTAAAGATCCTACAGGCTTGGGTGCAACACCAAATGCAACAGGTAGGATAGCAAAAGAAGCAAAAGAAGCTGTGGATAACATTCCGGTTACTGATGAGTTTAGAGGTGACGCTCCTGTACAAGGCGTAGATGATTTATCAGATGAAGAAAAAGCAAAGTTTGATACCAATGGAGATGGTGTTATAACCAACGATGAGTTCAATGCAGGAATGGCTAGACAAGGTGTGTTACCAGATAGTTTAGATGTTCCTACCAGTAGTGCTGGTGCATTAGGACAGGTGTTCAACATTATTATACAAGCATTGGCCAAACGTGAAGACAAAAATAGGGAAATGTTGGATCTGTTTAGATCAATAGTTGCACAGGGGGCAGGTGGTTTCCAAGCAAACGCAAACGGTGATCCAGCCATGCACAGCAAATATCCTCCTAGTGGCGAAGGTATTACTAGCAATGCACAACTAAACACAACAAGTGGCAGTAAAGCAGAACAACTGTTGATATTAGAAGCAAGACGCAAATGGCAGAGCGTAAAAGATAGAGAGATATGGATAGCGGCATTGGTAGCACAATGTAGGGCAGAAACAGCTAACTTCAAATATAATACAGAGATTTGGGGACCAACAGCTATACAGCTAACATATGATATACAAGGACCTAACCCTAAGAAGGCAAGAAGATTAGGTAATGATAAACCCGGCGATGGGTACAAATATAGAGGTAGAGGGTGGATACAACTTACTGGTAAGGCAAACTATAGAGCGGCCAGTAGGGTAGCAGGAGTGGATCTTGTGCAAAATCCAGAGGCAGCCGCTCAGGCCAGTGTTGCAAATAAAACTGCAATACACTATTTTGAAACTAGGGTTATGAATAAATCAAAACCTTTGGATGTTGTAGCACATACTAAACTTGTCAATGGTGGTACTAATGCACTCAACACCCGAAGAGCAAACTTTGAAGTTTTGTTAAACAACCTTAGGAAAACAAGTCAAACAGCGATGGCCTAACATGGATTTGTTGGGTAAAGTATTAGTAGCACGGCCAGCAATCATAGAACCAATGTTTGCAAAGAGTGTGGTTTACATATATGAACACAGTGCCAAGGGCACCGCAGGACTTATACTCAATAAGAAACTAGCAACCAACACACAGGATCTATGTAGGAGCAGAGGCTTTGATGCAAACGTACCTGCAGAGCCAGTGTACTCAGGAGGCCCTGTTAACACTAGAGGCATAGTATTATTCCACAGTGCTGATTGGCGTGCAAGTAATACAATGACAGTAAACAAACAATGTTCTGTTACAAGTGATGACATGATGTTATTCAAGTACACCAATGGTGATACTCCTAGATATTATAGATTCTTTGCTGGCATGAGCATTTGGCATCCACAACAAATACTACAAGAAATAAAACGCAACCATTGGCTTATTACACAGCTTGATATTATACAGATGTTTGAAAATGATCATAGGAACCTATGGGATATTGCTGTTGAAAGAACTGCCCAAGAAACCATAGATAAATTTATTTGACAGCTAAGTATATTAGTGTTATATTAACATATAGGAGAATGTAGATGACCAGAGTAGTAACCTGGGTGTTTGCAGGCTTGCTGGCACTACTTTTAGCTCCTGCCTACGCTCAAGACAACATAGACAATAAGACTTTCATAGTTACACAGTTCTGTGGACCTTGGGAGGAAGTTTTAGAAACACCAAAGAAATATAAAGAAGGCATGCTGTTTACAGGTAATGGTGTACAGTTTAGTGCAACGAATGGCATGATGTATCAAGGTGGCATGTTCTTTTTTGTTAATCAAGAGACAGGTAGCTATAGTATTATAAATGTGTACGGCGATGGTACTGCCTGTATGATGCAGACAGGAAAGAACTTTGAACCATACTTAGGTGTGCAACCTTGGGATAAGAAACCAGGAGAAAAGAAATGACATGGTTGGTTGTAGTACTATTTGCAACAGGCTTTGGAGATATGTATATCTTTGAGGATCCTAAATATGAAACTAGAGAGGAATGCATGGCTTCGTTGCATCAACCAGATATGGTGCAAAAATATACACAGAAGTTGTTAGAAGAATATCAAAGATTTATGCCTATACAACTTGTAAACTGTATTGAACAAGAACATCTTAAACAAATCCTAAAAGATGACAAAATAAAACACAGCACCTAACCTGATGCTATGGTTTTACTTATATAATCAGCAATAGCAAAATGTGTGCGTTCGCCGTAATGCATACCATCTAGTGCGTTGTCAACTTTAAAATCGTGTAAGCAAGGTCCATCAAACTTATAAACTTCTATTAAATCTTTATCAATAGTAAAATGAAAACTTTTGCAAGGCAACCTCAGCTTCATGTAATCTACATATAAAACATTGTCCCATATAAAGTTATCTTTATTATTTGCAGTGGCTACGAACTGCCTCCATGCTTTAACCTTTTTATCCGGGCTTTGCCAAGTTCCAAGGTTTGTTACTTTTTCACGTCTTTTATCAGGAAGTAAAGTACTCCTGTCAGTAAATGTCCAAGCAAAGACAGCAATATCATTTGGCTTCCATTCAAACTGTAGAGCTCTATAAACACAAAGTTTGTTACTACCACCAGGTTGAGCTAAGTTAGTTGCTTCGATTAGAGCAGGCCAAGCTAATCTACTAGGCAAGGGTGCCGCTCTGCTATCGTCATTAGGATCTATGCAATCAGGTAATCCATGTCCGTATGTTTGACTGCAACCAAAAGCAACAATAGTCAAAACGCAAGCCTCCATAGATTGTTTTCTAACACACAAATGACACTATCATCAACTAACACTTTATCTTCGTTAAGTGTGTAAGTTCTTCTGGCACGTTCGGGATCATGAAAACTGTGAACATCGCTATCGCTAAATGTATCTATAATATCTTTGAACTTACCTTCTGGATCTTCGCTCTCCGACATTGTTTTATTATACCGCAAGTATCTATAAGCCCATCTACCGTCCCACCAATCAAACTCCATAAGTCTAGGATTTTTTAGTCTGTCTAATAACTTTTTGTGTTCTGGCTCTAAATGCAAAGTGTAACTATAATCTGTTACGACAAAGAAAACAGGCTTATGATAGTTGCACATTAGATTTAATCTATGTGATCCTGGATGTATTTGACACGTACCATTTTTAAATCTATGCACTGACATAGGTCCATAGATTCCTACACCACTTTCTATATCACGTTTATAGATAAACATACTGTTAAAAAAGTGTATTTCTAATGCGCCGCCGTTGCCTCTATAGTCTTTGTTTGTAAACTGTGTTCTTTGCATGCCTGTGAAAGCACGTTCAATATTTTTACGTATGTTATTATCTACAAAATATTCTTGTCTATCAAAAAAATGATGAGCCCATTTCATTGGAAACTTTTTGAAGATATCGTAGATAGGCCACTTACCAACATAAGTTCTAACCATGTTCTGTCTATCAAATGCTCGTGATAGTTCAATAAAATGTTTGTGATCATAAATGTTTATTGTGGCATCTGTGTATTCATTAGCTGGCATTGTCTAAAACTTTCGTTAAGTCTAACGCTGTTTCGTCATATTGGTATAACTTGGTGTTACGATTAGTATACACCAGCACCTCTGGGTCATGTAATCTAAAGTCACAGTCTTTACAATAAGGTGCTAAACTCCAATCGCTTGTACGATGTGCTTCACGTAGATTGTTTGCGGCTGTGCCATTATATATATTTTCAAGTGTGTCGCTGTCACTGTGTCCTAGCACACTTTGTTTTTCATTTGGTGGTCCAAGAGTTTGACAGCAACTCATTACAGCACCTCTATGTTTTCCTATGCCACCTGCACGAATGGTTATTTCGGGTGCAAATGGTCTATTGCATTTTGTAACACTGCCGCTCCGTGTATGTTTATAGTTACCACTCCAGTTATGCATCTTCCATATTTCGCAACCGATGCCCAACGGCTTTACAAAGTTATTGATATATTGTTGTAGTTCATAGTCAATGTTATCATTGTCAAGGATAAGATGATAACTGCTTAACTTGTTCCTTCCAGCATATTCTATTGCTTGTTGAATATTATCAATAATAATATCCCAAGCATCTATTGCCATAGACTTTTTATATGTTTCTCTGTTGTAACCTATAACGCTGAACCTACAAAGATGTAAGCCAGCATCAAAAATGTCTTGCATTAAACTGCCTTGAACTTTCAAACCATTTGTATATATTATTGGTTTCATTCCTCTGCGTTTAGCTTCTTCAATATAGATTGGTAGTTTCTTATTCAATGTAGGCTCGCCACTGCCACTTAACAATACTGTTGGCTTGTTGTCTATTTGATCTAGAATATCTTTGTACAACTCAAAAGGTAATATATTCAAGAACTCTTTATCTCTACCAGGAAAGGTTTGTGGACACATTGTACATTTATAGTTGCAACCACCAAATACTTCAGCTACTAATCGTTCAACATACATGTTTTTAACGCTCTCACACATTCGTCTATCATTGCGTCAGTATGCAGTGGAGTTGGTGCGAAACGGAGACGCTCTTCTCCAACTGCAACTGTAGGATAGTTGATTGGCTGTACATAGATGCCGTGTTCATCTAACAACAAATCGCTTATCTGCTTACATTTTACAGCGTCACGGATCATCACGGGAATGATATGAGTACAGGCATTATCAAGCACTTCGATGCCAGCCTTTACAAGTTTCTTCTTTAGTTTTCTTGCTTGTACCTGATGCTGTTCACGAAGTTCGTTGTGGTCCCTTAGATATTTTATGCTGGCCAACGCACCAGCACACAGGACTGGAGACATAGAGGTTGTAAAAATAAAACCACTCGCCACCAACCGGACTGCGTCTATGACATCTTTATCTCCGGTAATGTAACCTCCTGTAACGCCGTAAGCCTTGCCGAGTGTTCCGTTAACAATGTCAACCCTATCTTGAATACCTAGTTTTTGTAGATACCCCGCTCCATGTTCTCCATACAAACCTACACCATGAACTTCATCAATATAGGTCATTGCATTGTAACGGTCAGCAAGATCGCAAATTGCGTTGATAGGAGATACATCGCCATCCATGCTATACACAGATTCAAACACAATGCAAGGGGTTTTGCCTGAGGCGGAAACTTCTTCTAAACAACGCTCTAAATCGCCCATATCATTGTGCGTCCAAATTACTTTGTCCGCACCACTGTGCCGGATACCCTGTATGAGGCTTGCGTGATTTTTGCTATCACTACAAAAGACAATGTTGGAAATGATTTTGCTTAAGGCTATTAGACTCCATTCATTTGCGACATAAGCACTTGAGAACAATAGCCCTGCTTCTTTGCTATGCAACTGAGCTAACTCATTTTCTAGTGCCACATGATAATGACTTGTGCCACCGATGTTTCTAGTTCCACCTGAGCCTGCGCCTGTTTGATCTAGAGCTGTATGCATTGCATCGATAATCACTTTATGTTGCCCCATTCCCAGATAATCATTACTACACCAGTTGACAATATTTTTAATATTGTATTTTCCATACCAAATGGCTTTAGGAAAGTCACCTCGTTCACGAACAATGTCGTTGAACACTCTGTACTTACCTTCACTTTTTAACGTGGATATTAGGTCTGTGAACGGCTTTTTTTCTATCATTATATACTGTTATTATTGCAAAATATTTATCTAAAACTAAGTTAACAGATATTATAATGGTTTTGTTGGGTTTTAATCTGGTATACAAACACATTTAAATACACAACTACTGAGACGTAGTAATGAGAAGGGAGGTATTTTCAAATGGAAATACTAAACAAAGTAAAAGGTTGGGCAAGTGCATTAGCAGAAGTTGGTGTAAGTCTTGCGGCCTTAGCGATTATTCTAGAAGTACTAGGACTAGGCAAAATGCCATTCATGCCATCAGACATGAGTGTTGTTGCAAACGTAACAGCAATGTTAGGTTCTCTTGGTTCTGAGGGTATCATGGGATTAATCGCTGTATGGGTACTATGGGCTATATGGCAACATAAGTAAACATATTAGGTAGTGGGCAGGCCACCCACTACCATTTTTTTATTTAAACCAAGCTATCTTTTCTCCAGCGGCTTTACGTCTATCGTATTCTTCTACCGTGCTTGGATATCTCCAACAATATATTGCTACAAGGATCATAAAGCCACCTGTCCAAAGTGCCGCTTTAGTGTTGCCAGTAGCAAAGTATGTAAATGCTACTGTTGTTGCCATTGTAGCAATCATGAAGTATTTTAGTTTTAATGGAAAAACTTTTTTGCTTGCCCAGTTTGTTAAAAATGGACCAAACAGTTTGTGATTGTATAACCAGTCATGCATACGTTTACTTGATTTAGCAAAACAATATGCGGCCATTACCACAAATATACTCCATGGCAATCCTGGCAATATAACTCCTAGGTAGGCTATCCCCAGCAGAACGAAACCTGCTGTAGCCCAAAGTGCTTTACGAAGATTCATTTTCCTTCTCTTTCTCTTTCAAATATCGTTTATAGGTATCCTGATCAACATGAGTAAATGTGCCGTACATGGTATGTATATTATAGATACCCATCTTAGCACTTTCATTCTGGAGAAGAAAATATTCTTTCATCCATCTTATTAGAAAGTTAATCATTCATATTACTTATGAAATAAATACATTAGCGTGAGGAGATTCGAAATGGAATGTAAATGTGAAAAGTGTGGACACAAATGTCACTGTGATAAAGAATGTCCCGATTGCCACAACGATGTATGTACAGGTTGTGATTGCAAGTGCTGTAAATGATCATTGAACTAGCTATGGCGGGCATGTTAGAATGTTCGTTGGTAACACAAAAATATAAAAGAGAAGATGTTTTGTGTTTTTATATGTGTCAAGACAGTACACGTGAGTTTGCAAGAACCTTGAAGAACTATCAATGTCCAAAAACTTTGTATGCAGACAGAGCCGCATTGCTATTTTCAGATAGAGATTATAAAGCAAACAAATGGACTGAAGAAGATATTGATAGGATGCTAGAACAATAAAGATAAAAAACTGGGATCACTTTTGTAAGTTAAGCGATGAGTTTGACAAAGAATACAATACCAAAACTTATTTCTATTACGATACATTACAAAACATTATTGATACATATTTGCCTAGATATCAAAATCACAAAGAGTATTGGGATTATACGGTAGAAGAAGCAAAGACAGATGAATGGCATGGCTTTGTTCATTTCAACAATCTTATAACATTTGCAAATAGTTTCAAACAGTTTGGTCCAAGAGTTATGGATCCATTATGTATCAATGTGTTCAGGCATAAAACTGTACCCCACCCTGGCAATAAACGTTTGAGAATACTTGCTCCATACTTGAAAGAACCTGTACCTGTTATGATAAACGACTATCGACGCAAGCTAGATCCTATACCGTTGCAGTCTTTTGATTTTGATCCTGAGCATCATGAATACTGGTATAGTGAAACACACTTTGCAGATAGACGTGAACCTATGTACAAGGAAATACAAAGTAACATGCTTCGATATGATGATTCTAGTTTTAGTTTCAAAGATAGACTAGAAGGCGAAAGGATATTCAAAGTGCATGACAACGCTGTAACATGCAATGATGAAGTAATAATGGAGAGGAAGAATCAAGAATGGCAAATGACTCTACTTATGAAAGTGCTAAAAGATTAACCCCTACTAACTTATGGAACGTTGACAGCCAATGGCAATGAATCTCAGTTCCGGGTGCGTTAGCAGGGGTTTTTTCTTTATGTATTGGCTAAGGGCTATGCCCCGTAATATGTTTTATTGCTATTTGTTCTTGGTACCGCTCACAAACTGATAAAACTTTTCAGCTGTGTCCAGCACTGCATCTGCACCAGGTACTTCAGGCATTGTTACTTTCGTAACAACTTCATTGCCTTCTTTGGTAACAGAAGTTTCGTAAGCACCTAGTTTAGCATGATAATCTTGCCAAACATTATTTTGTGCAAACTCTAATACCTTAGTGCGGATTTCGTATCCGTTCTTATTGGTCTTTACAGCTGGCATAGCAGACTTAAACATATCTGCAAATTGCTCAAACTGTCGCGTCATTTGTTCGTTCATAGTATTCTCCCTGTGTCTATGTGTGTTACTACAATAACGTAGCTTTCTATTTATGTCAAGAACTTTATGAACGATGTAGTTTGGATAGCTCCAACATAGTACGTTTGGCTTCCTCGTGGTAACCCTGTCTTGTGAGTTCGGCCGCCGCCCGAGAATATCCTGCTATCATCATAGTACGTTCTATTGAAGACCACAAGCCCGATAACGGCGAGAAGACATAGTTGTTTACTAATGCTGTCATTAGACCCAACCTTTTAGGTTATCGTTGATGATATCCTGTCTGTGCTTATTCGCAAGGTGGCGGATTTGCCCACGGCTTATTCCTAAGTCGTTTAGTTCTCTGTCTGTGAGTCTGGAAAGTTCATTTACAGTATTTCTTGCCGCTACTCTCGCTTGGGCTCGTACTCTAAGAACTCTGAACCAGCTAAACAATCCATCGTTTATCCAGTTCGATGCTGTCATAATCATATGTGTCATGTATGTTTCTTTCTATATATATGTGTATGTGATCCGAGTCTAGCACCTGCTAGTTTTACTCCTTGTACATTTATATATAGCATAATATAACCTCAAAAACAATCAATTTTGTCGCAAAGACGCTATGCTTTACGTGCATACCTATGCGTTATATTAACGCATACCATATTTTACTTGACAAAGATATAAGTAACCGTGTAACATATAGTTACATTTGTGAGCGACGGGGTAAAGCCGTCAAACAAAGGAGACATTATGGAAATACTCACGCTATGGATGCTGGTAGGCTTTTTATTTGCGGCCTATGCAGTTATCGCAAACGATTCAGTCCAAACGTTAGGAACGTGGATTGCATCAAACAACGAAAAGGTTCATTGGAGAATCATGTGGACAGCCGCTTCGGCTGTTTTATTATATACGCTCTGGTATGGGTGGTATATGAACGGAGGCGACATAAGTTATGGTCGTCTAAACAAAATCCCATTTCAAGAAATACAATGGTATCATGCTATGGCACCAGGACTATTATTAATACTAACACGTATAGGTGTACCAGTTAGCACAAGTTTCTTAGTGCTATCAGCATTTGCATCTACATTTGTGTTAGAGAAGATGCTTGTAAAAAGCATGATGGGTTATGCTGTCGCGGCAGTGGCGGCTTATGCTATTTGGATTGTAGTATCAAAAATACTTGACGAAGCAAAACCAGTTGCAGAACATCATAAACGTTATTGGAGAATAGGACAGTGGGTAACCACAGGCTTCCTATGGTTCACTTGGTTGTCACATGACATGGCAAACATTGCAGTGTTCCTGCCTAGAGAGATTCCTTGGGATCTTATGATTTTGATCAGTCTTGTATTTGTAGGAGGACTTTATTTTATGTTCCGTGAAGGCGGAGGTAAGATACAAAACATTGTTATTGAAAAGCACAACACAAGATATGTTCGTAGTGCTACTATAATTGACTGTGTTTACTTTCTGATACTATGGTTCTTTAAAGAGCTGAACGATATACCAATGAGTACAACGTGGGTGTTCGTAGGATTACTATGTGGACGAGAACTTGCTATGGCAACAGTCACAGGCAAGCACAAGTTCAAAACTGTGTTTCCTTTGATTACCAAAGACTTTATCAAGATGATGATTGGCTTAGGTGCATCAGTAGGCGTAGTGCTTTCAATACATTATATTATCGTACCTAACGGACTATAAATACAATATGATAGAAGGTTTCAAACCACCAAACAGTATTTTCCAAACTCGTACACAAGACGAGCGAGGAGATTACCAATGGAATAAAATCAACAGTAGTGAACTATTCGCAAACCAGCGAGTAGTTCTATTCAGTCTGCCAGGAGCATTTACACCTACATGCACAGACTTTCAGTTACCTGGCTTTGAACAATATTATGATAGGATACGCAATGCAGGTATTGATGAAATATATTGTATATCTGTAAATGATGCATTCGTAATGAACGCATGGGCAAAACATATGGGCATAGAGTTTGTACAAGTTATACCAGATGGTTCTGGTAACTTTACACGTTTTATGGGTATGCTTGTGGGTAAGAACCATTTAGGGTTTGGTTTACGTAGTTGGCGTTATATGTGTATTCTAAATAATGGTGTTGTTGAAAAATGGTGGCAGGAACCTGGCATTAATAACAACGGACAAGACGATGACCCATATGAACAGACTACACCTGAAAATTGTCTTTACTGGTTAGAGAAGTAGATACTACCGTGTTGTGGCGTAATACACACGTACAGGGCCATGGTTAGCCCTGTTTTATTTTGGCTGTATGTTTTCCATACCTTGTGACATAGTTTCTAAGTTTGAAATATATTCGCTCATAGAATGATCACTAAAACTATCAATGCCACCCTTTTTCAAACCCATCCAAATACCACGCCATCTATCTTTAGCACGTTGCCATGTTGTAAGTTTACGTTCATTACCATAAGCATTCATATAATGTTCAGTGCCGTGATGCGTATACAACATTGCTCTTAATGGTACCCTAGTAACAATATCATTATTGTTTACCCAACGGTGATGTGGTACATTCAAACTATTACAATAACCACGCCACCCTACTCTAGGTGAACCATATGTATAAACTTCTTGTATGTTTGGCATATCTACATCACAGTTACATCTACTTGCCATAATGGTTGTCATTGCGGCACCTAGGCTGTGTCCTGTAAACCAAACGTTTTTATTTGCATTTGCCTTACGTTTTAAATCTTCTCGGATCATAGGCCAAAGTTCGTCAACTTCTGCTTTGAATCCTCTATGCACTCTACTCACAGTTTCAGCCATTACTGGCATTGCTTTTAGGTCTGCTTTAATATCATTAAACTCATTAGGTTGTGTACCACGGCATGCAATAACTAGATCGTGTTTATTCATAAATCTATATGCTTGGGCACCTTCTTTATTGTAAAACTCTATGGTTGTAAAGCCTAGTTTCTTTACATCTTTCTTAACTTGTTCTACATTATCGCTATAGGCTATGCTGGCTAGTCTCGCGAATAAAAGACTACGCTCGTGAAATGTCATTTCTGTTATCATATCGTCCCTCACTTATGCACATATTTAGTTTGCCAATAGACTAAATAGTAGTAGAGGTAGAAAAAATGAGAAAACGAACTAGAAGTATCTTACAAGAACTTAATAATTTACACACAAGTTCTCGCAGTAACGAGTTTATCCAAAGTACAGGCACGAACCTTATCGAAAGTTCTATCAATCTCTTGCAGAAAATATATGAATCATATGATGAAAAGACAGCAAGCGAACTGGAAAGACGTTTTCTCAATAGTATTAAAGCGGGCACAAGTAAAAAGTTCAAAACGGGCATTGACAAGATAATCGAAAGTAAAAAGTAATGGCGTTTGAATTTTTGCACGATATACAAGAAGCGAGGATGACTCGTAATAGCAACAACCAACGGATGCTTACATACAATGATTGTAAAGATAGAGCATTCCTAATCCTAATGATGTTACAAGTTATGCGTAACTATCGTAGTCATAGAGATACAGCCGCAAAGTATGCTTTCAAAACTGTGATGTATAGGACATATGATATGCACAGGGTTGATGGTAGTGATTTGTTTAATCTATTCTATTTTATTACAGGCGATAAAAAAGCATTAGGCAAACTCAAGAATCCAGGAGCCGCTGAGCGTGAAAGAAAAGTAACAAGACTTAACGTAGGCAACCTTAATGGATATCTTCGTGACCTTGCCAAGTCAGAGCCTCCTAGCAATAAAGATGTAGAAAAACTATTCCAAGTAGAACGTGAGTTGAATATACAAAACTCTGATTACAAAACTATTAGAAGACGTTTGGCTAGTTTTGATACTGACAGTGTAAAAGAAAAACAAGCCACTGTCACACGTTTGTTATTTGCTGGTAGAGCAAGATTAAGTGATAGTGACTTTCTTGCAAAGTTTACTAAACTTGCATTGGACAAAAACTTAGAGGATATGTCAGCAACTGATCCTGAGTTTGATGTTAGCATACCTGACAATGTTACACAAACTGATGTTAGAAACTATCGTTTTCTTGTACCAATACAAAATCTTCCATTTGTTGCAAAGTTTATAGAGAATACTGTAGCAGGTAGAAGTGTAGTAGCACGTTTTATACAAGCATATGCACCTATTGTTATTATGATAGATGATATAGTAAAAGCTGGCCCAGGATACGTGCAACAGCTCAAAATATTGCATCAAAGGGCAAAAAAAGCCCGTAAGTAACGGTTTTTTCCTTTTTCAACTAAATACAATATAAGAAACTCCATAGAGTAATGGGGTGTCCATTTAGAGAACAAGGAGAAAAAAATGGCGGCTTTCACAAGAACAAATGGTTTAGGCCATGTACACGATACACTATATTCAACAGCAAACTTAGACTTTTACGCAATTGATTGTAAAGCATCACTAGCGACAAAAGGCGGTATTGGTTCAACTATTGAAGCAGTAATGCAAGAGTGCGGAGCACTTATGCACGTTTCATCTGGAACAGACGGCTTCATCGGTGTTATCGTTGACGGTCACTCAACAAACGCGGCAGACCTTCAAGCAAGAATACGTCAGCTAGGTACAATCGATTCAATCGATCTATCAGCGGCAACTGTTGCAGTACAAACAAACCTATTCGATATTGCAGACGCATAAGAGTAAGGATAGTTTACTTAAAAAAAGGAGCGTCACTTTTACAGTGGCGCTTTTTTTATGGCTATAAGTAACATATGTTCGAACTATACACAGTGGTTGATATAACTATGACAGGCGCACGTAGAGGCGGAGCAAAGTTTGAAGAGAATCAACAACAAAACTTTCTTACAGTTCAAAATACTTTGAGTATGCGATCTAATCCAACGATTGTTAGAACACCCTACATCATACCAAATGAACACAAGTTTGGTAGTGCATACGCAGATGTAAGCAAAGTATGGGCAATGCGTTTTGAGTTTGAATATGGTTCGTATGGCGTAGATGTAATGGAGTCTGATATTGACCTTGTGCCATTTATAGCAGGCTTAACTGAACAAGTAGAGTTTGAAGATGCAGTGTTCCGTACTAACTCTGCACAATTTTGTAACATAATCTTTAAGGAGTTAGATAAATAATACTGTGCAAAGGCACTAGGCATTTATTTAGGTACATCGAAAAGGCTATTTCCTGTCGTTATATAATGGAGTAATAAATGTCGACGTCTCAAATAGAAAAAGAAAGTTTGGAAGCACATGTTGATCTGTGTGCCTTACGTTATGAGCAGTTTGAGAAAAGACTCAGCACAGTAGAAGAGAAGCTTGATGGTATTGCTGATCAAATGACAGCAGGACAACAGAGTTTAGTCAAAGTTATTATTGGAGCCGCTGGCACAATAGTTGCAGGATTACTGTCAACTATCGTAGTTATATTATTACAGGTATCTTAGACAATGAAGCTAACAGACATCACGGAAAAGATGGCATGGGCAAAACGAGGCAACAAGGTTGTTAGAAAGTTTAGATGTGCATCAGGACCAAGACAAGGTAGGATAGTAGCAGATATAGGACAATGCTTTGCCGCACCTGATATCAAGAAGCGACACAGATTAAAGTTGACAAAGGCAAGATTAGGTGCTAAAATGACACGTAAAGCCAAAAAAACAAAAAGAATAAGTCCTACTAGCAAACGGGTAAAGGCGTTAAACAGATGAGTACAATGAGAGCATATATCGATATACTAAATGAAAATCCTGCTATGATGGGCCAGGATCCAGTTGAAATGATTAAAACTCAGATTACTCAGAAAGAAGAACAAAGACGTAATCTTGATAAAGAACTAGCTGACCTTAAGACTGCTTTGACACAAGCCAATCAACAGGCTAACCAGATGAAGATGCAACAGACACAACAGCAGGGACAACAACAAGCTACAAACATAGCGGCAAACCAGGCACCAACAATGCCTACAATGCCACAACAGAATACACCATCTACATGAAACTTAATGAACTAATAAGAAAATTTGAAGTGTATACCACTATTGAAGAGGGAAACTTATTAGAAAAGTTTGATGGTAAGATGATACCAGAACAGTTTACAGAAAGAGAACTCAGAGTAATAGAGAATCTCGTGAAAAAAAGTTTAGTACGAAAAGTTATTGACAATGGAAAACTACATCTGGTGAAAAATGGACGCAAACCTTTCTAAACAACTTGAAGAGATTATCGATAGAGGTACTCGTAAGAATCCGTTGCCTATTAAAAAAGGTAACAGTATTCGTATTGGTAAAGTCATTATAAGATATAGCCGTCACAAAGGTTATATTATTTTTGACAGTGAAAATAGCAGACAAATACATTTGGCACATAGTAAGCCAGGTGCATTAGCAATAGCTAAGTTATTCAACGAAGATAAAGACTTTTATTGTATTAAAAACGCAGACGAAGTATATGCAAAACACGATAATGATTGCATTGTATACGAATCTATGATGGAAAAAGCAACAACACCATTAAAAAAGGACTTATTTGAGATAAGATTAGGTGTTAGTGAGGAAAAACGTGAAAAAGCACGTATTGAATTAGAAGGCATCATCTTTGGTTAGATGATAAATAACTAAAAGCACAGCATTAGGAAAAACAAATGAACATTTCAGAATTCGCAAAACCAGTTACTGCAAAGGCTCTTAACGAAAGCCTTGCAAAACGTTTTGGTCAAAAGATCAAACTAGAAAACTTTACATTAGCACAACTAACAGACGCAAGGAATAAACTTCGAACTAAGTTGAGCCAAATCGAAATGAGTGAAAGTTTTAATAAAGTTATTGAAAGTGAAGACTATCAAAAGAATAAACTTTTTCTTGATGTATTAAATGCTGAAATATCAGAGCGTGGTGACATTGATGATTTACCACTAGAAGAAGGCACTGACGGAGTCGTTACCGAAGGTGCTGAAGACCAAGCTGAGATTGTTATGGCCGCCAAAGATATGGTAGACAGAGTAACAAACTGGATGGAAGACACTGCTGAAATGCAAACTGAATCAATGCTAGAACTTGCTGATGCTATTAGAGATGAAATGGGCGTTGATCAAAGTACACAGTTTGTGCAGAGTGTAAAGCCAGCACTTGAAGCATTGTATCAATCAATGGAACAGGCAAGAGAAAGTCTTAGCCAAGGTGTTGGTATGTTAACAGGCGAGCAAACTGTCGCTCCTACAATGGGTGCAGAAGATCCAGCTATGGATCCTGCAATGGAACCAACAGTTGACATGGAAGCTGACTTACCTCCTGAGGGCGAAGGTGATGTAGCGGCCGCGGCAGCCGGTGGTGAGGAAGTGGCGGCTCGCCCAGCTAGATAATGCGTTTCTTAGAAATAACAGAAGGGATAAACCCCAAACTGTTTATGGTACTTCGCCAACTACAAAATGATGGCATTGAAAAGATAGGCGTTGACGAACTTAATCAAAAACTAGAAGGTATGGGTGTAGAAGCATTTAGCTATGAAACATTTGCGGCAAGCTACACAATAGATCCTAGAATCAAAAAAATAATAAAAAACTTTAATAAAGATCAAATATATTTTAATCAGTCAGCAACTGATCCGATTGATCAACAAGGTGCAACTGGCGATGCAGTTGGACAAATGGCTAAACGTGCAACTGACTTGACAGACTTAGCCTAGTATGTTATATTAAACATATGACTCTTATCAAACCAAAGTATACCTACGAAAAGCTCAAGCGAGTTGAAGTAGATGGTAAACGCAGATATGCCGCTCCAGGTGGCAAACCAGTAGCAAGTGTAACAACTATCCTTAGTGGCACTAAAGATATGACACATCTTATAGAATGGCGGAGGCGTGTAGGCGAAAAGAAAGCACAAGAAATAACAACAGAGGCCGCAGGTGTAGGCACAAGGATGCACAAGTATCTTGAAGACTATGTTGATAACGGAGTGTGGACAGAAAGTGCCGGTAGTAATCCATATGCACAACAAGCATATAAAATGGCTTGTACCATACGTGACGAAGCAATGGTTCATGTAGATGAAATATGGGGAAGTGAAGTTCCTTTGTATGTGCCAAACATTTATGCAGGCACTACTGACCTAGTTGGAACTTATAAAAGCAATCCATGTATAATGGATTTTAAACAAACAAACAAACCTAAAAAACCAGAATGGGTAGAAGATTATTACTTACAACTTACTGCCTATGCTATAGCTCATAACGAAGTTCATAACACTGATATAAAAGAAGGACATATTTTTATGTGCAGTAGAAACTTTGAATATCAGCAGTTTGATTTATGGCCAGACGAGTTTGCCGAATGGGAACAAGAATGGTGGAATCGTTGCAGACAATACTATGAGAAGAATGGCTAAATACTAACAACAGTTTCAGGAGTTAAGAATGGCCGTTGTACAGATATCTCGTATTCAACACAGACGTGGCAGAAAAAACCAAGGCAGTGGACTACCACAACTAGCATCAGGTGAACTTGGTTGGGCAATAGATGCACAAGAACTTTATATAGGTAATGGTGCAGTCAGTGAAGGAGCACCTCTTGTTGGTAATACAAAAGTACTTACGGAATCAGATAACTTATTAACACTTGCAGGACAATATGCATATAAACGTGAAACAATACAAACTGGTGTAAGTATTGGTTCGCCTATAGAAAGGTCGCTACAGGATAAACTAGATGACTTTGTTAGTGTAAGAGACTTTGGTGCATTTGGTGATGGTACTGATCAAACAGAAAAGATTCAAAGAGCTATTGATCAACTTTTTATTAACTCTGCTACAAAAGGTTTGTACAAAAGTAGAGTTACATTACATATACCTGCAGGAGAATATCTAATCAGTAATCCAGGACTACAGATTCCACCGTTTGCAAATATTGTGGGCGATGGCATTGATAAAACATTCTTTAATAGTGCAGGAAGTAATCCACCTGCTAATATGTTTAAGACAGTAAACGAAACAAGTATACCAGGAACATATGCAGATCCAAGCACAACTGATTCAACCAATATGCCTCGTAACATTAGACTAGAAGGTATGACTATATCAACTACAAGTTTTGGTGGAGCAATGTTGATTGAAAACTGTAGGGATAGTATTTTTAAAGACCTTAGATTTGTAGGAGGTTGGAGTACAGGTGATGGTATAACCAGTGATGGCTTACCAGCAAGCAATCTAACTGCAATGGTGCTTAGTGGTGGTAGTGTTGCTACCGCAACAACTGATTATAATATATTTGAAAACGTAAACTTTGAAGGTTGGGCTTGCGGAGTTTACAGTGAGTATGACGTTGCCTATAACAAGTGGACCAAAGGTAAAGTTAACACTTGTGGATTAGGTTTTGTACTTGGTGCTGACCCAACTGTATCACAACCAGTTGGAAAGACTATAGGTGCTCAGCATAATATTATAGAAGAGTTTGTGTTTGACTTAGTAGACAAGCAAGGTGTTTATGTTAGAACAGGTAACTTTAACACAAGTGAAAGAAACACATTTTTAAATGTTGGACGTGATGGTGGTAGTAGTGTTGTAGTAACACCTGTTATAGAGTTCTACAGGAACGCAACTACAAGCCTGTCATCAGCAGATCATATTGATTATGACAACAATAGAAGTATAAGAGATTATTTCCAAAGAACAGCTGAGTTAACAGTTGATCCATTATACTTCACACAAGATTACAAACCAGAAGTATATGGATCTAAACGTGTACTGTTAGACAATCCAGTTAGAAGAACTGTGGGTGTCAAACTAAGTGCAGACACAATCATTAGATTACCAGCAGATCAAAAACGTGGTATGATTGAATTAGAATATACATATCGTGCTGAAGTTGCACCTGGTAACATTTTACAACATGGCCTAATGAAGATTGTTTATAATAAACTAAACAATGAAATATTGTTTTCTGATAGTGCAGATTACACAGGCAATGCAAGTAAAGTAGGACTTATTGCATTTGAAGTCAAAGGCAGTGCTTTCCAAAATGGCGACACAGAAATCCATATTGATTGCACAAATACTACCTTAGACAATTTAAGTCCAGAAGAAGACGAACTAGAGTTTACTATCAAATATATAAACTAACATGTTCGAAAAAAGTTTTGAAGATAGATTCCGAGAATGGTACAATTTCCGCCTGTCACTAGAGACAAGTGAAACACCCTTTGATGATGTAATAAACTGTTGGAATACAGCACCTATCTACAGCATAGCAACTGATCCTTATAATAGAGATACTTGGCCCACGCCTTGGCAAATGCTGAAAGAAAATAGGTATTGTGAGTTCACAAAAATATTGGCTATCTACTATACTTTACAGTTAACTGATCGTTTTTCAGCCTCTCGTTATGAGATACATATAGTACTAGACAAAAAAGAAAGTGCAATGAGACACCTTCTTTTCGTTGACAACCAAGCAATAGGGTATTATTATGATAAGAGCATTGACAAAACAGATCTACCAAGTTTACAATGTCAAATGCAGTATACCACACTGCCCACATATTAATAGATAAAAAAAGAGGAGAAGATATGTCCAATGGTACTATGATCGTAAAGCGTGACGGCGCAAAGGAACACCTCAACATTGAAAAGATACATTTCGTTGTTGCAGAAGCATGTGAAGGGTTAGCTGGTGTAAGCAGTAGCCAAATTGAAATGAACGCCAATCTACAGTTTTACGATGGTATGAGTACTAAGGAGATACAGGAAATATTAGTAAGAAGTGCAAACGATCTTATTAGTCTTGACAATCCTAACTATCAGTTTGCGGCAAGCAGATTACTAGGCTATGGTATCAATAAAGAAGTGTTTGGTAGATATGATCCTATTACATTATCAGAAATGATTGACTTAAACATTGAACGTGGTGTTTATGACAAAGAAATTAAAGAGTGGTATACAGCAGAAGAAATAGAAAAAATGGATTCGTACATACATCACAAGCGTGATGAGAACTTTACCTATGCAGGTTTGCGTCAGGTAGTAGACAAGTACCTATGCCAAGATAGATCTAATAACCAACTGTTTGAAACTCCCCAATTCATGTATATGATGATAGCGGCTACGTTATTTGCACAGTACCCAAAAGAATCACGTCTACATTATGTAAGGAGATACTATGACTCGACCTCACTTTTTAAAATCAATATCCCAACGCCAGTCATGGCTGGAGTGCGTACTCCTATTAGGCAGTTTGCCTCTTGTGTCCTTGTGGATAGTGCTGACACTTTGGACTCAATCTTCGCGTCAGACATGTCAATCGGAAGATACACAGCCCAAAGAGCAGGAATCGGAATCAACGCAGGACGCATCAGAGCAGTAAACAGTAAAATACGTGGTGGTGAAGTTGCCCACACAGGTATTATACCATTCCTTAAAAAGTTTGAAGCAACTGTAAGATGTTGCACACAGAATGGCGTGCGTGGCGGATCGGCCACTACACACTTTCCACTTTGGCACTTAGAGATAGAAGATATTCTTGTGCTAAAAAATAATAAAGGCACAGAAGATAATCGTGTGCGTAAGTTAGATTATTCAATACAACTTAATAAAATGATGTATGAGCGTTTACTTAGCGACGGCGATATTACATTGTTTACACCACACGAAGTGCCAGACTTGTACGAAGCATTTTATAGCGACCAAGACAAGTTTAAAGAGCTATACGAAAAGTATGAGCGAAGTACAAAGCTACGTAAGAAAACAGTGCCAGCAATGGAGTTGTTTAGCAACCTAATCAAAGAACGTGCTGAAACAGGACGTATCTATATTATGAACGTAGACCATTCAAACACACACAGTTCTTTCAAGGACACAGTTTATATGAGTAATCTATGTCAAGAAATAACATTACCTACAAAGCCACTTAACCACATTGATGATCCTGAAGGAGAGATTGCATTGTGTATCCTAAGTGCTATCAATGTAGGAGTTATTAAGGAACTAGATGATCTAGATGAACTATGTGAATTAGCAGTAAGAGCATTAGAAGAGATTATTGATTATCAACGATATCCTATTTTAGCCGCTGAAAACAGTACAAAAGCAAGACGTAGTTTAGGTATAGGTTATATTGGACTTGCACACTATCTTGCTAGAAACAAAGTACAGTTCAGTGATCCAGAAGCATGGCAAATAACACATGACCTAACAGAAGCCTTTCAGTATTATCTATTGAAAGCAAGTAATAAACTAGCACAGGAAAGAGGTGCTTGTGATTACTTTAACCGTACTAAATATAGTGACGGCATTTTACCGATTGACACATATAAAACAGACGTAGATAATATAGTAGAGAATAATTTAAAGTATGATTGGGATAGTTTACGCAATGATATTAGACAACACGGTCTTAGGCACAGCACATTGTCCGCACAAATGCCTTCAGAGAGTAGTTCCGTTGTGTCGAACGCCACCAATGGAATCGAGCCACCTAGAGGATACTTGTCCGTTAAGAAAAGCAAAAAAGGGCCTCTTAAGCAGATTGTTCCGCAGTATCAATCATTAAAACAACACTACACTT
>Ga0163109_10000950_pt1 | contig 22856 bp, 26 predicted proteins | sample CRUFie1St13metaG_FD_108704 | JGI IMG/M metagenome (GOLD analysis project Ga0163109, IMG submission 108704) | Marine microbial communities from the Costa Rica Dome - CRUD Field 142mm St13 metaG | ecosystem: Environmental > Aquatic > Marine > Oceanic > Photic zone | place: Costa Rica: the Eastern... | reverse complement strand
CTTTTTAATAAGTTCTTGAAATTCATCCTTTATGATTTTATTGATAGGATAATCTCCTAGTTCTTTATCATACACAAAATCTTCTCTTTTTCTTTTTTTAACTACCATATCGTGTCTGATACCTTTGTAACGAGGAAATCTAGGGTACCCATCTCCAGTAAGTTGACTGTATGTATAAGTAATTAAAGTACCTATTGGGTGAGTACTTTTATAATTTTTTCTGATAGAATCGTCCATACCACTTAGACTGAATGTTTTTGGTTCACCTGAACTTAAAAATACAGGTTCTCCTTTTTCAACCATTTGACACACGAATGACCCTAGAAGACCTTTGTATTTCCCTTCACCTTCTTTGTATTCGATAATTTGACCCTCAGAGTCTTCAATAGGTTTCATTTTTAGAAGTAAACGAGACCTTTTTTCTTCGTATTGACTTTCTGGAGCCCTTAACATAATACCTTCACCCTCTAAGGATATTATTTTGTCATAAAGGTCTTGTAAATGTTTTTCTCCTTTAATTTTGTGAAATTTCACTAATTTCAAAGGACCTTTCATATCCTTTTTAATCATATCTATTCTACTTTCGTATTTTAGAGATGGAAAGGGACAGTCAAAAACTTGATAAGTAACATTCTTCCATTTGTTATCAAGCTCTTGATATTTTTGTAATGTTTTTTGTGATTTTTTTGAGTCAGGATTTTTCCGAGCTTCTTCTAAAGATTCAGAAAACTTGATTCCGCCCCAACTAGAAATACCAGCGATGTACTGATAGTTTTCGATACCTCTTCCGCACCATAATTCCCCATCTAAAGGTAAACCCTCGGGAAGAAACTTCATGAACCATTCTGGTACGAAATTAAATTTTTTTCCTTGTCTTGTTAATAGATGTTCTCCCGTCCAGATACATCGGATTCCATCTAATTTTTCTGATGCCAACCATCCTTTTACAGGAGGAGTACCAGTATATCCTCTAGGCATATTTGTCATTTTACCTTTTCTTTTACCAGAGGTTTCATAAAGATTATGAGCAAGCATAGGCTTGATTTTAGTGTAGTAGCCACCAGGGCCTTTTTTGAATTCGTTGTTTGATGTCCAGGTTAAAGAAGTCATATTTTATTACGTCTCATTATGTTTATGTAAATTTAACATTTTTAATATTCAATTGAGGATATTTCTTCATCAACCAAAAAACTGAATTTTCTTTGTGTTTAGCTTCAATCATAATATCTAGAGGAGTGTCTTTAGCAGTTTCAAAGAGAATAGGTGGTATTTCTTCTACATAATCTGCATGTGCACCCGTCCTAGCATCTGGTCGTTGGTCTGAAAGATGAAATTTAGGAGTAATTCCTCTGTAGTCCCAGATGTTAAGTGCTCTAATGAGTATATTTTCTACTGGTTGTCCATCAGGATATATATTGTAATGATGGAAGTCTAGTACCAAAGGTATATCAAGTGCTTCACAAATTGGTAACAAGTCCCTAGCACTATAAACTCTTTCGTCATTTTCCAAAACGAGTCTTCTTTTGACATTTTCTGGCATTTTCTTAAAATTTTCCACAAATCTTTTTAATGCATTTTTTTTATCACCGTAAGCTCCTCCTCCATGAATAATCATAACTGAGTCGTCATCTCTATTCATAGCATCTAGGATGTCTGCATGCATACTTAGGTCCATTTGAGTCTTTTCTACAACATCTTGTCTAGGGGATGTTAGAAGATTATATTGTCCTGGATGAAAAGTTAAGCGGTGACCGTATTTGTCTGCAACTTCTCCAATCTTAGCAAAATCTTCTTTGAGAAAATCCATAGAAAATCTTTCTACTTCTGGGTCAGTAAAATGAGGAAGCATCATACTCGACAATCTGTAAAATTTGATACCATGTTTTTCGTTCCATTCGAGGATTGATGGAATATCTTGAACATTTTTTTTACATAAATCTTTAAGATAGTCCATTCCTTTTTTTTCTATTGTTCTTCTGATACAACTTCTGTTAGAAAATATCGGTATTTTATTAGGTTCTCCAACACAAATTCTAGTGGGAGTTTTGTCACCCCGGAGGGTCATATTTAGACACGCGTAACCTATTCGAATATTCATACTAACCATAAGGTATTGATTTATCATTAGTATAAATATTTTGAAAATTTTAACTTACCCTTGGTGGTATTACGCATTTATTTTCATTACATTTTTGAAAAGTTGAACAATCTTGGTCTTCTTCACAAGACCTTCCAGGTTTACCATAGTAAGGTACCCAACCTATTCCTCCGTCGTTATTTAACTTTTTTTTGTATTTTAATGGGTGAGAAACGAAGCCATCTTTCTTTTTGAAAGGATTTAATTTATTTTTAATAGTTCCAATAGGGTCTTTAAAGAACATGTAAGGTCCTGATATAAACCATGGAAATTTTTCTGGATAAATAATAGCCCATTTTTTAATTAAAAAGAATACCATAAGAAAAGCAAATATATAAATAAGTGTTCCTATAGCAGCTGGTAGTTTACCAACAAATGGAAACCTAGAAAATAGACTAAATAATGTACACAATAAATCCGTAGGAATTGCAAATATAGTAAACAACATATACTAATAATCAAGATCTTTTTCAAAAATAAATGAAAAATACAAAAAACTTATGAAATATTCATAATCGCTTAGATTGTACTCTTTATGATTATATTCGCTGAATTCTTTTATTTGTATAAGTTTCAGGTTGTATTTTTTACACACTCTTATAAATTCTTCACGATTTACAAGATATTCGGGTATTTCTTCTTTAAAATCAAAGTAAGTTCCTGTATTATTTTTTTCTTTTAATTTGAAGTAATATTTATTACCGTACAAATCAGATGGTTCGTACGGATATTCTCTAGAAATTATGTAGTAGTCACTGTCTACTAAATTGTTGTCTTTAATAGCTTCTTGGACTTTGTTTCCATCTATACTAGTTCCTATAAATCTACCTCCATTTTCAAGAGAATTGGAAATATTTTTAATTGCGTTTTCTAACATGGAAGGTTTTTCGAAAAAATAATGAAGAGTGAATTGACAAGAGACTACATTAAACTTATAATCTCCAATCCATTTAGTTAGTAGTAATTCGGCATTATTATCAGTAATACATATATTTCGAAATATGTTGAAAGTATTTTTATGACATTTTGGTTTTAATCTTCTAGTGAAAGACAGTATTCTTTCTTTTTCTTCTTTGTAAAGAAAAATTATATTAAAACTGTATAAGTTATAAATTTTCCAATGTTTCCAAATTTGTTTGTCAATGTGTTTAACAAGACGAATAATGTCAAAATTTATTGGTATCTTAATAACACATATTTTAGCTTTTATTTTATTAAAAAGATTATGAGTAAAAGGTTCTTTGAAAAATATTTTGTTTTCTAAATGATATTTTTTACCACCCCAAGGTGGGTCGAAATAAACAACATCTTGTTCTAGGTTTAAAACTTTAGTTGAATCACAATTATGAATGTTAACATTTTTAATACCATAAAGTTTACAATTGTATTCTAGTATATTGTAATGGTTTTCTTTTAATTCGATACTGTTAACAAAATTAAAGTTTTTACAAAAAGTTATAGTGTCTCCTCCTATACCTCCATTACAATCTGTAATAGTAAGTTGTGTAGTATCACCACAAAAACTTTCTATAAGTTTAACTATTTGAAAAGAATCTTCCCACTTAGTAATTGAATATTTACCTTCTTTTGTTATTTTTAACATTTTAAAATGAAACCGTTCAGTAGGTAAAAATGGAGATATCCAATCAGTTTTTTTAATGGGTATTTTCATATTTTTGTATCTTTTTTTAGCAATATTAACAGAAATTTGACAAGGGTCAATCCCAACAAGAGTTTTAACATTTGTCCTTGCAAAATTTGGAAGACATCCACCTCTTCCTACTGACACATCAAAAAGAGAATACCCTTCGTCTTGGTCGTATTCAGACAACAAAGAAAATTTAATACCATTATGGTAATTTCTTAAATTAATATATTGACTAGAGCTTCTTTTATTCATTCTAATTAATATATCAACTTATCTTTATATATACATATTAACAAGTGGATTTCTTTCTTCTTTGTCTTTACCTTTAAGATTTTTAAAAACTTCCATACCTTTTAAAAAACTCCTATCACAAATACTTTCCACAGTTGATTCTGTTCCAAATGAAGACCTTGCACTTTGAATTTTACATTTATCAAAGAGTGTTAAACAATCTCCACCGTTGTTAGTAAATAATTCTTTATTCTCCTTAAAACTCTTTTTAAGAATACTTTCTTCAACGTCAAGAAACCATCCATTTTTAAAAACTTGATACTTGAATATTTCCATCAACTGTTCTGAATCATAACCTTTGATGTTATAAACCCATGGAAATCTTCTTTCTAAACCTTTATTTCCTGCGAAAAAACAACTTTTTAACTCATTTTTGTATCCTGCAATAATACACATGAAATCTTCTGTATTCTCCGATAAAAATTGATTAATAACATCAATAGCTTCTTTAGAATAAGAATCTCCACCACTTGTGTGTCCCAAAGAATAGGCTTCATCGATAAAAAGAACTCCTCCCAAAGCAGCGGTTAGAAGTCTTTTTGTTTTAGTAGCAGTTTGACCAAGATATTCAGCAATGAAATCAGGTCTACCTGCTTGTATGAAATGTCCTTCAGAAAGAAATCCCAAAGAAGAATAGATACCCCCTAGAATTCTTGCTAAAGTTGTTTTACCTACACCTGGAGGTCCTGTTATTACAGTGTGCATCATTTCTTTACTGTTAACTCCTTGTATAAAAAATATTATTTGATTAACAACTGTTTTCTTTACTTCTTCTAAACCAATCATATCATTAAGTTCTTCCAAATGTTCAACAATAGAATATAATGTGTTTAAATCATAAGCTTTTTTACATAATCTTTGCCTCTTCTTAGATTTAATCGACATTCCTTTATGGAATTTATCCCAATCTTTTGCAAGTTTTATTAGATCTCCAACTGTATGTATATTGTCAACATCAACTTTAAAATCATCAAAATTGACATCTTTTTTTCTTTTTCGACCTCTTTTTTTTTTAATTTTTATGGGTTTAGGAGAAGTATCTTCTGTCGTCATACTATTACTCATTATTTAAAAATAAATTAATAATCCCTATATACTTTAAATATTTTTTTGAATCTTTAAGATAATTATTTTTGTACCAATCTATATAACTATCCCCTATTTTTATATACAATTCATTACCACTAAGATAAGCATCACTAAATTGACAAATGTACTTTTGATACAATACTTCTCTGTTTATTAAATTCTGAGATTCTCCTTTATGTCTTTCTAAAATATTTACACTCTTCTCAAGCCTAATATTTCTTTGAATCATTTCATCCAATAAATCCATTTATTAGATAAAATTATTCTTTTTTCTTTAATTAGTCTTCATCTTCTTTTTTAGCTCCTTCTGTTAGTTCAAGATTATTTCCGAAAGTTACATCATTGTCAAAAGTTACACCTGTGTCAGATGACGTATCGCTATCGTCTACCTTTTCTTCAATTGTTCCTGTATTTTCACCTGGTTTTAACATTCCTAAAAGTTTATCCATGTCTCCAAATACACTAGTTGCAGACATTCTATGTTTTTTATTTTCAATTTTAATTACTTCTTTAGCTGCTTGCTTCCTTAATGCTGCTTCGCTCATTACTTTTTCTATTGTTGATTTTTCTTCTTCTATAATTTTTTGTCTTTTTTCCTGTTCTTCCTTAAATATTTGTTCTCTTTCTTTCTGTTGTTCTTTTTCATCAGGAACGTAAATTTCAACAGCTGATATTTCTAGGATATCAGGTCTCATAAAATCTTTATCCTTGAATCTTCTTTCAAAATCTTTAAGAACTTTCATTGGAATGTTAGGACTTTGTTCAATCAGTTTATCTAACTCTACTCTACAATTGTTTAAAAATTCAGTTCCTCCTATAGTTCTTTCTTCAATAGGAAGTGAAAGTTCTACTGTAATATTTCTTGAAAACTTTCCATAAGCTACGCTAGCTACTCTATGTCCTTCTAAAAGCTCACTTACTCTTAAGAATTGAGCAATAGTTGTTATTAAACCAGCTGCTAAATTCAATGAACCGATGATAGCAGGAGCTAGAGCCCTTGCAGATTCAGGGAAACTTGCCTGAGCAAAGTTAGCAGTACCTGTAATAGTACTTAAAACAATAACTGGAATAGCAAACCACATGTTCTGACTAGTGTATTTTTGGAATGAACGGTCGTGTAAGTAACGGTAACTACTAGCTGTTTCGGCCCATTTTTTAAGAACTACTTCTTGCTGTTTGTGCCAATAAAGTTTATCACTCATTGTTTTTACCAAATATTTTAAATATCAAAAAATCACGAAGACTGAACGAAACCGTTACCGATTTGTATTAAAGGTCTAGGATTTCCTTGAGGAGGACCTTTTTTTCCTACGTCAAAATCTGCTACCAAAGAAAAGCTAGCATTGTCGTCAAATTTCTTTTTTGTAAAAGTTCCTTGATTGTGCTTTTCATAACGAAGAGGTACTATACATCTTCCTCTTGATTCTTTCTTGTTACCACAATATTGGAAAAGAGGAGGTTCTAAATAAGTAGTTTTAGCTGGAAAATCACTGTAATCCATTAATAATAACTAAGAAAATTTATTTACTAAAAATTGCACAATTTTAAGAACACCAGCGAATGCGCAAGCGTGAATAAATGCTGTTTTTGTTGTTATTTTTCTTTTCTTTTCATCATCGTCTTCTAAACCAAATTCAAATATAAAACCAGGTATTAGTAAGAAAAAAATAATTAGAGGACCAAAATGTCTTATTAAATTTATTGTTTCCTTTGGAATTTTAAAAGCAGGTTTTTGGACAACTTGTGGGACTTGAAAAGGTGGTCTATTTGCGATATTTCCAAATCGATTATAGTAGTCCATTTATAAAATACTAACATTTTTTTTTCAAATTTTTACAGTCTTAAAAAAAAGAATACAATATTAGTAAGATGAGAAGAAAAAATCCCCAGTACAACTCTATTGGACAATTAAACAACTTCGGAACAAAAGAATGCTTAAATCATTCCTTTGAACCATTCTATACTACTAATGGTTTAATATTGAAAGATGAATTCAATACAAAAGACCTTATGAAAGAAGGTGAGTGTTGTATAAGATGTTCTGTCTGTGGTTCAGAAAAAGAATATATTAAACACAATCATGCATATAAAGAAGCCGGGATAGTAATACAAAATCCTTCTAAATTACCTCCAAAAATAGATTACACTCTAAATTTTGACTTTCTAGGACTGGCGATAGAAGAATCAAAACCAAAAATATCTAAAGTAGAATTAAAAGGAAATAATTTAAGAGGATTTCCTTGTAAAGTACACAGTAGAATATGTGGAAATGGGTGTGCCTACAGAGATTGGTGGGATACAGAAACATTCCAACATAAATCAAGGGTATTGAGTGAAATTGCACCAAGAAAAAATTTTAAGAAAAAATTTGTACCAAACAGATTTTATAAAAAGATTAATGGAAACTATGAATGTGTTAGTAAATTTTATAAAGGAAAAGTTTATGTAAAAAAAGATGGTGTTTTTTGGGGTTGGAACAAAAGGTCTAAGAAACATGTAGATTGGTTGAAACCCTTTTTTAAAAGAGAAAAAGAATCTACTATCGAAGAAGATTTTATAAAAATATTAAAAATAAAATAATGTTTACATTCAAATGGAATGCCTAGCTCTCCTAGAAAAGATAGGTAAAAAACTTAATGTACCTAATATATTATTGTATAATTCTTTTAGAAAATTTAGTAAAGCTCAAAGTACTATATGGAGATGCCTTAGGACAATACCACCAAAAAGACTAGAAAAGACGGACGTTGTTATTTTTGGATACCTTCTTCAACATTTAAACATTAAAGAAATTACAGAAAAAGAACTCTATTCTTTATGGTGGTTAATTACAGCTCATTATACTGATGACAATCCTTATGGTACTTGGTGGATAGCAAAAGGTCTTAGAATGGATATAAATGAATTTGATGATATTTGTATTAATCTTTCTTTAAAGCTATCTTGTCCTCTTTTAAAGATAGTTAATGATGAAATGTATAGTATTGTGGAAAAGCAATATAAAGAAATTATTCTATAATGCTTAACAATGGAAAAAACAACTCAATCTACAACGACGAATAAAAAAAATGAACCTGATTTTATAAAAAAAAGAGATATTTCATATCAAAAATGTTTACAAGAGTTGTGTAATCCTTGTGAGGGATGGGAAGATATTTTGGAGGCTGCTAAAAATGAAGTATTACCAAATGGTTCGCCAAAGAATTCATACAGATGGATACTAGAGAATCCAGATGACATTGACATCCCAGAAGAAGAGTGTAAACATTCTTATATATTTCGTAGAAGTCATTTTTACAGATCTTTTGATAGAAAGGGAAGTTATCTTAAAAAAGACCTTATTGCTTTTTGGGGAACTAAAGATTACTTCGTTAAGTTAGGAAAAATTGATAAAGGTCAAAATGAAGGTAAATGGTATCTTTTACTGAAATGGAAGAATTAGGTCATTAAATAATTTTAATACGATAATCTTATTTGCCGTATTAATATTATTACTATCTTTATTTAAGATAAAGACTCGTCACTAGTATTTCATCTCTTTTTCTTAATTTGTTTAGTCTTATTTGTTCAAGACGTTCTTTTTTCTTTTGTTTCTCTTCAAGTACTTTGGGATCTATTTTAGGAATTGTTTTCTTTCTTTCTAAAAGTAGTTCTTGAAATTTATCTTCTATATTTTCTTCTTTAACACCCTCTAGTTTTGTAGGTTCTCTGTAAGCTAATTTTAAATCACTTCCTTCTAGATTATTTGAATTTATACTATAATCATCAATAACACTTTCACCTAAATTTTGAACAGTTGATGGTTTTAAATATTCATGAGGTTCCTTGTAAATGACTAATGAATTGTCAAATTTTATCATTTTAACATCTTCTGCACCGTGGTTAAAGAAAGAATAACCTTTGTTATTGGGATCATCATCTAAAGAATTAAATTTTTGTTTCATTAGATCGAAATTTTGATTAAATTTTTTGATGTCAAAACTAGCTTCTTCTTTAGAAATTCTATATTCTTCTTCAAGGATATAATCAACGTTTGTTTCAGGAAAATCTTCAGTATTGACTTTTTTTTGCTTCACAAGTGTTTTATAAGCTTTAAATATCATTTGGAAAGCTTCATTTACGTCTTCTTTACTCCAATTATAAACTTTTTGATTTCTATCAGGATGAACTGTTCTTACCAATCTTTTATAAGCACAATGTATTTCTCCTAAAGATGCATTTTCTGATACACCCAAAATGTCGTAAGGACTGAGGAAATCTTGGTCCATTGTTTGATAACAATGTTTTAAAGTATTTCTTTAAACGAGTATAAAAAAAAATTGTTGGTTATTACTAATGATACCAAAAACAATCCATCAAATATGGATAGGAAATTTAGAACCTCCTGTCTCTTTAATGGATTCTTGGAAGACTAAAAATCCTGAATTTAAATATATTATTTGGGATGAAGATAGGATAAGAGCTGAAAAATTTGATACTCAAAATAAAATTGACGAAATAGAAGAGTATTGTGGAAAAGCAGACATTATTCGCTATGAAATCCTCAACCGATATGGTGGAGTTTATATAGACGCTGACTCATACTGTGTACATAGTTTAGATAGTTTCTTATTAGAAACTTCATTTGCTGTATATGAAAATGAAAAAGTTAGAAAAGGCCTCGTTGCTACCGGGGTTTTGGGGTTTGAGCCTAATCACCCTTTACTGTCTAATATTTTAGATATAATAAAAAAAATACCAGTAAGTAAAGAAGAAACAGGTAAAAAAGCATGGCAAACAGTAGGACCTCTTCTTTTTACTAAAGTTTACAATAAAACACTACCAAAAATAAAAATATATCCCAGTTATATGTTTTATCCTGAACACTATACTGGAGAAATATATAAAGGACATGGTAAAAGTTTTGGATATCAATTTTGGGGTAGCACCAAATCTAGTTATGAAGTAATAGATGAAATAGATGTTCCTCCGTGGCTTTTTGAACTTCCAAATAAGAGTGTTTCTATTTTTATAGTTGTTACCAATGAAACTTTTGATGAATTCAAAAAATCTATAGATAGTATTATAAGTCAAGATGAAAATTTTTTTATTGAAATTGTAATTTTTGATAATCATATCGATGGTGATATGTCATTTGAATTATGGGAAGAAATATCTAAATATAAAAAAATAACGAAAAATATTAAGTTGGTAAACATAACTCATTTTATAAAAGTATCTTTAGGAAAAGCTCTTAATTTTTGTATGCAACGTTCTACAGGAGATTATATCTCATTTTGTTTTTTAGGAGATGTTTTACATCCAGACAAAATATCTAAACAAATGAACTATTTACAAGAATCTGGAGAATCGGTAGTAGGTACACAAACAAAGGAGACAATGACTTTTAAATTTTCAAAAGACGTTAAAATAACATCTTACCCTAGTATTGATATAAATACTTGGAGAAGAAAAAGAAATTTAGATTTGTTCGACATAAATTCTTTAATGTTTACTAGGGAATTTTTAAGCCAAGAGCCTTTTAATGAAACAGAAAGTTATCCTTGTATTATGGCTAAAGGTTTAGAAGGATTTATGGTCAAAAGATATTTACATAATATTAGTTCAGTTATGATAACAAGAGAAAGGAAAATAACTGAAAATTATGTATTTAGATTCTTAACTAATTCTAATTTAGAAAGGCAATTAATACGAAATATTTTACAATAAAAAAAAATATTGAATAGTATTAATGAATACTCCGACTCCAACTCCAATGTTAACGTCGCAATCAGTTGAACAAGCACCTGTTTTTTACACACCTAACAACACTATTCCTCCACAAATGGAAAATGTTCTTCCTGCTCCTCAACCAACTAATGCCGTAGTTGATTCTGGAAGTACCCATCAAGGAGCTCCTGTACAAGGTATGTCTAGTAGAGGTCAAGATATCCCAGCTTATCAAAATATGAGTCAAATTCTCTTTCACGAAAACCTAAAGAACTGCCCAGAAGACTCCAGCTGGTTTGATAAAAATTCAACCACTTACATGAATTTCGTAGACTCTAACCATTCCAACACTAGTAGTAACCAATGTATTAATGATGCTTATGAAGAACAAGTTAGACTATCCTATCATTATAAAAATCTGAAATAAGTATAAAAATAATATCCCTGAATATTTATATGGCACATGTTATAGATTATGAAAGCATTATCCAAAATGCTGAAGCTATAGGTAAAGATTCAGAGTTATTATCCAAAATAAAAATGGATGAAAAATACAAAGATTTTAAGGAGCGATATCCTAAATTTTACAAACACATCATAGATGGAAACTTTGACGTTAATTATTTTCGTCAAATGATTGCAGTGCGTGAACAAGCCGTTAGAGTTTCTGAAGGTGATGATACTGAAAAAAGTTTTAACGGTGACGTAGCAGTAGGTGAATTTTTAGCCAGACGTTATGTTTACCCTATCCAAAAACCTAGTCAAAGTGATTTGGAAAAAGCTTTTGTAAAGGCTAAGAATACTCATTACAATGATCGTGATAAATAAAAAGGTTTTTTATAGATTTTTTTTTATTTTTTAATAGTATAAAACATGGGTGGTGGTTTAATGCAATTAGTAGCTTATGGTGCACAAGACATTTACTTGACAGGTAATCCTCAAATTACCTTCTGGAAGGTAGTATACAGACGTTGTACTAACTTCGCAATTGAATCTGTAGAGCAAACCTTTATGGGTAACGCAGCAGCAGGTGCAAGAGCATCAGCAACTATCTCTAGGAATGGTGATTTGGTTTCCAATTGCGTTCTTGAGATTAATGCTAGGCAACACAATACTGGTCCTTTATCGACTGCTGGTATGCATCACCTTGTTGAAAGTGTTGAAGTTGAAATTGGTGGACAAAAGATCGACAAACACTATTCCGCTTGGTTGCAAATCTGGAATGAATTGAGTAATTCTCACTTCGGTCCAAACAGTGGTGATACCGCTCCAGTTGTTTCTGGTTACGGTAAAGCAATTGGTAGTTCATTAGATACTGATGGAAATACTGACGAAATCTATCATGTTCCTCTTGTTTTCTGGTTTAACAGAAATCCAGGTTTGGCACTTCCACTAATCGCTCTTCAATACCATGAAGTTAAATTTAACTTTCAATTTGCTCCTAGGTCTGATATCCAAGTACACAACACTAATCTAATCACTATCAATAGTATTAAATTGTTTGTTGACTACATCTACCTAGATACTGAAGAAAGAAGAAGATTCGCACAACAATCTCATGAATATTTGATTGACCAAGTACAATACACTGGTTCTGTTTCTAGGACTGCTGGTACTGGTGGTATGCAATCATTGAGACTAGACTTCAATCATCCATGTAAAGAACTTATTTGGGTTGAAAGACAAACAACTAGAGCAGCAGCAACCGGTTTCCCAACTGATTTCGTTGATATCGGAGATAAAGCCGGTAGTAGTGCTTTGTTGCAATTGAATGGTCATGATCGTTTCGCTAAGAGACCAATGTGTTACTTCACTCGTGTTCAACCAATGCAACACCATACCAATGTTCCTCATGGTGACAGAATTGCTGTATACAGTTTCGGTCTTCGTCCAGAAGATCATCAACCAAGTGGTACATGCAATTTCTCAAGAATCGATAACGCAACTTTGCAATTGACTCTTGCTCATGCAAATGCTCAAGCTAACGAGTTCCAAGTATACGCAACCAACTACAATGTCCTTAGAATCATGAGTGGTATGGGTGGTCTTGCATACTCTAACTAAGTTTAGTAATTCAATTTTAATTTTTAACAGTTAAATAGTTTATTTAAAAATTAAAAATTAAAGGAAATGGTTTTTTTTCAAAGTTTTTTTATTTTGTAATAGTATAAAACATGGGTGGTGGTTTAATGCAATTAGTAGCTTATGGTGCACAAGACATTTATTTGACAGGTAATCCTCAAATTACCTTTTGGAAGGTAGTATACAGACGTTGTACTAACTTCGCAATCGAGTCGGTAGAACAAACCTTTATGGGTAACGCCACTCCAGGTTCACGAGCAACCGCAACAATCTCAAGAAATGGTGATTTGGTTTCCAATTGCGTTCTTGAAGTTGATATCACTGCAAGAAGTGGTAGAAATGCCGGAGGTGATGCTGACATTAATACTAAATTAGCTGCAGGTGGTATGTACAATCTTGTTGAAAGTGTAGAAGTAGAAATTGGTGGTCAAAAAATCGACAAACACTATGGTGCATGGATGGAAATTTGGTGTGAATTGAGTTGTCCTCATTGTGGACCAAAAGGTGATGACTCTGAACAAGTACAATCAGGTAAAGGTAAGATAGTAGGACATGGTAGTACAGCATTGACTGCTGCTTATGCCGCTGATGGTAATGCTGCAGTAGAAGCAGTTGTATCTGGTTCACATACGTTCTATGTTCCTTTGTGTTTCTGGTTTAACAGAAATCCAGGTTTGGCACTTCCACTTATCGCTTTGCAATACCATGAAGTTAAATTTAACTTCCAATTCAGCGCATTGGGTAATATTTTCACACATAATGAAAAAGTACATGCTACTAATGCTAATGCTGTTACTGCAAATGCAGGTACCGCAGTTGATTCAGCAACTGTTAACAGTATCAAGATGTTCGTTGACTACATCTACTTGGACACTGAAGAAAGAAGACGATTCGCACAACAGTCCCATGAATACTTGATTGATCAAGTTCAATACACTGGTGCAGTTAGTAGATCTTCTGATGCAGCTGGTCAAACTCAATCATTGAGACTAGACTTTAACCATCCATGTAAAGAACTTGTATGGGTTGAAAGAGTATTAACCGCTAATGCAGGTTTGTGTAATTTCGATTCTGTTGGTGTTCAAGGAGGTAGTGCTTTGTTGCAGTTGAATGGTCATGATCGTTTCGCTAAGAGACCAATGAACTACTTCACTCGTGTACAACCTCTACAACACCACACTAATGTTCCATACGGTGATAGAATCGGTGTATACAGTTTCGGTCTTCGACCAGAAGATCATCAACCAAGTGGTACATGCAATTTCTCCAGAATCGATAACGCTACTTTGCAATTGACATTCGGTGCAGCTGACCATGCTGATGGTAGTGAACTACAAGTTTATGCAACTAACTACAATGTCCTTAGAATCATGAGTGGTATGGGTGGTCTTGCATACTCCAACTAAGTTTAATGACTAATTTATAATACAATAATACATTTAAAAATATAAAGGCATTATTGTATTATGGAAGAACGACTAAATGATGTAGAATACCGTTTGAAATCTATTGAATTAAGAATTCAAAACATTGAAAGAATGTATAATGACGTAAAAAGACCAGTTATGTGGTATTGGGATTTATTTACTAGTGTTCTTTGTTTTTGGAAAATGAATAGAGAATCGGGTAGTGGTCAGACTCAAAAGTATGAATAACATTATATTCTAAAGGAATACGACTATTTTTAGTAATATAAAACATATAGTCTAACTGATATTTCACTAGTCTATCGAAAGTTGTTTTAGGAACAGGTGATTTTTCAATGTTGAGTGTGTTTAGTAGATTGAAAAGATCTGGACGATTGATATTAAAATCTCCCGTTAGTAAAATTTCTCCATTTAATGAATTTATGCAACCTTTCAATTGGTTTAATACTGCATCGTTTTCTGTTTTTCTTAAAGGAAGGTGCACGTTTATGATGTATTTATTAAAGGTAGGAGAAAAAGTATACATAATTCCTGTTCGAATATTACAACAAGTAGTAAAATTATTTTTAGGAAACACTATAGATTCTTCTTGTGTTAAAGGAGTTTTACTAGCTGTAAGTAATCCTGTTTCTGAATTATAGCAAGAATGTACATATTTTTTTTGAAGTAATGAAAATAAATAGTTGTAAGAATAACTTTGAACTTCTTGGAGACAGATTATGTCTGGATTATAATAATCAATAACTTTAAAAATTTGTTGACTAGAATTTTTTCTGGTTGAATAAAGTCCACCAGCTAATCTCAATAATTTTGTCGTTAATGCGACATTCCATGAAAGTATTCTCATACTAATAATTAATTTTATTTTTTAAATTAATTTAGGTTTTTTTCTGAAATTTTTTTATTTGGTAATAGTATCAAAGATGGGTGGTGGTTTAATGCAACTAGTAGCTTACGGCGCACAAGATATTTACTTGACAGGTAATCCTCAAATTACCTTCTGGAAGGTAGTATACAGAAGATGTACTAACTTCGCAATTGAATCTGTAGAGCAAACCTTTATGGGTAATGCTACTGCTGGTTCAAGAGCAACTGCAACAATCTCAAGAAATGGTGATTTGGTTTCCAATTGCGTTCTTGAAGTTAATATTACAACTCAAAACAACGATGACGGTGTTCTTTCTGCTGGTGGTATTCACAATTTGGTAGAAAGTGTAGAAGTAGAAATTGGTGGTCAAAAGATCGACAAACACTACGCAGCTTGGTTGCAAATCTGGAATGAATTGAGTAATGCTCATTTCGGACCAAAAGATGATGACTCTGCACCAGTTGGTTCTGGTTACGGTAAAGCAGTAGGTACTTCTTTGGCTAAGGCTAAGACTGAAACTGTTTACTGTCCTCTTGTTTTCTGGTTTAACAGAAACCCAGGTTTGGCACTTCCATTGATTGCTTTGCAATACCACGAAGTTAAATTCAACTTCCAATTTGCAGCAGCAACTGCTTTGTCTAAAGAAACTACTCATCCTCCAACTGTTAACAGCATTAAAATGTATGTTGACTACATCTACTTGGATACTGAAGAAAGAAGACGTTTCGCACAACAGTCCCATGAATACTTGATTGATCAAGTTCAATACACTGGTGCTGTAGCAAAAAGTGGAGCAGCTGGTACAACTCAATCCTTGAGACTAGACTTCAACCATCCATGTAAAGAACTTGTATGGGTCCTTAGACAATCTAACAAGCAACAAACTGCATTCGCAGAACAATCTGGTAGTGCTAAACCAAGTAGTGCATTGTTGCAATTGAACGGTCATGATCGTTTCGCAAAAAGACCAATGAACTACTTCACTCGTGTACAAACAATGCAACACCACAGTAACTGTCCAGCTGGTGACAGAATTGGTATATACAGTTTCGGTCTTCGCCCAGAAGATCATCAACCAAGTGGTACATGCAATTTCTCCAGAATCGACAACGCAACCTTGCAATTGAAAGATGATGTTAATGCTGCAGCTAACCATGAATACCAAGTATACGCAACCAACTACAATGTTCTTAGAATCATGAGTGGTATGGGTGGTCTTGCATACTCCAACTAAGTTTATTAGTTCAATTTTAATTTTTAACAGTTAAATAGTATTATTTAAAAATTAAAAATTAAAGGAATCGTTTTTTTTTCTCGGTTATTATTAAATGGGAAACAATTGTAGTTCAAAAATAAAAGAAGCTACTCAGAAAATAGGACAATTGAAAAGTTCTATTAGTCAGATAGCTAAAGCAGCTAGTAATATTAAAAAAGATCATCACAATTATGTTGATACAACTAATAATAAGTTAACACAAATTTCTATGGCTATTAATGAACAATTAGAGTCTATTAAAAACCTAGATAATGATAGTAGTGCAACTTTAAAAGAAATACTAGACCATGGTAAAATAATCAATGATATTTTTGAGTCGATGGTTAAAGATTTACAATCAGAGATAGAAAAAACTGAGGACGAAAATACAAAAGGAGAACTAACAAAACAAAAAAAAGAACTGGAAACAATAATGGGAGAGTTTAAAGAACAAATCAAAAAAGTTGAAGAAGACATTAAAGAAGACAACAAAGGACTAAAAGGACCAACAGAAGCATTCGGTAAAAGAAAGCGTAGAAGGCGTTTCGGAAGTCTTTATTGTCCTAAAGCTATCAAAGGAGCTTACGGAAGAAGAAAACCTTCTAAGCGTAGAAAAACTGTAAAAAGGAAAAAAACTGCAAAACGAAGAAAACCTACTAAACGAAGAAAACCTACTAAACGTAGAAAACCTGTAAAAAGAAGAAAAACTACTAAGCGTAGAAGGAAAAGAAGTAGTCCTAACCCTCTTTCTGGTATCTTTAATGTTATTAATCCATCTAGTATTAGTAAAATTTTACAAGAAAATCCTGATATTATGGAAAAAATTTCAGATTTAAAAATTCTTAAAGAAACAGGAAGATTTAATGCTAAGGAACTTGTTGTGATTGCAGCTTTGTCTACTCTAACTGAGATGTCAGTAGAAGATGCTTCAAATCAATTTATGATGTTAAAAGGTTCAGGTATGAGTACCGATTCTATTTTTGATCAAGCTATAGGAAGTACTAGTGTGGCTCCTCCAGCTCCTAAACAATCTTTCTTAGGAGGAATGCTAGGAGGGTATGGTAGAAAGAAAGTAAAAAAGAAAAAGAAAGTTTCCAAAAAGAAAGTTTCTAAAAAACCTTCAGCAGCTTTAAAAAAGCTTTGTAAAAAACATAAGGTGCGTTTAACTGTGAAAAGGGGTGGAAAGAGGGTTTACAAGTCTGAAAAGGTTTTGAAAAAGCAATGTAAAACAGCTATGAAAAAGAAAAAATAAATTTCTACAATAAAATAAATTTTAAAGCTTTTACTAAAAGTATTAAAAATTATTTTAACCATTTATTCTTCTTCCTTCTTAGGTTTAGGTTTAATTATGTATTTTTTAACAAAAAGTTCTACTAAACCATACATTAAAACTAAGGTGAGGATTAATTCTATTGATTCTTTTAAAAACTTACCCGTTTTTAATTTAAATTGACCTATAGTTAGTATAACGTTTTCATAGGATTTACCTAAATAAGGAGCTAGTAATTGCATTAGAATATTGTCATTAAATGATACTATAAACTCTTGAACAGCTGTACCCACTGTAACCCCCAGAAATATAGGTAATAAATTATTTTCAGAAATAAATCTATCGACTCCTTTTCTGACGTCTTCTACTTTATGTTCCATATAGTATTACGAAATATTTTTATTTTTCGATATATTTTGATAATTTTACTGTATCATTCATGTTTAGTTTTATTATTTGATTATTATTATTTGCATAATCTATATATTTTTTCATGTTTATTCTAAAATCTTCAATATTATTTTCTTTTCCTACGAGTATGTATTTTCTTTCATTTAATTGATACAATATATCACCCTTCTTAATATTTTCTTTACCAGGTATTTGTATTGTGTCTTTTGTTTGATAATATTTACTAAACTCACTTTGGATGTCATTTGGGTCTTCACCTTCATAACCATCTTCGTAACGATAAAGAGACTTATACATACCTTCAATCATGTTATGTTGTTCTAGAGGGTTAGAACATGTAAATTCAGTATAATTAGTTCTTACTAAAAGACAGTCGCAAAATACAAATTTTTTATTGGCAGTATCGTAACCAAAACATACTGTACATATCCCTAGTCCTTTTCTAGTGGCAACTTGTTCTTCAAATTTTTCTTTGTTGTCATTATATTTATTCTTAAATTCTTCTTCTATTTTGTCTAGGTTTTCTTCACATTTTTCTTTACTAAAATTACTTAATTTACCCTCTAAAGGTTTGATAAATATATCGTTGTACTTTACACCTTGTTCATTTGTACTATTAGCATACACAAATTTACATCCTTTAGTCCATTTTTGTTTAAATTGGGGATGAAATCTTAATATTTCTAGCATTATCCTACTTTCACGAGGCTTTAATTCAATTTCATTATATCTGTAAGCGTTGTTAAGTTTGTCCATCTTACTTTTAACTTGTAGATATTTTGTCATGATTTGGTTTTTTATGTTATGGTTGTTTATAAAATATTCTTCTTCCATTAACAGTAATAAATATATTATTCTTGAAATATATTTTTAATTTTTTCTTTTGTTTTCTTTGTTAGATTTTTTATTTTTGTTAAAGAAATAGTATAAAATTTAATAATTGATGTGTCATCTAATCCCATTTTTTTACACTTCTCTACTATTTCTAATACAACTTCTTTTTTAACTATCAGTTGAGGGATAAGTATTTTATGTATAAACATAGATATCTCCATTACGCTCAACTTTACAAAAGTTCTATCAAACCATTCTTTTTTTTTATTTTCATTGTTTACAATAGGCCATCTACTGGTTATATATTGACTTTGTTTCAATTTACTATTTTCATTCCACTTAGACTTTTTAGAAAAATGATTAGGGACAGCAAAATTACTATTTACAGTGTAATTAAATAAACTCCAACACTGATTGTTAAACATGTAACTTCTAAAAACATCTCCTTCACTTATTGAATCAGATATTTCACAAATATCATCAAAATTATAAAACTTAGGATAATTTTCTTGCAATGAAAAAGTCAGTAAAAGAGTATCTGCTTCACATTGCTTATAAAGATCATCGTTGTTTATTTTGCAATTTTTATTAAATATATTATGAACTACTTCTTTAGTTTCAAAAAAATTATCTCTTTCCATAAAAGCTACTATTTTTTTAACTTCTTTTATTTTAATTTTGCCTTCATTGTTAACTGTAGACATTCTCATAATATTCAATAAATATCTTACATCTCCTTTACATTTTTTGATGACATAATCAACACTCTTTTTTGTTATTTTTATATTTTCATTCTTAATAATTCTTTTTGTTAATTCTTGTAATTCATTTGGCCAAGGATTTCTAAAACGAATACAATGAGAATATTTTTTAAAAACATTTTTACTATTAATTGTTTTTTGATTGGAAATTAAAATTATAGGAAGTTTTTTACAATTCATTATTTTTTTTAAATTTTTATCACTTTCTCCTAAAACTTTTTCGACACATTCTATAACAATACCTTTCTTTTTACTTGTTTCAAAAAGTTTATTAAGACCATTATTTTGAGAAACTTTTTCTATTTGGTCTATTATTTTCTTTTTATCTAAAGTTGTAGTTTCATTATACTCTACTATTTCATAACCAAAAGATTTAAACATTAGTTTAACAGAAACTGTTTTCCCTACTCCGTGTTCTCCAAAAATATAACAAAAAGGAGGTACCTCTTCACCTTCTATTATAGACCTAAACCATTTTTTAAAAGATATTATACTAGTGCTGTTTCCAACTACTTCAAGTAATTTTGTTGGTTCATTTCTTTCAAAAAAATTTGGTATGTGTTCTTTTTCTTTCTTTGGTTCAGCTTTTTTTATAGTAATAAAATCTCCAAAAGGATTTAAATTTTTCCTTTGTACTAGTGTTATGCTATTCTTCTTCTTCTTCTTTCTTACCATATTCGTAAATATATATTATTTTTTATATAAACTATATATAATGAGTAAAGGAGAAACCATTGAGGAAAAAGGTAAAAATGAAATGAAAAATTTTCTAAATAGTCTTTTAGGTGGATACACTCACCCTATGAAATTATTTTTAATATATTTAGCAGTAGTCTTATTGCTAAGTGTATTAGTTAATGTAGGAAATTGTTATTTACTTTATAATCTTAGTAAAAAAATTAATTAATACTTTTCCAGGTTTACTATCATTTAGTGTACCAAGAAAATTATTATTAAACACCAAAATTTTATTGAAGTCTTTTTAAATCATCTAGGAAGTATTTTAATTTATATTTATTTTCTGAATAAAATATCTCAAAACGTACATGTTCTAATAAATTTTTAATAGAAACATAACCTAAATCTTTATAATGTTGTATTACAAAATATCGATAGTCATTGTAAAGTTTATAATTAATAACTTGGTCCATAATATCATTATTTAATCCTTTATATTTTTCTTTTATTTTTTTAATTTTACCTTTTATTTTTTTGTCAAATTTTATAAAATCTTGTTCTAACCTTTTATTTCCACTCATGTTATACTCATTACTTCTAACTGTGTGTCTAAAAAATACACGTTCTCTCGTAGTATTATAATTATTTCTAAAGAATTCTTGTGTAACAAATAATTGATTAAAATATTTTTGTAAATTTTTATTTACTGATTCTAGGGGTATCTGTAAGGTTAATATTTTGATGTATAAATTATCAAGATATTTATTTATTCCAATACCTCCAGCTAAAGCTGCTGCTCCACCAATTCCAATTCCTAATAACGCACTATTGTCTTTAACAATTTGTTTTAAAGATTTTCTTTTTCTTTTAACTTTTCTTTTTTTTTTAACTTTTCTTTTAACTTTTTTACTACCATATTTTGCTTTTTTCTTTCCAAAAGTAGAAAGATCTAGACCTAATAACTTATTCATGACTTCAGGGGGTACCATTCCTTCTTTTCCAACATGTTCACACCATTGTTGTTGTGATATTCCCTTTTGTCTGAAAATTTGGTCTATGTGTTTACAAAGTCTGGAAGGATCTTCTTTTGATTTATCAGATCTTCTAAATCTAAAGTCTCCACAAGTACAAGCCATATGAAGTAAATCGATAGAGTATTTAGAACCTTTAGAACCTTCTACTTCATATTTAAACCTATCCGGATCAACAGCTTTTACAATTTTTGAAATTCCTTTTCGGACATTAACAGGTTTTCTAGAAGTCTTCATAAATCTGTCCCTGTTTCTGTAATATTTTAATTTTCTTTGTATAAGTTTCTCTAACGCGTCAAAATCTTGTGCTTCCCTCAGTCTTTGTCTTTCTAAAAAATACTTCTTTGCTTCTTTATATTCAATATAAGGAAGATTTCTTGGAGGAACATAGTATAAACCTTTTTTTTTTCTCTCTTTTTCTCTCCTTTGTCTGATTTTACTAGGATCAGTTGGTTCTCCAAACTTTCTTCTTCTTTTGACTTTCTTCTTCTTTTTATTAGCACATTGTCTTTTAAGAACAGCAACGGATTTGTAAATCCTCTTCTTACCCCGTTTGACAGTTAAACGCACTCCCAACTTTTTGCACAACGCTTTTAATACTTTTCCGGGTTTACTCATTAATAGTATACCAAGAAAATTATTTTAAATGTTTATGTTTTTTACTCGTTCTAACATTGATTTTAAATGTTCATTTAAACAATGAAATCTAGCTAAAACTATAGCGAAGAGTACTTGTCTAGCGACAGTGTAAGTCACATAAATTCCAAGTTTATTAAATGAATTAGTAATAAGTTGAGTTAAATCTCCTTCATTATAAAAAGGTTTTTCTTTGAACTCGAAATCTTCCATAGTAGGAAGTAATCCAAAACTATTTGTTCTCATAGGATTTTTATAACCTAATTTTTTAATTAAAATAGATATAGTATAGTCATCGGATCTAAAGTAACTACACGATGTTATTGAGGTACGAAACATTTCTATGAAAGCTACGAATGGTGCTGCTGCCATAAAAGTCAATCCTCCTAATAAAGATCCCCGTCCTGATTTAAGTGTTTCACCATTATTTAAATAATCTATGAAATCCTGAATTGAATCGTAACCTGAATGTACTGTTTTATTATTAAAATAATCATTAATTTTCGTTGAGGTCCCTTTCTCTTCGAATTGGAATTTTTGGTTAATTAAGTGCATGTTATTATTATTATTTAAATGTGTAATAGTACTGTTAATGAGTTGTTGAGTTTCATTTCTGTCTCCTTTTAACCTCACATGAGTTTTACTAATGTCTTGTATCAAATAACGAAATGTATTACCAACAGCAATAACACTCATTATCTTACCAATTAAATTAAAAAAACTTTTTTT
>Ga0163109_10000949_pt1 | contig 22860 bp, 26 predicted proteins | sample CRUFie1St13metaG_FD_108704 | JGI IMG/M metagenome (GOLD analysis project Ga0163109, IMG submission 108704) | Marine microbial communities from the Costa Rica Dome - CRUD Field 142mm St13 metaG | ecosystem: Environmental > Aquatic > Marine > Oceanic > Photic zone | place: Costa Rica: the Eastern... | reverse complement strand
TCTGCACCACAAGGTGACACAGACGCTGATCCAGAAGCTGACCCACAGGCTGGCCCGCAGGATGATCCAGAAGCAGACCCAGAGGCTGGACCGGAGGATGATCCAGAGGCTGGACCGGAGGATGATCCAGAAGCAGACCCAGAGGCTGGACCGGCTGATCCGGATGATCCAGACCCTGTCACATAAGTCGTTCCTTTCGTTGCAGTGGATCCAGATGCAACTGTGCTATATTTCGTTCCTTTATCCGTGGATGTTTTCGATGATTCAGACCCAACACCAGACGCGCTTTCATCAGATTCAGGTCCAGTTCCAGACCCAACATAGCTACCAGACTCAGATACAGAAGGTTCAACAGCGTCGTTAACTGATGACGAACCGGATGATCTAAAATAGAAGATTACGGTAACGATCAATCCTACAAAAACAAGTAAAATTAAATAAATCATTACACGACTTTTAGGTTTCTGTGGAGGTACCTGTGCCATAGGTGCCATAATAGGTGTCATAGGTGGCATAGAAGTATTAGACTGAGGTTGTACAGGTGTCATATTGACAACAGGTAAACTGTGATTGTTCATAATTTTGTATTTTGTATTTTTTATTATAGACAACATTAAAAAAAATTGAGTTTTTTTTCAGTTAGCATATAATAAATCAAATAAAAATAAAAAGTTTAAATATGAAATTTCAGTATACACCTAATAAATATAAAGTTTTTTGTTGTCTTCAATTCGGAAGCACTATATTGTCTTCGATTGGATTGGTAATGAGTGTATATGGGCTTGCTACACATAAGGATGATGAATATAATTATCTTAATTATGTTACGGTGAGCTGTATTTCAACCTCCATTGTTATCAATTCTTTGAAAGATGCTCTCATGTCAAACCCTAAGATTTTTTTAGATGAACATCAATTGAGTGAGTATCCATCTCCACCGTTATGATAAAACAGACGTTAAATTAAAAAAAAATAAATATTTAATTGTATTAGGTAACATAATTAAAAAACAAATCTCTATTTTTATTCAATTTAGCCATTGTATAATGATAATGGGACCAGATGATGAGTTATTCGAACAGGAATTGCACATAAAAGACAGAATAAAGACATCATACATTCAATCATTAAATTATTCTTTGAAGAAAATTAGTAATGATATTCAAGAAATAGAATCAATTTGTTGTTTGAATGAAGACAATTACAGATTGTTTTCTCGTGAGTATAGGATACTACTTCAAAAGAAACTAAAGATAGAAAATGAACTTTCAAAAGAGAAACGCAAATAAACGCCAATTTTTTTTTTATGTTGTTAGATAGTAAGAATACCCTATCGTAACGTAAAATGCATGAAACAACGAACAACAAAAATTGTGATAATTCGAACAAACATAAAAAACCAAAATGTTCTTTTTGCCGTAAAAAAGTTGGTGTGTTTGGCTTAAAGTGTAAATGCGGAGACACTTACTGTAATCTTCATTTCCACGCGGAAAATCATAATTGCACTTACGATTATAAAAAAGATTTTAACAGTAACTCACTAGGAGGAGGAGCGTATAAAAAGATAGATAAGATTTAATTACCATAAATTTGATTATGTATGATCCATATAATAATAATATTTTTTTATTTTTGTTTGTTGACGGACGATGCGTCCGGTGAATCGTCAGGTGGTGAGTCCACCACCGCTACTAACGTCACCAAACCGTTAGTCGCCAACCACTGCTAGTAAAGTCACCACAAACCCAATCGTTAGTCGCCAATCACCGCTACTGTGAACTGACGTCATCACGTTTGTTGATGATAAATTGTATCCATATCATATATGTATATATACATATATACATATATACATATATACATATAATCATTTATAATTTAAAAATTTGAGGTAAGAAAATGTTTCTGTTGATTTTTTTCATGATGTTCTTCATAATCGTTTTCTTATACCACACTGTTTATTTACATACGGTAAATCCATATGTACCAAGGAAAACGAAACAAACCCAGCAGCAACATGAGAATAGTGTATACAAGAAAGACAATGTAACAAGAAGATATGTAAAAAACTCAACTTCGTTTGAACAAACACAGCGTAGTATAGAAACTTTACAGAACGAAATTCGCGTACAGCGGAAACTCATTGAAAAATCTAAGAAAAAATTAAACAAACTAAATATGAAATTAGAAAAGGACCTCATGGGTTTAGCGTATTTGACATTAATAGAAACAAAGCGTACAAAATGTAAGTTTTGTTCATTAAAACATATTTAAAAGGAAAACGCTTATTGGTATCAAATGAATTTCACAGAATCAACGTATAGGAACCGTCTCTTTCAATTAGTACCTCGAGAATGTTTTTCAAATTTAAAAAACACAAATCATGTAGAATATTTAGAAAAACGAATTTTCAAAATAGAAGATGACTTAGTGACTATATATTGGTATAGTATATCCTTCGTCGGCAAAGAATTTAATCGCTTGTCATATTTTGAATCCAAAAAATATTTATTTGATCGTGAAATATTCAGGTATAAATACATTAGACTAGGTAAACTAGAGTTATTGTATCAATTACTAGAATATGTGAATCAAAACGATAAATTTCTTTTTCTCGTTGGAAACTTTAAGATTGATCTTTCAATTGAATACATAATTTATTTAATACAAAAGATCTCATTATTTTATACAATTCCAATATATCTTCATAAATATGAGTCGGATCGGATTAGACATATACAACAGCAATCATCTAAAATGTTGTTGAAGCTAATGGACTTTCGATCAAATTCTTATCTGTTATTTTTTCAAATATTTTACAAAGGAACTGTTGTAAAGAACTATAAATTAGACCCTGGACTATTGGAACAAATCTATCAGTATACATTTCATAACTATTGATAGTAAAAATAAATATAAAAAAAATATTTCATATATGTAAGAGACAAAGTAAATTAAACATGGTGAAATATTCAAAATATATAGCAGACACACAAACCAACGATAGGAAACCATCCTCTTACTTGAAATCGAACGTTCAAACGAATGTTGCAATAGGAAAGGAACCGGTTATTATTCCTTTTCTTTATTCAAAATTCGGCTACTCAGTGCATTCTAATTTGGTAGCACCAAAAAAACGAAAAGACACATCGAAATACAATTTTAATGTCACAGCTAATTATGGTGACATTCATCCCAACCGTCGACGATTTCCAGGATATAAAGATTATCTTCCAAAAACGTATGGTGGAAAGGTACCATCCACTTTAAAAGGCTCTACACATATTCAAACATGTGCTAATATTTGTAATTGGTACAATAGTACATACCCTTTCATTAAATGTGTTGGCTTCGAATATAATCCGAATAATGGAAGTTGCTTTGGTTATTCTGAAGGAAGTATCACAAAAAACTGTAAAAATAAAAATTTTTTTTTAGGGGAAAAGAATTTGAAAGAAGATTTGGTTTCCTATATTACAGAAGAACAAGTGAGTAATTTAAAAGAGTGCAAATCATATGTACGTATGTAGACGTAGACGTAGCCATAAGTTGGTAAAAAAATTGAACCTAGAGATGAAATTTTAAATGTGTAGTGACAAAACAAAAAAAAAACAGACGAATATCATCGATGTCAACATTATCTTTATTAACCGATATGAACAAATTGTGTTTAAAGTTAAATGAAACAAATCAAACGAAAGAAAAAATTACAGTACTACAGAAACTGAAGGATCCTTTGTTAATTCAGCTTTTAGTTTACACATATGACCCTTCTATTGTTTTTAATGTTACTTCCAAAAACATTAAAAAGTTCATACTAAAAGAAAGTCCGTTAAAGACCAATCCTGTTCCGGATGATGTCTTCTACGTCTTAGATCAACTCAAGGATTCTCATTGGACTGGAAACAAAGCTTTGGAAATGATTAAAGTCTTTTTACAGAACAAAGAGGACGATCAAGTTTCTCTTTTTTACAATATCATTGATAAAAATTTAAAGATTCGAATTAGCCTTGCAACTTTACAAAGGGTTTTTCCTGAAAAGTTCGAAGAATTTCCGGTAGTTTTAGCTAATTCATATTCTTCTTTACAACAAAAAGTTGGATCAGATGATGATGATGTATGGTTCATTTCTAGAAAGCTCGATGGTATGCGATGTCTGGTCATGATTAATGTGGACAATAACAACAACAACAAAAATACGGTGAGTATTTATTCTCGAAATAAAAAACCTATCCATACACTTGATTATCTACGACAAGAGTTGATGAATGCTATTCAACATGGTGTCTTTTCTTCTATTGCATCATCATTCGTGCTTGATGGTGAAATCATTGATAATTTTGAAAAAGATAGTTTCAAAACGGTAATGGAAAATATAACAAAGAAAGATCATACAATGAATAATTTTGAATACAGGATATTTGATTGTATCCCAACATCTCAATTTAAAAAGAAGAATGATCCGAAAAACGCCGAACGTTTTTCTGTTCGCTATCGTAGAATTAGAAAGGTGTTAGAAGAACAACCAGAACATTTTATTTATTGTAAAATTTTAAATCAAATTCCTTACAGTGAGGAATCGATGAAGGAGTTAGAACAGGAGGCGCAAACACACAGCTGGGAGGGCTTAATGTTGCGGAAAGATACTATATATGAAGGCAAACGAACAAATTCACTCCTCAAAAAAAAAACAATGCATGACGATGAATTTTTGTGTATTGATGTGGAAATCAAACCATTTAGGATTATTGACAAAAAAGATAAGATAGAAAAAACAATTGAATGTCTATCAAATATCACCATTCAGTATACACCCGAGACTACTGTCAACGTAGGCTCTGGCTTTACACTGGAGGAGCGTATCAAGTATTATGAAAACCCGGATGAGATCTTACAAAAAAAGGTGACCGTTCAGTATTTTGAACGTACTGAGAAATCCTTACGATTTCCTGTCTTTAAAGGTATTCGATGTGAGGAGTGAGTAATTTTATGACTTAAAATTAAAGTTAAACAACAAAATATGTTTATATATATTGATATATATATAAATGCAAAAGGTCGTGTTTATCGAGGCACGTACATCATTCGATTATTACACTCTATCTATACGTTTTTTTTACTGATTTACAATCTTTAGGTTTGTATGATATATCAGAAACGTCCTTATCCAATTTATTAACATGATTTCTTAAAGCATTCATATCTAATTCTGTTATAGCATCCATATCATGCTTCGGATCATGACATTTAATTGTATTTATATGAGCTTCTCGTAGACCAGAAGGATCACGGTTATGAGTAGTGATAGGTTCTTTATCTTTATTTTTAATAGATTGTAATGCAGATGCATTTGGAGTGTGTTTGTGGTCACGCAATTTATCAGAGATACAATAGGTCATTTTTTTTATCTATTTATAAATTATATTTTATTTTTTTTTTTTATTTATATTTTTTTTTTTGAGTCATTTAAACATATCAGTCTAATCGATCTCAAAATATATTTTGTTAATGAATGTTATTTCGATTTCTATTTTTGGTCCGCAAATGAGGACACACCAAGATCCAGAGGAAGAGTCTCCATTAGGATATATATCGAATATTGTAAGAAGAGTCTTTAATGTATCATCATCGAATTCGAATGAAAATAATAATAATATTCCGATCAACACTGAAGATTTAATCAATAATACCTCGTTATCGGTAAATCCCTCAGATTGTGAGTCACAAGAAGACTGTTCCATATGTAGAGATTCTATCCAACCTTATCAAATAATCAGAACAATTAAGAGGTGTGGTCATAGCTTCCATCAAGGTTGTATTGACAATTGGTTTATTCAACATCACACCTGCCCTATATGTAGACATAGTGTTTCTATTTCACAATCTAGAGATACAGAACAATCGCAACAATCGCAACAACAGCAACAACAGCAGCAACAGCAGCAACAGCAACAACAAGCACAACAGCAACAACAAGCACAACAGCAACAACAAGCACAACAGCAACAACAAGCACAACAACCACAACAAGCACAACAACCACAACAACAATCTCTATTTAGGTTTCCAATTCAATTTGAATTTGATTTATAAGCCTACATATATTCAATTTTTGTTTACACAAAAAACAAATTTCATTATGCTTCTTTTATTTTTTTACTTTTATCATGGAATATCTAGGGTGTTTCATCTGATTTATTTTCTTGAATAAAATTTGTAAACTTTTTGCTGTTCGCAAACAGCTACATGAATTTGAGTTATAACGCTTGTATGTTATTATAGAAACAGTATCTTTTACTTTCAATACAATCTATCTTTAATGAATCATTCGTATGAATTGAATGGATTTTCAAAGGGAATCTATCGTAATTGAATAACTCTCGAATTCTCGTGTAAGGTATTTCAAAATCAACGTTTTTGACTACTTTACTGATATTTTCAATAGATGAATGCTCTTTGATCAGCTGGAACGCCTTTACTGGACCGATCGATTTCAAATTGCTGTTGTAGTCAGTCCCAAACAAGATTAGTAAGTCCACAAAGGATCTTTCAGAGAAGTTCAAATGCTCGAGCATAGTTTTACAGTTTAAATGTGAAATGGTATCATTACGAAAGTTAATATTAAAGTAAAAATCTTTACATAAGTATGCCATTACGTCAGTGTCTTCCGTGAAAACACCATCACATATTCCCTCGTTACACAGTTGGACACAAAGAGCTTCAGCCTCTTGCCAGTCTTCGGCAACGATATAGTTAACATTTAAAACCTGAAACATTTCAATTAACTTATCGTAATCTTCTCTTTGAATAGGAACTAAGTTTTTTTGTAATTTACAAATGAAACGTACAATAGTATCTTTTTTTATGATTGTTGACTTTGTATCTTGTTCTTGTGTTTCATTTTCAAACCCTATGGTGGTTTTACTCGTTGTTTGCTTTCCTTCGTCTCCTTCGTCTCCTTCGTCTCCTTCGTCTCCTTCGTCAACGGTCTTTTTTTCCATTACTTTCTTCTTATCTACTAAATCTATTTTTTTTTCTAGATATTTGTATAAATTAGTGTAATATTGTAAAAGATAATCAGACTCTATTTCTTGTAAATTTTCTTTTTCCATATACGATTGTAGTGTGTACCATTCCTCCATAATCAATTCGATTCTACTTTGATTCTTTTGACGAGTAATTGTACGGCTTTCTTTTTCTAGTTGTTTTTCAATCGGTGGAATTTTGCCATCAAACACAAAAATAAAATGGATGTTATAAGAGATTAATTTTAAAATCATAGTGTAAAAAGCAGATAACCATTTCGTTCCAAACGATGACTTGTTTTTACACATGATGATACTGCAATCAATTGCTATCTTCTTGTTTTCTAAATCTTCTAGGGATATATAATTGTAAACATTACCGATCTTTTTTTTGAAGAAATTGTGAAATGAACGAATGCCCATCTTTTTTTTTTTACTATATATTATATTTTTTTGTTTAAATAAAAATAAAAAAAAAAGGTTATGATGAATATTCGAAAAACGTCCATGTCTAATTTCGAAAGGATAATACTATTCTTAACAATTATCTTTATATTAGTATATATAGGGTTGATTTTATATTCAGTATCTACTAACAAAAAATGGAATCCTCAAATACAAGCAGTATTTTTCATTATTGAATTTACTTCTTATTTCTTAATCACGTTGTCTGTTATTTATTATATAACTTCCTATTTCAGAAATGTAACGAATACAAAAATAATAAACAATTCACTATTTTCTGAAAATAAGAATCAAAACGTTCTTTCATATATATTCTCTTCTTTATCAGAATAAGTAAAAAAAAATGAAACCCATAAAATAGTGTTTTTCAATTGAAGTAAAACACAAACAATAAAAAAACAAATAGTGAATGATGATGAATAACCAACTACAACAAGGTGATTACAATTATGACAGTGACGATGAAAGTTACACTTCTTATTATAGTGATGATGCTATTGTAAACAGTGACGATGAATCTATAAAAAATGACGATGACTATCTCGACTATGAAACAAAAGAATGGTTGCAACGAAATCAATACAATAGACGACAAAAAGAGAAAGAACAAAATGTATCAGCAGACGCGTCGGATGACATGAATAGACGAGCACCTGTTAATATGTCAATACCTTTTTTAAATCCTTGGAATAAAAAAGATTCTAAAGACTGTCCAATCATGTCCTTGACAGATATCATGGAATGTCAGACAAAAGAAACAGAAGAAGAGAAATTGCGAATAGAGAAAGAGAAAAGACAGAAACAAGAACAAGCGAAGAAAAAAAGATCTTTTCATTTTGGTAATGGCTCCAGTAGTAATAATACTAGTAGCAGCGGAAATTCAACGAAACCAAGATTTAATTTGAAACATAAAAAGAATTCAAAAGAAGAGGGAGCATCAAAGCCGCGATTTATTACAAAAAAAAAAGTTTAAACAATTAGATACACACTATAATAAATAATAAATTTAAACAATGAGTCAAAAAGAACATAATATTGAAGACTTGAAAAGTAAATTTGATATTAATAAATTAGATATATTTGAAAATATAAGAAATAAGTATATGAGTCAATTGTCTGAAGAACAGTTGAAGTCATTCCAAGAATTTGGAAAAAAGATGCATGATGGAATGGACTACACCAAAGCAAACCCATACGAAAAAAGTAAGTCATCATCTAATATCGTATCTTTAGAAGAATGTCTTGCAAATATTGTAGCTCAAGTCAAATCCGGATTGCATCCATCCTTCGTAAAAGAAGAAGAAGAGTCTCTGCTTAAGGCACATTATGGTGAAGAATGGTACAAGCACTTTGGCTATGACTCAAAAACATTATAAAACTCATGATATAAAATTCATTTATCATAATAAGATATTATCCTATTCATATCACGTTTAAAAACCTCTTTATCCAAAAAATTATTGTATTTTTCAACATCAACACCACCACCCACCAGCCACTCTTCCTGACCATTATTCGTATGTCTTTCCTCTTTACGTGTCAATTTTTTGATATTTTCAGTCTGCTTGTTCATATGTTTATCATCTTTTGATCCTAATAAATTATTTTTTATTGGTAAAAATAATTTATTGAAAGCTGTAAACATTTTATTATACAATACTACCATAATACTATTGACAAATTCACTAAAAATCGAAACAATTATCAATTTCATATCATCATCATTTTCACGACGTCCACGACGTTGTCTATATTTTTTTTTTTTAATATTTATAAACAGATAGAGATGTAAATGATTGATAATGTCTGTATTCGATTTAATGATTTTTGCAAAATTCAAGCGTCTTAAACTAAGAAAAAAAAAAATTATAAATAATTTAAAAGGTTTAGTGAACAAAATAGTAATTTTTTGTGTGTATTTGGAATATGAACTTATAGTTGATCTCTTTGAAGGTATTAATGAAAATATAATTATAGTTTTTCCAGTATATACTCTTACTGATTACTGTAATATATTCAATTCATTTCTACAATCAAAGAGATCTACGTCGGTTGATTACTATATCATAATCACAAATGATGTGGATTTGAAATATGGAATAGATAACATTTCTCGTTTGACGTATGTATCTGAAACAAATGGAATTATCAAACTATCCCATTGTGTGCAGAATAAAGACATCTATTGTTTATCATATGATATATTTATTTCATTATTCAAGAATATTATTCTTAGAACCAGCTCCTCCTCTTCCTCCTCCTCCTCCTCTATATCGAGCTATTCTCCCACGATAGGTAGTGTGAAAGAATTTTTAGTGACGTGGGCGATCTTTGAGTTGTAAGCATCATTATGGGTTTTTAGGTTTTCTCTCCAATCCGTCCGTCGTCCACCATCATCTCCACCGTGTAACGTACTTGAAGGTCCCTTACTTGTTAACGGTTTTGTGCCCACCCTAACACCATGAGATATTCTGAAGGGCCTCTTCTCTCTGTTTGTCTCGTGAACCACAGATCTTCTTTTGATTGGACATCTGTCCAAATATTCGTGTCTCATACTGTGCTCTCTCCTGAGGTGAATCAAGAATGAATCGAAAAAGAGTCTCGTCTGACCACGAGAGGAAACCTTCAATATTATTTACAGTAAACTCTTTCTGCTTCATTTTCTCATATAAAAAATCTTGAAATTTTTCGGTCGTTCCGTGCCTGTATACATATCGGTGCATCTCTTCTCTTTGTAAGAAGACCTTTTCCACTTCGTATCTCACTTTATCAGAAATATACAATTTATTTTTTTTCACAATTGTATGGTTTAAAATTCTGTCCAAATCGAAACCTAATTTATATCCAACATGATACGAATCTCTTACAAGGTAGTCTAGTTTGTCCGTATCTAAATGATAAATCTTATTGCATACTAAATTATTGTACCAGTTTTTGTTCGATGGATTCTCGAATGATTCGGAAATAAAATTAATCTCTTCATTTGTCAATTCAATTTTGTATTTTGATACCATTCGCTTAAAAATTAAGGATGATCTCTCTTCATGCGTTTTGGGTAATGAAGTTTCTATTGTTTTCAAATATTCATCAAAGAAATGACTGTATGGTCCGTGCCCGATATCATGAAGTAAACCAACAATAGAAACGATTTCTTTCTGTCTATCTGTTAATTTACCTTTATTAAATTCAGATAAATGATTATTTTCAATTTTCTCAATATATTTTTTAGTAAGATAGTAAACTCCAATACTGTGCTGAAACCGTGTATGTGTAGCACAAGGAAAGACTTTGTATGATAATCCTAATTGCTTTATATAATGTAACCGTTGAAATTCTGGTTTATCTACAAACTGCATTGCTAAATTAGATAGTAGAATATCACCATAAATTGCATCCCTAATCAATTTCATGTTTTTTCTATTATCAGTCTTCAAAAAAAAAAAAAGATTTTTTCAGAGCTATATAAAAGATATCATTCATTAATAAGAAGACTATATTATCAGGGAATAATGGGTGATAAAAATACTAATACAACTTTATGCTTTCTATCAAAATTTTATAAAAACAATTGTTACTTTGGATGTTACCCCAATAAAGAGCAATTTGAATGTCTTATCAATCATGGATTTAATATTTTTTTGGATTTGACCACACTCAAAGAAAAACATATGCTAAATTATGTATATGAGTATGATATTGTTAAACATGATAACAGTATTCATTATATTAACTATAGTATTGTTGATAACAGACCCCCTGTCGCATCAAAAGAAAATTATCTAGAATTTTTAGTCAAACTAGAGACACTAATAAATAATAAAGATAACAAAATTTATATTCATTGTCGTGGAGGTCATGGTAGAAGCAGCCTTATTGTTTCATCGTTGCTTTCTTATCTTAATGGATATCCTGTTTACAAATCATTCTCACTTACGAAAGAGATGCATGATAGTCGCGAGGACCTCAAAGAAAAATATAAAGATATAGATTGCCCACAGGTCTCTTCTCAGCGAAAATATGTAGAAATGATTTTTTCTTCTAGTAATGCAGAACATAAAAAAAGATAATAAAATTTTTTGTTAATTTTTCTGTTAGTCATTTGTTTTTTTTTTATTTAGTATACAATCTCATCATACGTCTACCCCCAAAAAAATTTTTGGACAGACGTTCAAATCAAAATAACATCATCTAGTGGAGGTGGGTCTGAAACCTAGTGGAGGTGAAGAGGGTGGATTGCCACTTGACAGATGGGACGAGACAGATGGGACAGAACCCCGCGGGTTCGCATGGTATCAACTCTCTGACCAGATGGTGGCGAAAAATCCATTTTTGACTTCCGACTGACTTAAGACGGGTTCCATGGATCGCCACTTGACAGATGGGACAGAACCCCGCGGGTTCGCATGGTATCAACTCTCTAACTAGGTGGTGGCGAAAAATCCATTTTTGACTTCCGACTGACTTAAGACGGGTTCCATGGATCGCCACTTGACAGATGGGACAGATCCATTTCATCTACGTCGCTATTCCACAAATGGTGGTAATAAACATGTTAGTTAAAAAATCTTTTTTATATCTCACTACAGTTCAATTCATCTCGACGGTTCAGATCATGTCACGTTCTTCAAGTAGACGATATGATCCTATAGAAAATCTCGAGTACATAATCATGAAAGAATCCGATCAATTGTATTTTAACCTTCTTGATAATCTAACTAAAAAGGTAATTGAAATAGTAAATAATAATGTTACTCATAAATTAAATGAATTATCACAGAAAGTTACCAATTTATCTGATGAAGTGAATACTATTAATGTTATTGATCGTGAACGTAACAAGTTACTTGAAGGAAATAATAAAGTGATTTTAAAAGAATTGACATTTGTTTCAAAAGAACTAAATAATTCAAACAAAATTCCTGTTGTTAATTCAAATCAACAACAACATCTTCGATTACTGGGTAATCAACTGGCTACATTAAATTCAAGTCTGTCTTCATTAAATACAAGCCTTAATAGCCTAAATAAAGATGTATTTGATTTGAAAAAAGAAGTTTATTCGAAAGTTCATGATGATAGATCAACTCAACTACCACACATTGTCAACAAATGTGTGAAAGAGACAATTCAACCCATGTTTGAACAAATATTAAAATCATGTGAAAAAGGTACTAAAGTAAGACTTGTGATTGACAAAGAAACTTCTTGTCATTCTGGTATTATGGATAAGGAGGCTTCTACTGAAATTTCATCTCAAGGTAAATGTCTACCTAAGAACAATCAATCGTTGATACCACCGCATCCACAAAAAACTCGTATTTTAAAGGAACAATTGTCGTCGTTGTCGCCCGGACAACCTATATATCAGAAGGGTACTGTTAGAAAAAATGATACGGTTGTAGAAAAAAGAAAATATTCTAGCATCACACCTGAAAACGACGATGATGAAACATATTTATCAGTAAAAAAAGTCAAAACTAATGAAGATGAAGTGATTTCTTTCTTATCTAAAATTAATCCGGTACCATACGAGGATTATTGGGATAACAGTCAGATTATAAAATCAAACTGGTGTAGATATTGCTTGTGTTATTCGAAACTAAATACTCATAATGAAGATACATGTGATTACAACATTCAAACTCGGTTACAAAAAAATGGTAAAAAATCAAATTTATGCAACTTCTGTGGTCAATTAAAATCTGCAAAGCATGAACACAATGATAAGAAGTGTATTAGAACAAGAAAAATCATGATGAAACTATATGATATCTGGCCTCGCTCTGTAGAAAAGTTGGGATTCAATGCTGATGGGAAGAAGTTTCGGTCCACTTTCAGAATCCTCCCCTAAAACTTGAGATTCAATGCTGATGGGAATCCTCTCTAAAAATTAAAAAAAAAAATATTTAAGAACTAGATATTTTATTAAAGTAAATCGATAAGATGAACATCCAATTTGAAACATATTTTACCCAAGGCTTGATTGAAAATATCGAATCAAATTTAGAAACAATAGTAGCACCAAATACAGTCAAAAAAACAAAAGATAAATATATAATTCTATGTAAAACGATAAAAAATAATATATCATCGCATACCCGACAATGTATTGTTTGCCTTGATCATTTTAATAATAATTCAACAGTATGCAAACTATTTTGCTGTGGCTTACACATACATGAGAGCTGCTTGGAGGAATTAATCAATAAAGAATATATTAAAAGATGTATTGTATGTAATCGTTCATTACCTGCAATAAAAATTTTAAACTCGACGTCTTCAGATTAGTCTGTTGTTTTTTTATTATTTGTTTAAAATCTTCTGACGACATAAATTATGTATGGTTATTCGAATATGTTTTTGAGTATATTTACCGTATTTTTTAAACTTTTCTTTCTTGTGTTCTTTCTTTTTTTTGTTTTGTCCTTTTAAGAAGTCTTCATTGTTTTGCTTTCGGGGCATGTCTTTTTTTTTTTGTTTGTTGTCAATCAAATTTACTACACTTTCTCAATCTTTTCTCTTTTTTTATTCTTCTCGTATTGCTCGAATAGCTTGTTCAATAGTCCACTTTGATCAGGATGACAACCAGCACATAACATGCTTATCATTTTAGTTTTCAGATATTGAGGGGTTTTCATTTCTAAATCTTCATCTGTTTCATGAAATTTACACCAGTATTCATACACTCCTATTTTTTCACCAAAGAGTTTTATATATATAAGATAATCAAACTTATTAGCCAATTCGTTTCTCTTACGTTCTAGCGTTTGTCTAATATCGTTAAAAATTTTGTCGTTTTTTTCGTCGTTGATGTCGTATCGTATGGTGTTTATAACAACAGAATTGACAGCTTTTACTTTTTGCATTAATAATTTTTGAATTTCCAACAAGCGGAAAAACAAAGTGGTTATTTCAAAGAACTTCAGAGTATAAGTATCTAATATTACTAATAAAATCAATATGTAATTAAATTCTAATCCTCCAAATTCGTCCATTTTGTGCTTTACTTCATACATATTTTTCGGAGACAACCCGTGAGATAATGGACATGACTTATATAATCCTAGTTTACGTAGTGACATTTTATGAATAGCATTAACATATCTATTATCACCAGGATTTGCATCAAAATCATCAGGAATTTTTAAAAATTTATTACCATTTGTATGAATTCGAATGAATGCATCGGGTATATAATAATGTGGATCAGGAAAATTTGTATACAAATTACAAAAGTCTAAATACTCAACATGATAATCCTCGACAACAAAAGAGGAGTTTTGAATTCTGATGTCGTCTACTTCTTTTTTATCTGTAAAATACAAAGCAACCAAACAAGGATCATAAAATTTCGTAATGGGCGTATAGAAATATTCTATTAGTACCATATCTAAATTCTCTCGGTAGAAATTCCCTAAGTTGTTGACTGCCTCATAATACTTGAACAGTTTTTCTAATATATTATGTTTATTGAACAGTTTTTCGAATATATTTTGTTTATTATCAAAAATCTCTTTTAACTTCTCATCTTTCTGTATTTTTTGATATACATAATCAAGCAATTCGAAGTTATTATCATCCGTAGGTCTAAATTTTATTGGTATAAACTCGATAGGAATATGAGGGTAAAACCAAATAAAATCTAATAAGAGAAGTATGTCCTTACTAGAACTTTCAGTAATGTCTTTGTAAATTTTTTCAGTCCAATATTCAATATTAGTTGCAAGGTTATATAATTCATCCTTTTTATTTTTGCAAAAGCTTTTTATCACTGACTTAGTGGCAAGTTTTAATGACTGATCTAATTGTTTACTCTTCAGTGACAGTATATCTTCCTTCTTCTCTATCAATAAGTCAGCAACCACACATTTATCGTTTACGCTAGAGTCAGCAACCACACATTTATCGTATACACTAGAGTTATCGTAATGATTTTCAATATCACGAGTCTTGATACGAATCGTTACATCACTCTTCTGATGTTTAGCATTAGAAAAAGAATGTTTGCTGAATTTTTCATTTTTACCAGTTATACAATTGACGACAGGTTCTTTAGTGTGTGTGACCATTTTATATATCTAAGATTTTTCTGTTCATGTATGTTATTATATTTTATATTACATTTTATAAGACATATAATAACATACCTAATGTACATGAAAAAAAAAAATACAGACCGGCAACAAACCAAAAAAACCACTGATGTATGTCTGTCTTATCGAATTCACATGATGTCAAAATCCCGTCTAAAATTAGAGTGGAAAATCAGATGGAATATCCACCGGTCTGTCCTTGTGTTTGCATGACAGGTCGGCAGGTTGTCAGGTCGGCAGGTCTATTGATTCAAGGGGGCTGTAGATAGGGTGTACAGTGCTGCCACTAGTCACGTCCTTGTCCCTAGATTGAAAGTAAGGGGGTCACGTCCTTGTCAACTTATCGGTGGTCCAGTCCAGCCACGTCCTTACATAACAACGACTAGCGTCCTTGTCCCCATTGGTATAAGGACGACTTACTACTACTATAAGGACTTTTGGGAGGCGGGAGGCGTCGTTGTCGCAAAAGATCCTGTGTAGTCTAGGAAACGGTCTCATAAAAAAAAAAATCAGGGGTAGTAAGGGCTCAAGTTCCCAAAAGATCGATGGTGGCTGGTAGGCATAAAGACGATTTAGTAGGACTTAGGAAGAAGACGATCCTTGTGCCATCTCGATAGACCTGGGTGTTCCTTCCCCTTTTTAGCAGCATTTTGTCATGCCATGATTAAGAGGCATACAGGGGAACACATACATGTCGTAGGTTGTAGATTCGTTAGATTCGTTAGATTCGTTAGATTTTTTGTTTTTGAAAGTTTAAAATTTACTTCTTTATTATTTATACAGTATTATACCATTAGAATGTTATCGTTTAAACGGACGCCACAAGAACAGAGTCGTAATTCATTTCTAAATTATCAAACTGGGGCGAAATACGTTCAACAAACAGATCAACGGATGTTATCGTCCAAATTTGGTATTAAGCCTAACGTTATTCCTTTGGAATTTGCAGACATTAATGCAAAGTTCAATAAAATTCTTTTGAAACTTCCAGACCTATCACACTTTCAAAAAGATGCGATCATAAGAACAGCCTTCGCTAATGACAATAGTAGACAATATCAAAAGAATGGCACCATTCTGTCTATGATTGATTCGTATGTTGGTTCAGGTAAAACCAAAATAAGTTTAATTGGTGGTATACTGTATACATTAAAAGAAGGATCGCACCTCAAAGAATCTTTAACTAATGAAGCAACAAAGTGTAATTATTATTCTGATTTGGATCCTAGATGTTCTCCGTTGTATTGTAAAGGCTATAGAAATATAGTGGCAGTCTGTGCTAATCATGATCTTTTACCCCAATGGCAAAAAGAAACAGAATATGTGATTCATTGTATTAAAGATGTTGTTGAAGCAGAATTCGGGAAAAGATTGAGTATGCATATTCGCGCCTCAGGTAAATTGCAGGGTGATTTAAAAAGATATAATGAAGATGAGCTTATTATTTTGATCATGAAGCAGCAAACAAACAAAGAAAAGATTGCTTTGTTTCCATCCGATTCTAAATTTTTATATGATGGGAACACTAATTTGAACCAAATTCCAGACCATTCCGATAAGTCAAATTTAAATCCGAACAATTTTGTGAACATCGCCTGTTCAGTCTTAATTGCTGATGAAGCCCATTTACGCAACTCTATTGTACATTCAACTGTACAGCCTGATCGTTCATTTTTTTCTAATGGACGTATACTACGAAGAGACCGATTACCAATCTTACTTGCGTCTCATGTAATTGGAGTTTCTGCATCTTTGGATCATGAGGTAGCTTGGACAAATAGTTACAAATCCAAGAGAATGATAGATATTTTGGTAAAACCTAGTGTATTAGACGAACTACAACGTATCATTCCTTTTGCTAATTGGAAAAAATATTATAATAATCATGTGGCTGGTTGCATACGTTGCGATCATCGTATGTTACAAACATATTATGACAATATAAAGAACATAAAAATTTGTACTTTAAATTCTCATATACCTAAAGGGCTAGGAGAGTGTGAGTTCGAACTCACTAATCCAAAATGTAATTTCAAATTGTTTACAGATATGATGCAAGAACGTTATAATATTGGAATTTCAAAAGATGTGTTTGAACAGAATCTGGACATAAATGACTTGATCTCCTCAGAAAAGGATAACATCGACAAAATTAAAACCCGAATTTGTACAATTCAAGATGAACTTAAAGGACAGATACCAGATGATAATCGAGATAAGTTAAAACAACTTCTAAAAAACGAAAAAGAATTGTTAGAGAAAAAACAAAATGGTATCGACAACTTTATAGAGTTCAACAACAACGAGCTTGAGTGTTGTATTTGTATCGAGACTGTCAATGGAGATGATGATAAAGACAATGACGCTCTAATGTGTTCAAAATGCATGAACATTTTTCATAGAAGATGTAAACACGCTTGGGATGATACATTGATATCCAATAGACAGAAACCTTCTTGTCCTATTTGTAGAGAAGAGGTTGTCGGAAATCAAATCGCGTTCGTAAGCAAATCATGTTCTTCTACCGACGATACAATTATGGTGGAAGATCACAAAGATACTTATAATGTCACTTCTTTAATTACGTTGGGGGAGTATATGAAAGAAAAGATGAATAATAAAAGTTCGCAAGATTCCCATCTAGCACACTCTTTGAAAGGACGTATATCCATCGTGATGACGGAATTGTTTAAATTTTTGAATTATAATCAAAATAGATTTCTCAAATTCATGGTGGTCTGTAAAAGTGAACAAGAAACTGATATAATTGAGTATTTCAATCGTGAGTTTAAACAGTACATTGACATTGAACAATTGCATATTGAAATTATGAAGGGTGCTGGTACAATAAAAGATGGGTTAGAACAGAGAGAACGGATTGAGAGTTTTTCAAAAAATGGATCTTTGCTACTCATGATGACATTTGATAGCACGCAGTGTAACTCTATCACTGGAGTGGACATGCCCGATCTTGACGGTTTGATTTCAATAGGATCTTCACACGATGATGACCAGCGCGCTGGTAGGTTGATTAGAATGAGACGCAGGGAAAATCAACAACAAAAACTGTTTATCAATATACGTTCTTTCTCAGCTTATGAAATACGCAAAATGAAAAAAGAAGAGTCACAAACGACAAGAGAAGAATATAAGTCCAATTCAAATTCATTACCAGTATACGTCGGAAATACTTGTTCCAGTAGTAGTAGTAATACAAATAGGGGTAAGAATCTGAGTAGAACTTTGCAACAACAACAAATTGCATTGCAACAAATTGCATTGACTCAATTGAACCATTCAATGCAATTAACACAGGCTATGCAATTGACACAGGCGTCGTCTAATTCAGGAAAAAGAAAACATTCCGATATTATAATCGATAAAGACGACGAAAAAGACGACGACGAAGAAGAAATTGTCCAAGCACAAAAGAAAGAAAAGAAATAAAACAAAGAGACAGAAAATGAAATACAGAAAAAAAAAAGAACGAAATTTAAATAAATACAATAATTTAAGGCTCTTGCGGATTGTTAGGGGATGTAAGTGCTTTGTTTTTATCTAGATATTTATGTAACACACGCGTTGTACTGGTTTTTAATGCAAATTGGTCATCAAACACAATAGTCTCAATCTCACGAAGAAGATTTGTTGCACATTGTCTGCTCATCATTATAAACCGCTGATGACTCGATGAATTTGAAACATGAATATTGTAAAAATTTGTATTAAAATACTCAAATATAATTTTAATTTGATATAATCGTTGATATGGATTCGAAAAGTCGATCCTATTTAATTGATTGAGTTTTCTCATGAGATTCATGTGATATGTATTTTTTTTTATCATTATCTTTATTAAAAAGTCTACCTATAGTAGAATATACGCAAAAACGTTTTTTTTCTTTCTTGTCTGACTCAGAGATATCCCAATATAGCGAGGGAAAGATGGTGACATAATTGTTGATTGTTTTTTAAGACATTTAATGTTTGTTCGGTTTCTTTGAATTTCGATGCTTTGTTGATGTAGGCTTTTAAGATCTTTTCGGTTTTAACACACAGTTCTTTTGAAGTGTTTTTTAAATTTAGATACGTATTCATATCTTTTATCTTTACCAGTAATTCTTCTGCCTTTTTGAGTGATATATCAATTACTTTGGATGAGTTCTCGACTTGGTAGGACACATCTTCTGGTAAGAAAATGTGATTAAAGTTTTCACATAGATTGGAATATATATCATGAACAGACTGAAGTTTATCCAATAATCGTCGTTTCTTTTCAAATATTTTTAGTAATTGGATATGTTTTTTATAGTATAAATTTAATAGTGTCATTTTTGTGTTTTGTGTTTGATTCATTAATACCTGTTCTTTCGTATTTCTTTCGTATTTGACATCAGGTTTATCATGAAGTCATTGTCATTTGTCACTTTTTTTCCATGCTATTTTTTTTTTGTTGTTATCAAAATAAATATAAGAATATTGAATAAAAAACATGGAGACTTTTGAAAAGAACATGAAGAACTTCAAATGCCCTGAATGTACTTATTCGTCATGTCGACGTTACGATTTAAAACGACATATGTCAATTCATGAAGGAGGGCTGTATAAGTGTATCTATAGTCCTGAATGTGAATATTCGACAAATGCATTATATGATCTGAAACGTCATATGAATATTCACAATGTCGTGAATTACGATAAAACATATGATGGTCCTAGAATTAATTTAACAATTCATACCACTGATAATAATTCAAGTTACATCAAGAAAATATTAGAAAAGAATAATATACAGTACAACTGTAATCATATTATTCATGATATATTAAAATTTAATGATACTAAAATAAAATTTGGTCTACCACCATTTAATCCACCAAATAGAGATGATTATAAATATATCAAATTTGAAATTCCACTTATCTATTCAAAGAAAGTACATGATCTATTTTATTTAGAAAAAAAAACCCATGAAGTTTATTATTTTAAAATGCCAAAATTAGTAAGTAAAAAATTTAATTTTCATGGTAAGAAGACACCGGTATACCCTATATACGTAGTATCTTATGATAGATATAGCTGTTATTTTAACACGGTACGGCATTTAGAAAAGATGAAAGTATATTATTATTTGTGTATTCAAAAAAGTCAAGAAGCCAATTATAGAAAAATGTTAAATGATCATGAGTTTAAATATTGTAAATCTATCATATTGTCTGAAAATACAAAGGATGGCTCCTATAAACAACGAAACAAGTGCATGGATCATGCACGGATTACTCTTCAAAGTGATAAATGCTGGATATTAGATGACAACATAAATGGGTGGTTTTATTTGAATGAAGGACATTCTAAAATTACGAATGGATGGGCGTTTTATCATATTGAGAAGTTGATTGACAATGTTAAAGAGCCAATTGCTATTTTTAGTCACGCATATGATTCAGATGTTCGAATAAATCAAATAAATAAACCCTTTAGAGTAAATAGAAAACAGTATTCATCATTGTTATTAGACCTGAATTTATTACACAAACATGGTATAAGATGGAGGCTAAAATTCAATGAAGATGTAGATTTAACGCTACAAGCTTTAAGTAAAAATTTATATACACTATCTATCAATTACATCGTTGCTTCAAAACCACCAACCTTAGGGTGTAAAGGGGGTAATACATCGATCATATACGATAAAGGCAATAGGTTTGATGAAAAGTATGAAACACTGTATAATATATGGAAAGGAACTTTTATAGAACCCTTCATAACAAATAAAATTAAACATTTAGACAAAAGAACCCATCATTTGGTTAAATATAGTTGTATAACAAAGAAACTGGGACTACAAGATGTTATTACACCGAAAAAACAATTTAATAAAGAAAAATCAGTCAGAACTTTTGGTATATCTTCTTGTACACAACAAACATAGGCTGCCTATCCGCTATATCTATCTCGTCAAGCCAACGTAAACAGCGAGCATGTTTCAAACAACAATTGGAGATTCTATCTTAGCATTGTGGCGATACCCGACTAAGGTAAAATCTTCATATATAAAATCTTCGACACATTTTTGTTGTCGATCCCTGATGTTTAATTCAGGAAATGGATAAACTTTGTTCTGAAGTTGTTTCTTTACAGCTACCAGATGTTCTTTGTATATATGAGCGTCAGAGATAACATGGTGCAAAGTCCCAGGTTTATAACCTGTCAAGAAAGAAATAATATGAGTGAATAAGCTAGCACTCGCAATGTTGAAAGGCACTCCAAGAAACAGGTCACCACTTCTTTGAAATAGAAAACAATCCAGTCTGTTATCTTTCACAACACGAAATTGATAGAGAACGTGACAAGGTGGTAAACACATGTCTTCTAATTGTGGCGGATTCCAAAGAGATATTAGTGCACGGCGTGTATTTGGTTCTGTTTTCAGTAAATTAATTACGTATTTTATTTGATCAAAACCTTTTCCATTGTAATTTGTGTGACAATCAAAATAGTCAGCTCCACAAAATCGAAACTGGTGTCCATAGATTGCACCGCCGTCCCCTTCTTCTAAATGATGCAACCCACGAGAATCGAGGTACTCTCTTGTTGTATTTTCATTCCATATATTTACTTTATGTTTTTGTAAAAGTCGATTATCTGTCTTTCCATTCAAGAACCACAAGAGCTCATGGACAACGCCTTTGAAGAAAACTTTTTTTGATGTCAATAACGGAAACCCATCATCTTGGAGATCGAAATGCATAACGGGGTTCGATCCAAAACATGATAATGTGTCTGAATGATTGGTTAGTATATTACGAAGAATATTTAGATATTGATTCTCACCTGATGGTCGGTTAACATTGCTGTAAACATAGTAATCAACTAATTCTGTCTCTTTAAGAGATTTTAATCGATAGCTATCCCAATCAACATCGACCATGTAAGTGTCACCATCAAAATTTTTTTTGATTTTACTATAATATATTTCTTGAACTAATTTTTTTTTTAAAAACAAATCATAAATTTGTTTACCACCAATCACAAACAGATTCTCTACATTTTGAGATCGTGCGATCAATAAAACGTTCTCGATGTTGTCGACAAAAAATGTTTTTTTGTCACTATTAGACTTTAAGTGATCTTTTGATGTTAAAACAATATTTATTCTATCTTCAAGTGGATTAAAGTTAAGGCTTTCAAATGTACGAAAACCCATTACAACGGCGTTAGAGTGAACGTTTTGACCAATCGTTGTTTGTTTAAAATATTGCATTTCCTCTCTTATT
>Ga0163109_10000947_pt1 | contig 22868 bp, 47 predicted proteins | sample CRUFie1St13metaG_FD_108704 | JGI IMG/M metagenome (GOLD analysis project Ga0163109, IMG submission 108704) | Marine microbial communities from the Costa Rica Dome - CRUD Field 142mm St13 metaG | ecosystem: Environmental > Aquatic > Marine > Oceanic > Photic zone | place: Costa Rica: the Eastern... | reverse complement strand
CTTTCTTTGATGAAGTTCTAACACCAGGTTTCGCATATAAATTTGTTAACTTCACTAAACTATACGCATATCCAAAACCATTTTTGAAGGATAAGAGAGTTAGAACCTACATCACACATGGAGCACCTATGTTACCTGTAGTTACTCTATATCTTAATTCAGTTAAATTGAGGTTGGTGATGGGAGTATATACATTTGTGTTCGGATGGAAACTCAGTAGGTGGTTAAAAACAAAACAATTTTGGTCTGTACCATTTGTGTCTCATGAGACAAGAACAAAATACTTGACTACAGTTAAAAACGATATTAGAAAAGATTTAGGATTTTAGTATGATAGAATTTATAAAACATATATTAGGAATTTGTGGTGACCACTGGCATCCAAACATTTGGACTGCTCTTGCAGGTTCACCAGTAATCGCATCTACAGTTTACTACATTAAATGTAAATGTGGAGGTTTATTTTTTCACAAAAAAAATTGTGAAAATAATTTGGATAATTCAAAATAATTTAGTATATTAGTAAAAAATTACAATTATGGGATTAAGAGATACAGTAAAAGATTGGTTAAGAGAGGGTAAAGAGATTAAAGCAAAAAGTCCTCTTTGTTCAAAAAGATTGGTTAGTAAAAATCTAAATCAGATTCTCCAACTATTGGAGGAAGATTCTCCATACATGGCAAAAATGAGAATAGAAATGTTGATTGATGAGATTGAAAATACCGATAAATTAGATGCAGGAAAATTATAAATTTAACTTTTAAATAAACAAGAAGATGAGTAAATCTACAAGTGATTGGATGGATAGGTTAGTTGAAAAATACTCCATCCCAACTGAGGAAGTTGAGAAACCTAAAAAAATACTTACTGAAGAACAATTAAAAATTATCAAAGAAAATGGGAAAGACTAAAAAACTGATAGAAGATTTTACTCAAGAGGAGTTAGAACAACAACTATTTCAGAGAGCAAATGATATTGATTTTGATTATGAAGAATACAGAAAATCAAAACAATATGTTGAGGATGCAAATAAAGAGTTTGCACTACATAAACCAAAATACTCTGATGCAGAAGTTGATAACGCAATAAAATATGCATTTGATTGTATTAAACTTCCAATGGAAGAAATTGGAATCGATGTTTATCAGAAACTATTTAGACAACATTTTTACGAAATTTTAAACGATGGGGTATAATCCTTTTAGATGGTACACAAGTGGTAAATACAGAAAGAGACCACTCAAATCAAACGCACCACTATTACTAAGAATTCAAAATGGTGATTTCGAACTATCTCCTTTTTACAGAGAGGCAGAGGATAATCACAAGTTGTACAATAAGATGTACAATGAATATATTCAGAACTCGCATAGTAAAGATGAACAATCTATTAAACATGAAGCTCATCAACATGCTAAGATGAAGAGAATCAAAGCTCATAAGTTAGAAGAAAAGGCATTGGAAGAAGAACATAATCGACTGAATCAACTTAGAAAAGAATTAACTGCAGAGTTTGGTAAAGACCTTTGGGAAAAATCTTTGGAAAAACAAAGAGGTAAAGGAACTACTGAAGATTTGTATTGGTGGTACAAAAAACAAGTTAAGATGGGACAAACACCATCAGAGATGGCGATTTCATTGGGTAGAAAAACAACAAAAGGGTTACAACCTAATATTTAAGCTTATGGAAGATAGTTTACTTGCATCTTGTGCAAAGGTTCTGAGAGTTATAAAATCTTGTAAAAATCAAACTCATTTAGATGGAGCAATTAGGATGTTAGAAAACTTTAAAATATCTTTTCCAAATAACGATATAGAATACGAAAAATTATTAAATCATTTACATTCAAAATTAAATTCTCATGGAGATAAAGAAGAATAGACACGGCAATGACCGGTCTTATGAAAAAGTAGATTCGAATAGAATCAGAGTGACGGGAGAATCTAACTTCATTAGAGCATCAGAAAATGATGACGGAGTTTTAACAATGTTTGATTTCGAGGGAGGACCTTGTTTCAATGTTGGAGGAAAAATTAGATTTCAACATTCCGAATGGAAGATTAAAAAAATGGAAATAGTAAAAAACCAATATGATTTAGCTTCAGTCATGTTGCATGTTGATTGGACAAAAAAGTAACTTACCTTGATTAAATCAAACCTAATTTTATCTTACAACAAATCACAAGATAAAATATACATAACAACACTAAAATCTGCCAACTTACATATTAGATTGTGTTGTGGAAATGCATTCCAAATAGAGGTTAATCATCCAATATCAGATGCAGATAAAAGTAGAGGGTGGCAAGAAGGTGATTTTTGGTTTTATACCTTTGATGAGATGGATACTTCATTCAAAGATTTTTTAAAACTCACAAATACCAAAAGTTTTGAGGAGATTTTAGAAAAGGAATGTATTATAGTTACACGAGAGCCAAGGGATAGATTTAACTCTGGTCTTGCACAATCAATATTTGAGGAGGTAATGAAAAAGGGATTGGAAAAGGATGTAATAAACGATTGGGTGATTACTGATGAGGGAATAGATTACATAAAAAAACTATGTAAAGGTCAATCACTTTTACATAATCCTCATCTTTTTCCAATAAATAATATCTTTTTACAAATACAAAAACCTCACCATAAAGTAATAGATATATCAGAACTTAATGATGCACTTGGAATGGGGTTAACTGAATACTCAAATGTTCAAAAGAATTACTATACTCAATACTTTAGTAAAATAAATGATGAGATAGAAAAACTGTATTCAGATTGGTTAGATATTTATAGTCATAAAGAGATTGATAACTATTACAAATTAACAAGTGAAGATTGAAAAAAAAATTAAGAGAATAAAAACATGCTATATTGGTAACCAAGATATATACGAATGGTTATCAAGTGATGATGGTAAAGGTACTGTCATGCCAATTTTGTTAGAAACTTGTGAAGAAGTAATAAATAAAGAATTAGTAGAAAAATCTGCAGTAAGAATTGAATCCATTGTAAGAAGAACTCACCAAACATTTGAAATGTTGGTTAGGTTAAAAGAGATAGGGGATACTCTTCTTAGAATCATGGAATGGGCTCTTGAAAAAGAAGAATATGAAGTATGTGCAAGAGTTAAAAAACTTGAAGATAAACTACACGAACAAAACCAATTTTAATGTTTGAACCAACGATAACCCTTTTTTCAAAGGCAACAACAGTCAGTTATAAAAAAGTAGGAACAAGATTTCTTAGATTATTATCAGTAGGTAATCCAAAACTCCAACATACTAATAACAGACAAATCGATATGGTTTTAAAACCAACTCGAACTATAACATCTACTCAAGGTGATAATTTTAATAATGATAGGGATTCGAGTAAAGTATCTCGTCATCGATGGTTAAATTGGGGTCTAACTGATAAGTACATCTGTATGCCGTGGCATAAGGGTGGGTTAGAACATGAATCAGAAACATTCGATTCAGATTTAGGTTCTGATACTGCTTTTTTGGAGTGGAATAATGTATCTAATTATAATGAGTTTTTTCTTGAAAATGATAAACCTTTTGTTTTTATTATTAGGAATCCAATCAAAAGATTATTCTCTGCTCTATCTGAAATAGTAAGATGGGGTGATGAGGGTACGATGGAAGAACTACTAAGGAATCGTTGGTCAAGGATAATGACAGATGTGCATTCGGAAAACTATCTACATCATTTTAAATTTTGGATTGAAAATATAAAAGATAAATCAAAAATAGTAGTATTAGATTTAGAGGAGTTAAGAACTAAGAAAGCAAAAGAATTTTTTCTTTCGATTGGTGAAGAGGAAAATATATTAGAACATTACAAGTTTGTAGAGCAGAGAAGAGAGACAAACGAATCAGCTTATAAATCCTTGTTACAGAAATATGAAAGTGGAGTAAACAGAGAAGATTTTGAGTTCTTCGATATTTATTTAAAGGATGAAAAAGATTATTATTTAGAGTTAAAAAATTCTGAATATTATTTAAATTTAAAATAAGTTTTGAAAATATTAGTTATTGGAGATAGTTGTACAGATATTTTTATCTATGGTGGGTGTCAGAGGATGTGTCCTGAGGCACCAATACCTGTTTTTGAACCATCAAAAACTGTAACCAATGATGGAATGGCAGGTAATGTAGTTCGTAACCTAAAAGCGTTAGGAGTTAGTGATGTTGATATTATCACAAATCGTGAACAAATTACTAAAACTCGTTATGTTGAAGATAAATCAAATCAAATGCTCCTCAGAGTGGATAGCAATGATAGGGTTTCTAATAGTTTCAATCCTTCTAAAATTGATTTCGAATCTTACGATGCAGTAGTAGTTGCTGATTATGATAAAGGATTCCTTACCTATAAGGATATTGATTTAATCGGTAAAAAATCTAAACTTTCATTTATTGATACTAAAAAAGTAGTTGACCACAATTATTTTGAAGATTTTACATTTGTTAAAATGAATGAGGTAGAGTGGGATAGGTGTGTGGATAAAGGAGCAAATTACATGGAGTGGATGGATAGGTTAATTGTAACTATGTCTGAGAGAGGATGTAAATACTTTGACCAAACCTTTCCAGTCGATAGAACAGTTGAGGTTAGAGATTTAAGTGGTGCAGGAGATAGTTGGATGGCAGGATTTGTAGTAAAATATTTGGAAACAAAAGACCCATATGAATCAATACAATTTGCTAATGAAAAAGCAACAATAGTTGTTCAAAAAAGAGGAGTTACCACGATATGATACTAATTGGAGGATGTTCTTTTTCACAATCTCAGATTAATGACCCTGGCAACGCACCTTGGCTACCATGGTCAGATTTAGTTGAAACACCAAATAGGAATGTTGCAACCTCTTCCTATGGACAGGGAATGATAGTGAGGTCAATTATAGAACAAATTGAACTCAAATCTAAAACCCCAAGTTTTGTAATTGTTCAATGGTCTGCGGTTCAAAGAGGATATACATCTAATCAAACAGATGTAGTAGAGGCGATAGTTAAAAACAGAGAAGTTTTATTTTCTCATTATGATAATGAATATTGGTCTGATACTGTTAAAGTAGGACACGCATCAAATGGATTTGATGATTTAACTTATGAGACATATGTTACAGCTTTTACTCATATAACATTATTACAAAATTATTTAGAGAGAAAAAAAATTCCATATTTGTTTTTTTGGGGTTGGGAACAAATAACTGAAAAAAGCCCACTTAGTTATAAATTTAAAGAATTATATAAAACTACCAAAATTGGTGAGTGGTGGACACCAAAAAATCATATCGGATTCAAAGAATGGGCACAAGAAGAAATAGGAACTGATGCAGATTTAGAAAATGATTTTCACCCATCAACTGCAGCACACAAAATATTTTATGAAAAAATCATAAAACCAAAAATAAAAACACTATTATGAGAAAATACTTACCAACATTAGGAGAATTGATTGACAGATTATCAATCGTACAACTCAAGGAAGTAAAAATACCAGAACACAAAGAAGAGTACCAAAAAGAAATTCAAGATATAGTTCACGATATTACAGAAATACTAACAACAGTTAAACAACTCAAAGTAGATGGAGATTTTATTAGAGCAGTAATCGTACTATCTCAGATGAATACTCACATTTGGTACAATGAGGATAATGCAAGAAGTGGTGATGGTAAAGGTAATGAATTACTACTTACTCATGGACTAAATGGTATTAGAAATACTGCTAAAAATAAAATACAAGAAGTTGATGGTGGTAGAAAAGATTACAAGGTTGATTGTATTGCATCAGAGTTCAAGGATTGGGAAATTAGTTGGTAATTTTATAAAACATGAATATATATAATAAGAGACAAAAATAAAAGGTTTATGAAAATATTAGTAACAGGTGGTGCAGGGTTCATTGGCACTAACCTTATCAAGCAATTAATTAAAGAAAAAAACGAAGTTGTATCATTAGACAACTATGATAGTGGATTGAAAGAAAACCATGTAGAGGGGTGTAAATACCTTGAGGGTGATATTTCAACCATAGAATATATTAAGGGTGATTTCGATATTTGTTATCACCTTGCTGCACTTTCAAGAATTCAACCATCATTTGATGACCCAACAGAAACATTTAGAGTAAATGTTGAAGGAACTCGTGCAGTTGCAGAGTGGGCAAGACACAATAAGGTGAAAGTAGTATACGCTGGTTCATCTTCAAGATGGCATGACCCCTATCAATCACCATATGCTTGTTTTAAACACATGGGTGAGGAAATTTTTAAACTATATAAAAAGGTTTACAATTTAGATGCTGAGATTTGTAGATTCTATAATGTATATGGACCAGATGAAATAATTGAAGGTGATTGGGCTGCAGTGATTGGTATATGGAGGAGACAAGTAAGAGATGGTGAAAAAATTACAATCGTAGGTGATGGTGAACAGAGAAGAGATTTTACTCATGTAGATGATATCGTATCTGCATTAATATTGGTTGCAGAGGGTACATCAAAACACGAAGATGCATGGGAATTAGGTACTGGTCTAAACTACTCAATTAATGAGGTATATGCACTTTTCAAGGAAAAGTTTCCAAATATAGAATCAATATACCTACCAGACCAACCAGGTAACTATCGAAAAACTCTTAGAGAGAATGATGATATGTTAGATAAATTTGGTTGGAAACCAACAGATAAATTGAAAGAATATATAAATTCTCTATGATAAACAAAAAATCAGAGTGGAATTCCTCAAGAGAAAAATGGGGATTCGGTAGAGTAAAGATAGATAACTTCTTAGATGAAGAAACTGTACACCAATTATATGAGGAGTGTAAGGATGCTCCAAAAGGTGGTTGGACAGTGTTTACTCGTGCTGGTTCAAGAATGGAGGAGTTTAACGATTTAATTTCACTACCAACTGCACATAGGGTAACTTATGATATCATGCATAGTGGTGAGTTCTTATATGAGTTAGAACAAATGACTGGGATTGTTGGATTACTACCAGACCCACATTTAGTTGGAGCAGGATACTCCATAATTAGGAATGGTAAAGAATTAGGATGTCACTATGATTTTAATTGGAATGATAGAATCAGATTACATAGAAAATTAACTTCGTTACTTTACATCACACCAGATTGGAAAAGTAGCTGGGGAGGACATTTACAGTATTGGGATGATAATGTTGATGTAAACCCAAAATCTAATTTGATTGAATCAGTTTCACCAAAATTTAATAGATTGGTAATTAACGAAAATGTTAAACACGCACCATATCATAGAGTAAGTGCAGTTGATGCACCTGAAGATATTCCAAGATGTGCAATTAGATTCTTTTACTATATATCCACATCAGAATATGATAAGGATAATCCACCACATAGAAGTACTTATAAATCAAACGAATATTCACACCACAAATTACATGAAGAAGAATCATGGGATGGACACTTTGTTGGACAAGGTGGTGAGGATTATGGATATAAACCAAAGTAAATGAAATACATACTAACATCTGGTTGTTCATTTACAAATAATGTAAGATACGATAGGAACAACAAGAAAGCATCAGCTAATTGGGGTTCAGAGGAATTAAAATCTTGGCCATATTATCTACAACAAGAAGTTGGGGATGATTACGAGGTTTGGAATCTTGGTGGTGCAACTAATGATAATGTTAGTATCCTTAGAATTTTTACATACGAAATTAAAGAACTATTAGATTCTGGTGTTAATGGTGAGGATATTATAGTAATCGGACAATGGTCTGATTTACATAGAAAGGCAATCTACACAACAAAGTTTGAAAATGATAATGATTTCTCATGGAAAGAACATAGTTTAAAATACAGTTGTGATAAAAGTGGATTCTTTTTGACTGGTGGTTTTGGTCCACCTGATTCAAAGGAGGGAACTATGGAAAATCTTGGTCTAACAAAAATGATTCACGAGTACGATATCAATATATTACAAGATACATATTTTAATGAAACTTTACATTGGTTAGAATTATTATCCTTTTTTCAAAATTATTGTGCAGATAACGATATCCCAACATACTGGTTTTGGATGCGTAATAATTTATCAAGGGAGGCATACGAGTGTCACTTTGGAGCACCTAATATGGATTCAGATTCAACAAGCACAAATAGTTGGTTAGAAGATGTAGATATGTTCAGACCATATATGGATGAGATTTCTGTATTCGGTTCTAATTGTTGGTTCTATAAAAACTATAATGGATTATTGGAATGGTGTTCTGATAATTATGGTAATTTAAATCCATATCAAGAAACAGAAAATATAACATTAGAGGAGTATTTTCAGAAACAGCCAAATAAATGGGGACATCCATCAAATGTAATGAATCATAAATTTGTTAAAGAAGAATTATTAAAACTTATTGGTTATGGAAAAAATTAAACAAAGATTATATAGGTGGGCGATGAAATCCCCACTTCGTAAATGGGCACTATCATTGACAGGATGGAAGTGGTGGTTCTACCAAATAGTGGTATGTGGTATCATATTCCTAATAATGGAATGGTTACTAAATAAAATAGGAATGACAATGTTGCCATGGAAGTAATGGATAGAGAAGAACTTGAGTGGTATCACAACATTCAAGACCCATGGGATTGGGTAAAGGTTTTTGAAAATACAGTATCAGATTACTGCGGATACAAATATGGTGTTGCAGTTGATTCAAACTCAAACGCAATAAGATTGATGTTAGAATACTTGAAAATCAAAGACCAACATATTGTAATCCCAGCTAGAACTTATGTATCAGTTCCAAATCAAATTATACTGAGTGGTAATCATCCACTATTTGAAGATTACAAATGGAATGGATTTTATCAGTTTGGTGGTGATATTCCAATCATAGATGCTGCAACCGCATTCTACGAAGATATGGGTAAAGACCACCAAGATAAATTTATGATTTTATCCTTCCATAAAAAGAAAATACTAAATATTGGAAAAGGTGGTATGATTCTAACAAATGATGAAAAATTTGTAGAATGGGCAAGACCAATGATATACGATGGTAGACACAAGGATAGATTATATAAAGATGATGAGTTTGAGTGTATCGGTTGGCATATGTATATGACACCTGAAGATGCCATGAGAGGACTAAGAATATTTCACTCACCAAGAATTCAAAGTTGGAATGAACATTGTGGTTCATCTAAAGTGTATGGTGATTTGAGAAAACAAAAAATATACGAAAAATATGTTTCAACTGAGTAAATTTAAAGATTGGATTAGTCAATATCATCCCAACGATTTGAGTGAGATAGATGAGTGGAGTAAATCCATTCAACCTTGTGAACCAAATGAAGCAACAGGTAAAGATATACACTTGGTACAAAGTATCAAAGATTCTATAACAGATAGATTTATAGAGACAGGAACTGAAGCAGGTTCTTTTACTCTTAACTTTATAGATACTGCAAAAGAAATATTAACTTGTGAGATTGATAAATATTCTTATCTTTGTGCACAATACAGACATCAAGGTATTCCATTTATAAAAGGATATCATCAAGATAGTAAATCATTTTTAGAATCTATTGAACTCAAAGACTCAGATGTATTCTTTTTAGATGCTCATGGGGGTGGATATGATATGTTTAATGATAACCCACTTACACATGAATTACACATAATCAGAGATGCAGGAGTGAAACCAACAATTTTTATTCATGATTTTGGAATTGAAACTGATAAGAAACCAGAGGAAGGTAATTATTGGCATCATGAATCATTAGATAAAGTTTATGAGTATAGATTTGATTTTGACCCTGTCCCAAATGGATGGAAACTCGATTGGGATTTTATCAAAGATGATATTGAGGCAATATATGGTAAAAATTATAAAATAGAATATCCACCATTTCAAGATGATAATGTAGTGGTTGGATGGATAAAAATATCAAATGGGTAAACTAAAAATATATGGATGTTCTTTTTCAGACCATGACCCACATGGTTGGGCCCAGAGGTTATCAGAATCTAAAAATATAGATTATGAAAATTATACTACACCAGGTATGGGGTTTACATTTCTTAGAGAGAATATAATTAGAACTGCAAGTAATTGGAGAGACGATGATATAGTTATAATTCAGTACTCATTTCATAGAAGAATGTGGATATCATATTTTGGGGATGACACTACAAATATTGATTTGGACGAATATATCGCGTTTAAAACGAAACAACCAGAGCATAAAGAACTACGAGTAGATGTTAAGAAGAGACCTGAGATGAAATTTTCACACACGCGTGCAGAGATAAATTGGACTGCTTTTATAGAGATATTACCTTTACTTAGAAAAATAAAACCATCTAATCTTTATATTTGGTTATGTGATGGAGAGTGGTGGGATGGATATGTATGTCCAGAGAAAAAGTGTTATATCAAAAATGGAATTAGAAACCCGTGGTGGGATAATTTTATAGAAGAACATGGTGATATTCTTTTGAGATTTGGTGATAAAAAAGATTATTCATGTTACATGGAATGGTTAGGAAAAGAAAATCAAGCAATAAGAAAATTAAGACCAATAGAAGAGCTTGACTTACATCAATCTAAATGGGGTTATGATAAACAGGCTAAATGGTTTGAAGAACAGATATGGGGTTTAAAATAATAGAAAAAGAAGAAGTTTTCTTTGAGAAGGGAAAGTTAGATTTAGCATCAGTTCATTATAATGATTCAACTGGTGTTTCTCAAGAGAATGTCCCATCCTATGAAATATTTTGTCAAGAACTTTTAAATTTTCTTGAACCATTTAGTGAATATGATATTTGGTTAATAAATAGATATGAAGGACATAACATGAAACTTCATGATTCTCAATATAATAGATATGTAATTCACATGACGGAACTTGGTGTTATTGATGTAACATTCGCAAATGGCGGAACAAACTTTTCAAACAACCCAAATATTAAATTTCAAAAAATATCATATTGGTTAGGAAAAAACACACACCGAAACCAGATAATTGGTCCAAGAACTTTCGATAAACACTTTCTGTATATGAATAGATTAGATAAAATCCATAGACAGGTATTATTTCAAAGAGTAGAAGAAAAAAACTTACTTGATTATTGTGTATGGAGTTATGCAGCAGCAGATAAAACTCATCCCAAACATAAAACAATAGAAGGAGTGACAATCGATTACGAAGAAAGTTACAGAGAAACACATATATTACCAGAATATTTAAAAACATTTTGTAGTGTAGTAACTGAGAGTCAGTATGGATTTGGTAGTCCATATGAATCACATTCACAAGCAAGTTTATGTGCACCATTCCCAACAGAAAAAACAGAAAAGTGTTTTGTTGCAGGACAACCATTTATTGCAGTATCAACTCCATATTTTCTCAAACAACTCAGAGCATGGGGATTTGAGACATTTGGAGATTTTTGGGATGAATCATATGATGAAGAAATAGATGATGATAAAAGATTAGATAAAATTCTTGAAGTTATGGAATACATCTCATCATTACCATTATCACAATTAGAACAAATGTACATTGATATGAAACCCAAGCTAATTGTGAATCAAAAATTAAATAATGAGTTCATGAATAAAAATGGTAAAAAAGGATTTCATTATGTAGATGAGATTCCATTAGATATAAAAAAACCATATTTGCTATGAAAGAACTAACAATACATGGATGCTCATTTAGTGAAAATCTTAAGAACAACTTTTATCCTGGTATAGAAGATAAATTATCCAAAGATTTTAACTACGCAAATTACGCAATAAATAGTAATTCCAATCAAGGAATTCAAGAAAGTGCAATAACTGTAGGAGAAGATTCAATCGCAATCATTCAATGGAGTGCGTTAACAAGAAGATTGGAGTGGGAAAAGGATTGGGAATATCTCGATGTTGTTAGTCAACCTGATGCATTATTCCGATTATTAGATAGGTGGATTAACCAAGTAAGAACAACAACTGCATTATTGAATCAAAGAGGTGTAAAACATTTTCAATATATCGGTTGGGCACAATGGAAAGATTCGGAACTTACTGATGAGTATCGAGAAAAACTAAGAGATTTACCTATCCATTGGTTTGAATCAAAAGAACAAGAAGATTTAATCCAATCCAACTGTTGGCAGTTAAATGATAATCCAAATGAGTGGAGTGATATAAAAGATGGAAAAATCACATTCCCAAAATTAAAATGGGGTGGAATGAGTGAGTGGATAAGAGAAAATGTTGATATCAACGATAGATATATAGGATATGATAACTACGCAAAAGAAAAGTGGTTTGACCCTCACCCATCTGCAATTGCAGGTAAACAATTTTTTGAACAAGTAATATATCCATTCATATATGAGTAAGATTCTATATACAATAGGAGATAGTGTAGTTTGGGGTGCAGAACTTCGAGTGAAAGAAAAACAAAGATTTTCGCATCACCTTGCAAAGAAACTAAATGCAATAGATTGTAACAACGCAACTGCAGGAGTTTCTAACGATTATATCTTCAGACATTGTATTAGAGATATTATGGGATTCATCAACACAAATCAGATATGGAGTGAAGAAAGTGGATGGGTCGAAGGAGATGAATTGATAGTAGTAGTAGGATGGACAGCACCAACAAGATTTGAGTGGTGGACAGGTAATCAATATCAGCAAGAGAGATTGTGGACTGGATATGATAAGTGGGGTGAGAATGATAAAGATAGAACTACCGAAGATAAATTCGTTCTAAATCAAACAGAGGATATTCCATCCTATATCAGAACATTTAACCAAATCTTGTCAGTTAAAAATATTTGTGAGAATAACAATATAACTAATATACAATTCAATTCATTTTATCATTATCATGGATTATATGAGCCAGTAGATAAGATAGATAGATATGGAAGAGAAGAGAACCAAATAGGAATGACATCTCTATGGGCACAACTACCCAACGAATTTAGAAAAGAATCTATGTACGAACATATACAAGATAGGGGAGGAAAACTACTCCAAAGAAACCATCCCAATCTCAAATCACATAAGATATGGAGTAATCAATTATATAATTTAATAGAGGAGCAAAACAATGATGAATTTTAGATTTTTTAATGATGAATGGAATGAGGTAGACACGGAATCCCCAACCGATGATGATAGGGAATACGATGATACCGACCACGAGGATTTTGTAGATACTTATCCTACTAAAAAGAAAGATACTACCTACTATGATGATTATGAAGAATATGGCAACTAACCCCTTTACATCGTATCGGTGGGGATGGAGTCGATAGGAAAAATTTTTTGATAGTATATATAAGTGTAATGAGTAGATTAAAAGATATGCAAGACAACAAATGGAAGGTTCTCAATATAAGGGAACAAAGGTTAAAAGAGAACTCGTGCAAGTGTGGTAAACCGAAATCTCAATGTGATGATAATAAGGTAGAGGAGAGTATCGCTCAGAAAGCAAGAAAGTTCTTAATGAATATAACAAGTAAACATGAGGAGGTAGATAAAAGATTATGAGTATAGTAGATTGGATATTAATAATAGCACCTTGTATTCTCATTCCATCGTGGATATGGTTATGTTGGGAATTATACAATGCTCCCTTATTAGACGATGAAGATTGGAAAGAAACATTCAAAGATTTAGATTTATAAGTACAACCCTCCGCAAAGAGTATACACGCACATCTAACCCCTACGACTCAATGGAAGAGTTATAGGGGTTTTTTCATGCGATGACCCCAACTCTTCGACTGACATGCTACCCTGCTGGGGGAGTAGACAATAGGAGAACGCTGAAGGGATTTTCCTTATCTCCGTGTGAATTTATACCACCATATGGTAATTAACCTCTCTAAGCGGTTAAAAACCCTCCGCTTAGGGTTCTACTCTTCTCTTCAATCTCTATGTGGTTTCACAATTCTCGCGTATCACAATAATTTTATGACACATTTTCCCACTTCCAAGCCCTATATCCACATATATCACCATTATTAGGAGCCACAAGGGGGTGTGTTGGCATATGACATATTGTCACTTGGGGATTTTGTCATATTTGCAAAGCCGTGCATTTGGGTGTTATGACATATTGTCATGTGCATTGCGATTCTTGCAATAATTTCCGCTTTTCGCTTGCAAATCCATAAATCGTACACTATATGACACATTGTCATGGAAATAATTTGGAATTGTCCCAAAAAAGCGTTATCTTTAAGGGTGGATGGGTGGGTACAGTATACCTAATAAAGAAAAATAATTGAAAAAAAAGTGTTAAAATATTTGGTATTCTCAGCTTTTTTTCGTATATTAGTACTGTAATTGTGATTGAGATGTTCTCTAGCAGTTATGTTCATTGAAATAGTAATCAGGTAAAGGACACACCAGTCCATAGTAGTAGTAGGCCCTACACATCATTCCTCTGTGGTGGAGGTAAAAGTGGTTGCAAACATGAGATGCCCTGATATAGGTTCGATTCCTATCTATTTTACCAAGTTTAAGGTTGTCACAGGCGATGAAATGATACTACGCAACCATATTCAAGAGTGGACTTCATTCTCTCCTATTCTAAAGCGATACCATATCCACCTAGCGTTTCCACTCCGCTAGGTTTTTTTTGTTAAAAAATTTGGATTTGTCAATTATTTTTTGTATATTAGTACTGTAAAATTGAGAGAATATGATTACAAAACTTAAAAACTCATTCTTGGTATCTTTATTAATTATAGGTGTAGTACTAATAGTATCAGCTCTACCCCTAGCAATAAAGTACTTTTTCCGATTATTCCTACTCATGTTAGAGAACCCACTGGAAGCAACTGCGTTCTTTGGGTTAGTGGGAGGATTACTTCTGCTGCTGCTCCTGTTTGAGGAGAAGGCGTAGGGGTAGCCACCCTTCGGAGGTTTCTTGCTACTGAGGAGCTTTCGATTGCCATAATCGGATGCGGATGTGTTTTTATATCGAGGTGGCTTTTTTCCCTATAGGAAAAACCATACTAACTACCCCTTATGGGGTGCATAATATGCAACTATCCCTTAGTGAGTCTAAGTGAAGGGTTGTACAGTTTAATTTAAATTTTTTTATATGATAAAAGTAGAAGTTAAAAAAGGAGAGCACATTAATAAGGTTCTCAAGAGGTTTAAACGCAGAGTAAGGAATTCTCAGGTACTGAAGGAATATCGCTCTCGTCAATCCTTTGTTTCTAATAGTAGTAAGAAAAAGGATATGATGAATAAAGCAAGGTATTCTCAGTATATGAAGGATATAGAGATGATTTAGTTTATTCTCTTCTTTATACTGTATAGGTGTAGTAATAGTATTATTAGTGTTACCCACATTTAGTTGAGGGTTTTACATTTTTTTAGAATTTGATATTTATTGAACAATGAACGAATTAGATTTACATGGGTTCAACCATGATGAAGCAATCAGAGCAACAGAGGATTTTCTAATTAACGAATCTTTAGAATCATCAATCATATCGTGTACCATTATAACTGGGCACTCGAAGAAACTACAAGATAGAATAATTAGGGAAGTTTTAGATAGATTAGATTTTAAGTGGTATATCCCTTCGTGGAATACTGGTCAAATAGTAGTTGGATAATATGGTCACACTATCTTATGATAAACGATGGTTAGGAGCAATGTGGGATTTTGAGGATTCTGATTACAGAGAATCATTCTTTCATGGTACAACCAATATACCTACTAACAAAGTAATACAATTAGAGAACAAAGAAATAGAGTACGAAAATTGTTTATACTTTTATGAGTTGCATCGTGATGGTAAAAGATGGAAACCAATTTGGGTTCGTAAATACAAAGATGGGTATCAAGTATTAGATGGTCATCATCGATTAGATACTACAAGAAAATTAGGATTACCTACAATCGAAGCTTACATTGTTCCATCGGAGTTAGTAAAAATCCAAAAAGAGTGGAATGATTCAGATTACAAGAAAGTATTAAAAAGATATAAGATACAAATTATATGAAACGATTATGGAGATTATGGGCACAGGCCTTAGGTGAGAAAACTGGTGAGAATGATAGAGAAGCTGATGCGGTTGCAAGGTTCAGAACTATCTTAATCTTACAAGGTGTAGTAACAAACATCTTGATTTCGATAAACATTTTAATGAATTGGTTAAAGTAACAGAATGGTTATAGTAGCATATAAACTAAAGCGTGGTAGAAAGGTACGCGTTGGTAAATTCGATACTACAGTAGACGATATTCTTAACACAAGAAAGAGAAAACCACACATTCCACACGATGCTGAGTTGTTGGATATTGGTGTTGGGGAGAGTTTCTATGAAAAATATCGTAAAAAATATCGAAAATACCTGTAAAAAAATTTGGAATTCTCGGCTTTTTTTCGTATATTTACTATGTAAATAATTGATATGATTGGTAAAGAAGTAAAATTTAAAGATAAATACGACAGAGTTCTTGAGGGAATTGTTGTCAATGATAACTACACACTTCCATATGGTGGCCCTATTGTTGATGGTAAGGTTACCGATTTAGAAGGTTTAGTTCAAGTAAAACATTATGAGACCACTATGAACATAGGTTGGATGAATGTCATCATAGAAAAGTCTCAGATAATTGAATGTAATAATTGTTAATATGAATAGTAAAGATTTTTCAAAAGCGATAAATAACTTAATAGTAAGTGGATTCGATAAATTAGAATCGGTAGGATGTTTGTTAGATTCCGATGTTGGTTCTGTTTATCCTATGAACGAAGATGGTTCACCTGATTGGAGTAACGAAATAAACCTCTACCAAGATGAGGTATCAGATGAGTGGGTTAAATCACTAAGTAAAAAAGATATCGAAAAGTGTTATCCTTTCTTAGAGGGTAATAACTCAACTAACCCAAACTACGAAAAATATTTTTTAAACCCTAATATATAATCTATGGCAGATACTAAATTTACTATGTGGCTTGATGAAGTCAACAAAAAACGAAAACAATACCACGAAGAGAATTACAACAGATTACCTTACAAACCTTTAACATATAAGAAAGGCAATAAGTATGTGAAGGTTATTGATGCGGGTTCTGTATGGGGATTCGTTTCTATGTGGGAAGGAGTTCATAAAGGTTCTCTTGTTTGTAAAGGAGATTTACTAAAACCAGCAAGTTGGAGTACTCCTGCAAAACATAGTAGAGGAAACATATTTAGTGGTTCTGATTCTTGGAACTACTATGGACCGAATTATTTATAAACCTTAAAATTTAAAATCATGAGTAAAACATTATCTTTGTACGATAAAATAAAACCAGAGATTAAAGAGGCTATCTTGAAAGACCAATACAAGTATCCTACTCTTGTTGGTGATTTAATCAATACCTTAAAAACTAAAAACTTTACAATTCAATTAACTATGGGTGAAGTAAATGATGTTAAATCATATGCACCGAAGTATGTAGAAACTCTACTACAAGTTTACGAAATGTTTGAAACAGAAGGGTAGTTGACCGAGAGGCAAGGTATTGGATTGCAAATCCATAGACGGTGGTTCGAATCCACCACTACCCTCATGATAAATGAATTATTGGCAGAAAAACGAAAAATTCAAAAGATGAATCCCAGTCTTTTGAAATCATATGCATTATGGGATATAAACAGAGATATTAAAAATTATGATAAGAACCGCAGAGTGTGTATCACCTATGCATCCGGACAAGATGTGTGATAGGATATCTGATGCACTATTAGATTTACATTTAAAACAAGACCCCAATTCAAGATGTGCCATCGAAACGATGGGAGGATTAGGGGAAGTGTACATTACAGGTGAAGTAAGTTCCATCGCAGTAGTTACACCAGCAGAAATCACTAATGTAGTACGAAGAGTAACACGAGATAATAATATCAAGGTTACGATAAACCTCAACCAACAATCACCCGAAATTGCTCAAGGAGTAGATACTGGTGGTGCAGGAGACCAAGGAATTATGATTGGGTATGCAGTAAACGAAAACGATATGTACCTACCTCAAGAGTATTATCTTTCAAGACAGTTGAATCAGTTTATTTACTCACACTATCCTAACGATGGTAAAACACAAGTTACTATGAATGGTAATTCACTTAGAGTTGTAGCATCGTTTTGTAAAGCACCAAAAGAAGATTTAGAAAGATTATGTAATATATTCTTTAAACAATATCCACAATATAGAATCGAGGCGTTACATTGTAATCCCGCAGGTGATTGGGATATCGGTGGGTTCACTGCAGATGCAGGATTGACTGGTAGAAAGTTGGCAGTGGATAATTATGGGCCAAGAGTTCCGATTGGTGGAGGAGCGTTTAGTGGTAAGGATGCAACAAAGGTTGATAGAAGTGCAGCATATATGGCGAGAAAAATCGCGGTAGATTTATTATTAGATAGAACTGCACATGAAGTTACAGTACAACTGGCTTACGCAATTGGATACGATAAACCTCTACAGGCTTCAGCAGTGATTGATGGTCAACATGAATTTATCAATGGATATGATTTAAGTCCAAAAGGTATAATAAAACATTTAAACCTCGAACAACCAGTATACGAGTATACAGCAAGTTTCGGACATATGGGGAGGGATACTTCTTGGGGATAGCTAAAAGAGCTGTCCGCTTGTCAGTAGCAGGTTCTACCCCCTTTCCCCCTTTATAAGCTTATATATAGCTAGTCTGAAAAAACGAAAGAAAAAAATGAAAATAATTCGAGCACTTTGGGGAGATTTCTTAAAACACCATAAAGAGGATATAGAAAATTCAACACGATTAGATGAAACTGTTTATGTATGGGGTAAAGAAAACTTGGAATACCTAAACGCACTTCGATACGATACCATATACATGGGAGATACTTCAGGCTCATTCGAACTAAAACTCCAAACCTTAGATTCAGCATATAAACAATTCGGAGAGATTCTCTTTTTAGATTGGGATTGTAAAACAGAATTACCTTTAGATGCAATAAAAGAACTTCGGTTACCTTCTCCTTCTATGCCTTTATATTCATATCCCTCAGATTATCATCCACATTGGGATATGGTCAAGGCATGCTCATGGGAGTTCCATAACAGTAGGGTTCTACCTAATGCATGCTTTATCTATACTAAGGATACTAACATAGGGAAAGAACTCTTAGATATTGTCGAGGAATATGGGTTAGAGGGTTTACCCGAAGAGTTCGCGATGTATCTTTATGCTAACTGCTCACTCGATGAGTATATCAAGAGATACGATACTCCTTACTTGAATGGTAGGGAGGATTACCAAACCTTTGTTATGGAAGGGGTTGCGGTCAATACTGCAAAGAAACTTAATAAGTATATTGGGAAAAAGGAGATACTATTTCATCATGATTAGAACTATCAATATATACACCTCAAAAAATTTTCAAATTTCGACACTGAAAAAAGATTACAAAAAATTTGGATATATGGATTTTTTTTCGTATATTTACTATAATAAATAAAAAATAGATATGGCAACAAACAAGGCAAACAATCCTCTTTTTAAATCCTTTAAATCAAATGGAACACAATATCATACATTTGATAGTAAGTTTCATAATTGGGATGGTCCCGCGATAATACATGAGGATGGGACAAGTGAATACTATGTTTATGGAATGAAAGTTTCTAAACAAGAATGGGTAGATAAGAAGAATGGAATAGAATCAATCGATGAGTAATAGTTGGTATTATAGAGAGATGGGTAGTAGAGATAAGAAAGGTAATCTTAAATACTACCAAGTACGAGTTACTGATTACAAGATTGATGATTGTGAATGTATGGCGAGACAATTTAGACCTTACTCACCATGTAAACATATGAAAAGGTTACAAGAAAAATTATCACATTTAGCAATATGAAGTACAACCCTAAAAACCCACTTACCGATGCCGAGTTAGATAAACTTGGTAAAGAAGATTTCGAAGGATTCCTTGAATACATCGATACTAAATCGGAATATAAAAAAAAGAACTTTAAAAAGAAAGTTCAAGATTTCAAAGAGAAAAAAAGAGATGCTCTTAGAAAGACAGGTATAACTAAAATAAAAACTAATAGAGACCAGTGGTTTGATTAATATGAGAAAACTAACATATAAGGTGGTTGAAGAGACAAAGAACTCTCAAACACATACTCACATTGAGTTCATAACAGATAGAACACCTGAATGGACTGAAGAACAATACTTAAGAAATAGAAGTAACACAACAATGGAGTTAATCAGTAATGAAGAAGCAGAAGAAACAGAATCGATATCAAGAGAAAGTTGAATGGGATGATATGACCATCGGTGAACTATCTCATCATATTGGTAAGAAGATGACTGAAAAAGTTGTGAAGAGTAAAAAAACATATACTCGTAAAACCAAACATAAGAACAAGGGGGATTAGCTCAGCTGGCTAGAGCGCTTCGCTTGCACCGAAGAGGTCATCGGTTCGACTCCGATATCCTCCACAATGCTCGGTTCGTCTATCGGTTAGGACTCCAGGTTTTCATCCTGGCAAGAGGGGTTCGATTCCCCTACCGAGTACAAAATAAAGTGAAATAAAATGAATGAAAATTTTATACAATATATAAGAGGTACAATGTTATTCATAACCATCGGAGTTGTGTTATCTATATTTAGTACCTTTACTGCGTTACCATTTAATATCCTCGAAGGATATGGAATAGTAATGTTGTTTGTTGCAATAAAAACAGGTTACGATATATACCATGATGGATAATGAGATTCGTACCCTACAAGAGACCAATTGAAAGAATCAACGATAAACTATATGTTATCTATGCGGTTTATCCTATAGAAAGATGTAGAGATGTTCCTACTATAAAACAATGGTTGGGATGTGATACTGCATTTAAAGTTAACTCTAAAGGTGAATATTGGTTTTGTGATGAAATCCAAGATATTGAATGGGAATATGTTTAATCAAGAAGTAATACTTACACCACACCAATGTGAATCTATTATTAATATGAATAATGGATTTGAATCTAGCAAAGTTATTAGAAACTCTACTGATGTATATGTATCCAATATTAGAACGAGCACTGAATCTAAAGTGTATACATCGAGAGAAGTTAAATCAATTTTATTACCAAAACTATTAAAGTATGGTGTAACCAACTTACCAAACAAATTCAGTATACTAAAATATGAAATAGGACAAGAGTTTAAAAAACATAGAGATGTTGGTGGTTCTCCAGGTATAGATAAACGATATAAAACACTAATAATACAATTATCAGAAAACTACAAAGGTGGTGAACTTGTCATATGGGATAATGATGATGAAGTTGTGTGTGATACCACAATAGGAAATATGATTTTATTTCCATCTAATCTATATCATCAAGCTAAAGTTCTTGAAGAAGGTATTAGATATGTAATGGTGTTTTTCCTTAAAAGAAAAAACTTTGGAATAAGAAAATCAATAATTTAAATATGTATATGTATGTTAGTTAGTATAGAAGAATTCATTAGAAAAGCAAAAAAAGAACAGATTATCAATAAAATAATCGAACTTAAAACGAAACCCCAAACAGAGGATGTAACATTATTAATCCAAAAATTACAACAAGAACTAAATGACTGAAGAAAAAATGATTGAGGAAATACTTTACGAATCCCATTCAGTAGGAATGAGACGTGAGGTAATGGACAGAGCACATGATATCATGGGTTCTGAAGATTTTAAGGATAGAAGAGTTGATGCATATCAAATTGCGTATAACGAATTAGTTGGAAGTAAATTAGATTAAGCCATATTTATATACATGGGCTTTAAATCGTTATTAGATATCGTAAATCAATATCCTGCTAAGAGGTTAGAAAGTGTACTGCCTTATTATAATAAAAAGGGAGGTGAAGTTTCCCACACGAGTGGTTCTATAAGAAACCCAATTAACACTGCAGGCAGAATCACATCTCAGCTTCAAAATAATCTACACTGGCCAAAGCCGTTTGGTAATCTAACAACCAACCATCCAAATTGGAAAAGTTACTCTGTAGTAGAAACTAACTTAGGAAACAACCCAACACAATTTAGATTCTTTCTTACTATGGGTTCTGCAGGTAGAACAAGGTCAAGTACTGGTGGAAGAACCTACATATCAAGAGGGTTAAAGGATGACTTAATAGCAGCAGAAAATGGTAATAACCCATACTTTACTACACACCTTATACCCGAGATTAGATTTGACCCAGATAGTTTAAGAAACTTAGTTAGAGAGTTTAATCGAAAAGAAAGAATTTGGGGTTTCACAATATCAGATTCTCTTGGAACAGAATCAGGTGCAGTTGGTGAACGAGAAATAGTACAATACATAGATTCACTATTATATGATACACCAATCAACGAAACTACAAACGAGTTCCAACTTCCATATAGATTTGGTACAGTTATATCATCTCATTTATTTTCTCAAAATGTACAAGGGATGGGAGAAGGTAATACAGATGATTTAGATGCAGGTATAGCAACTACTACAGATGATGCTACACTTGCAAGTTTATTTGATGATTCAAGTGTCGGTTCAACCACACAAACAACAACTACAGGTACAAGACAAGTACAAGCAGATGATGGAACAACAGTAAATATCTCAGGTGATACTGCAAACCTAACAGATACACAAGTAGCAAATATAGCAGCAGAAAATGGCAACAACCCATACTTTACTACACACCTTATACCTGAGATTAGATTTAATCCAGATAGTTTAAGAAGCTTAGTTACAGAGTTTAATCAAAAAGAAAGAATTTGGGGATTCGAAATATCAGATTCTCTTGGAACAGAAT
>Ga0163109_10000946_pt1 | contig 22871 bp, 20 predicted proteins | sample CRUFie1St13metaG_FD_108704 | JGI IMG/M metagenome (GOLD analysis project Ga0163109, IMG submission 108704) | Marine microbial communities from the Costa Rica Dome - CRUD Field 142mm St13 metaG | ecosystem: Environmental > Aquatic > Marine > Oceanic > Photic zone | place: Costa Rica: the Eastern... | reverse complement strand
TTATCAAAGTTAGCTTCAGAAGTTATCAGAGGCAAAAGAGAATTACAGATTTATGGATTTAAGAATGTGCTAATAAATCAAATAAATGATAGAGAAAATATTCTGTTAGATAAACAATCAATTGCAGCCCTTTTAAAAAGTATTCCATCTATACTTCCTTCATTATTAATAACTGCAATTGTAATTTATGGTTATTCATACAAAGCTTTAAACAATTTTGAAGCAAGCGCACCATTAGTCGTTACTTCTTTAGTCGCGATTCAGAGACTTGGACTTTATCTTTCCTTAATAGGTCAAAAATTGACTGCAATAAGACTTGGTTCTGCAGAAATTGATTATCTACTTAAAGTCACAAAAGGTATAAGTCCTATTGATCATAAAAATATTAGCTTTTATAATTTCAACTCTTCGAATTCTTTAAAGATTAATAATTTATCTTTTAATTATGGTGATGGGGAAGAACTCTTAAAAAATTTAAATTTAACATTTAAATCTGGAAATGTTTCTATGATAGTTGGACCCTCAGGATCGGGTAAATCGTCTTTATTAAGTTTGTTATTAAAAGAATGTACCCCTTTATTAGGTAATATTGAAATCAATAATTATTGTTTGGAAGATCTTTCAAAAGAAGATTGGTATAAATATATTGCTCTTGTGCCACAAGCTCCATTTATTTTTGGAAATACAATTTTGAATAACATAAGAGTTGGAAATTCAAATGCCTCCTTTACAGAAATAACTAAAGCAGCTGAGAAATCAGGTGCTATAAATTTTATTAATAATTTACAAAATAAGTTTGAATTTAATCTTGATGATAATGGTTCAAATCTTTCTGGAGGCCAATGTCAACTAATTTCTTTTACTAGAGCAATATTAAAGGATGCACCAATAATATTATTAGATGAACCTTCAAACAATCTTGATAAAAAATCCGTTATTACTTTAAAAAAGATTTTATTATCCTGGGCCAGTAAAAATAAAATAGTAATAGTAATTACACATGATCAAAGATTAATAGACAAAGATTTTGATTTATATAAAATTATGGATTTTAATTTAGTTAAACAAGAAAAATTTTGAAAGAAATACTAATTTAAAAAATCTTCTATCAAGATTACTAATCTTTCTTCATATTTCTCCTCATAATGTTTTATAAATTTATTTTTTAATCTATATATATCTTCTTTTGGGAGCGGATTTTCTATCTGATTAATTAGCTCAGGCATTTTTTTTATAAGTTGTCTCAAACTATTTGCTAGTAATATTTCTTTTGCTTTAACAAAATCTTTAAAGTGTGGAAGATTTGATATTCTACTTAATCTTTTATTTTTTCTATTTACTTCATCTAATGCCCTAAAACATAAAGTAGGCTTCCCTACTATTAAGGATTCAAGCAATATTGTTGATAATGGTGAAATAACACAATCAACTGAGGACAATACTATGTTTGTATCTTCATAACTTGGAAAAGATAGGTGATAACCAATTTTTTGAATATTTTCTAAATAATTTTTCATATTACTTTCTATACGTACATGTTTCCATTCGTAATTTAGAATTTTATTTCCTGAAGAACCTCCACCTCCCCATGGATGTGGTCTATAAAGAATAGTTGATTTTTTAAAATTACCATTTTCAATACTATTTTCTAATGCTTTTAAATGTGAAAACTCATCTGTATTATGGTTACTACCGGCATAGAGTATGATTTTGTGTTTGGGATTTATTTTATTTATTTTGCAAAATTCAAGTCTATTAATCTTGGGCTTATTTTTATAAACTTCGAATTGTGCAGATCCGAACTGAATAATTTTGCGAGGATTAATTCTAAGATATTCATTAGCAAATTTAGCTGTTTGGGGCCCCCATGCTAAATATAAATCTGGTTCACCATTTATTAGAGGGCATACACAAGGATTATCCCATGAATTCATAATGTATATTATGGGTATTTTGAATCTTTTAGCCTCTAACACCAGATCATCAAAATATACACCATCAGGTACACCAGGATTAATTATTAGGTCGTAATTACCTTGTTTAAGAATATTAATTAGTTTCTTGTTTCTATAATTTATTTCGATGAATTTTAACAATAATCTATAGATTCTGAAAACTATGGGTAAGCCAAGAAATGTTTGTAATATTCTTTCTTTTAAAGGTATATAAAGTAACCAGTTTCTCCTTATACTCTCATTGTATTTCCCAAATCTTGATCTTAGAATTATTACTTGCCTTAATCTGCCCCATAAAGATCTTCTAAGGTTATTTACTTTAAGAGTAATCTTTTTAGAATTACCAATATAATTTTCAGGATCAAGAGTTGTTCTCTTATATCCTTTTGGTGGGAAAATAAAATCGACATTATGTTTATAGCTTAGTTTTTTAAATACTCCACTATGTAAAAAGTGTCTTATTATTATGTCATGATCAATAAATATTGCTATATTTAATTTTTTTTGATTTTTCATTTGATAATTTTATAATTTAGCCAAGAAAAATTTCTTTTTATATGTGAACTTTAATAAATTAAAAAGTTGCGATTTCAATATATGAATACCATAAAATATTTTATTCTTTGTTAATTATTCAATGTTAGTATTGACTCTAAACATATTCTTCTAAACTGTAAGATTTCTAAATGAAAATTAGATCCTTAAAAGAAGAAGATTTTGGAGAAATACTCACATGGAGGAATGATAAATATAGTAGGAAAATGTGTTTGCAAGAAGAAAAAATTTCTTTAGAAGAACACGAAAATTGGTTAAAAAATTCTTTAGATAATCCCAATATTGATTTTTTTTTGGGTGAATTTAATGGAGATAAATTAGGAATTGTAAGGTTTGATTTAGATGAAAATAAAAAATTTTCTGAAATTTCTATTAATATGAATCCTGATATGAGATCCAAAGGTTTTGGGAAAAAGTTACTTAAAAAAGCAATTAAAAATTATTTAGAAAGAAAAAAAGTCAATTTAAATGCGAAAGTAAAAAAAATAAATAATATAAGTTTAAATTTATTTTTAAAAGTTGGTTTTCTAATAATAGATAAAAATGATCATTTGATTTTTATGGAATATATGAAGAAGCTTTATTTTAAAGAAATAGATAATTCGAATACTAACGTTCTCTATGAATTACTAAAACAAAGAAGATATTTAATAAGTCACAAAAAAATGCCTAGCTATCAAGATCATATTGCGTTTGTACAATCTCATCCCTATCTTAATTGGTATATTGTTTCTCATAATGAACATAATTTAGGTACTTTTTATATTAAAAAAGATAATTCTATTGGTCTCAATTTGGTTTTCCCATGTGAATTGCTTGTTAAAGAGGTTTTAAATTTTATCTTACTTAATTTCCAACCACAAAAAGAATTGAAATCACAAACACCGCCATATTTTTATGTTAATGTTGCCGAAGGTAATAAAACTTTGATGGGTATCCTTACTGATCTTAAATTTGAAGCTATTCAAGTATCTTTTAAGTTGAATTAGTCAAAAATAAAAATTTTTAAATTGACATAATCAAAATTTGAAAAATGAATAAAATACTTTTCGTCATACCTGCAAGATCTGGGAGTAAAGGAATTAAAAATAAGAATATTCAATTATGTGGCAATGATTCTCTTCTTCGTCTAAGTATTAAACAATGTTTAAGGCTTAATCTTGAGTCAGATCTTTTTGTTTCTACAGACAATCAAGAATATCTTAATCATATAAAAGATTTATTTGATAATCCCCCAATCCTTAGACCGAAAAATCTTTCAGGTGATTTAGTTGGAGACATAGATGTATTAATTCATGCATTAAATACATGTGAAAAATTTTATAAAACAGAATATAGTTGTATCGTGATGATTCAACCCACATGCCCTTTAAGAAAAGGTTCTGATATCTTAAAAACAATAGATGCAATTATTAAAGACAAATATGAGGCTTCTGTTACTTGCCATATAGTAGATAAAAAATATCATCCATTAAAATCATTAATTATTAACAAATCAGGTTATCTAGAACACTTTATTAAAAACAAAAATGAGATAATCGCAAGGCAACAGCTTGATAAAACATATATTAGAAATGGAGCTGCATATGCAATTACACCAAAACAATTGTGTACAGGGAAAAGTTTTTTCAATTGCAAATCAAAAATCGTTTTAACTGATAGTTATGTCAGTATTGATAACTTAGATGAATTAGAATATTGCGAGAAGATTTTATTGAAGGAATAAATAATAAAAATAATTATTATTCAATTATTATTAAATAAGTGTTTAATGATATGGTAATAAAATGAAAGCTAGAATATTTGGGGCGGGATCAATTGGTAATCACCTATCTAATGCCTTAAGAAAACTAAATTATGATGTTGAAGTAATTGATATTGATCAATCAGCTCTTAATAGAATGGAGAGCGAAATTTATCCCTCAAGATATGGAAGTTGGGACGACAAAATTAAATTATTAAATAAACCTACAGATAATTACGTAGATTTAGAGATAATTGGTACTCCACCTGATACTCATGCAGCTTTATTGCTTGAGAGGTTAAGAATAAGTAATTCATCATATTGGCTTGTTGAAAAACCTTTTACAATCCCTGATTCCTTGCATATTGCTGACCTTGAAAAATCACTATGCAAATATAGGGATAAGATTTTTGTTGGTTATAATCACTCAGTCTCTCCAGCATTTATAAATTTATTGAATGATTTAAATAATTCTGATGTTCCAACTAAAATTTCATGCTTTTGGGAGGAACATTGGGGCGGAATTTTTAATGCACATCCATGGTTAAGTGGACCTGAAGATTCATATTTAGGCTTTGCAGAGAGAGGTGGAGGCGCCTTAATGGAACATAGTCATGGATTACATTTACTCACTTTATTATTTAATAGATTTAATCTTGAAATAAAAGGATTAAAGTCTTCAATAATCATGAACTCTGATAACAATTATGATAAGAAAAGTTATTTATCTTTTGAATTTAAAAATAATGAAATTAGTTCATTTTACTCTACTGACGTTATTAGCAATGAAGTAAATAAGTCTATTAGTGTTGAAATAAAAGATGAAATCTTTTCAGTAAATTTCAGTGTTAATGATGGTAGAGAAGATATCTATCTTCGAAAAAATAAATCTTATGAATTGCAAAAAACTTTTAAAAAGAACAGAGCAGATGATTTTTTAAATGAAATTAAATTAATTGATAATCTAATAAGGAATAATAATTTTGATAAATCATTAGAAAATCTAAGTTGTGAGGGCGCATTAAATGTTGCTTCTATCTGTGCTAGGATTTTTGATGAAATTTAGTATATAGATAAATGAGTAACATGTTTCTTGAAGAAACATTTAATTTTGAAAAAATCATTATTCTTGATGTTGCTAATAACCATTTTGGAGATGTAAAACATGGATTAAATTTAATCAATGAATTTTCAAAATTAAATTATCCAAAAGGATATACAACTTACTTTAAACTGCAATACAGAAATCTAGATACTTTTATTCATCCTGATTCTCCTAAAGAATCACATTATATAAAAAGATTTAATTCTACTAAATTAAATAAAGAGCAACTTTCTTCGTTAGCTGCAAATATTAAAGAATTGGATAATGAAAAATTTAAATTAATGATAACTCCCTTTGATGAGGACTCTGTAAGGTGGGCTAGCGACTCTGAGGCCGACATTATCAAAATAGCATCATGCTCAGCAAACGACTGGCCATTACTCGAAGAGGCTTCCGCTCTAAATAAACCAATCGTTGCTTCTACAGGAGGATTAGATATTGAATCGATAGATAATTTAGTAAGTTTTTTGAGGCATAGAGCAGTGAACTTTTCATTGATGCATTGTATTTCTGTATATCCAACTAAGCCAGAAAATTGCAATCTATCCTTTATAGATACTTTAAAGAAAAGATATCCCAAAATTTCGATTGGTTGGTCGACGCATGAACCACCTTTTGATACTAATTTGGTAATCGCCGCTATCTCTAAGGGAGCAAATCTTCTTGAAAGACATATTTGTCTTCCTAAAGAAGATAAACCACAAAATGCCTATTCAAGTACAACTCATGAATTACAGTCATGGTTAGATAAGATAGAACTTACAAATCAAATACTTGGTGAATCACATCTTAAAAATAGAGAAGAAGAAATTAATTCCATTAATTCACTTTCTAGAGGCGTTTATGCTAAAAAGTTCATTAAAAAAGGAGAATTTATCAATAAAAAGGATATCTATTTCGCTTTCCCCCTAATTAAAAAAGGCCAACATACATCTTCTTCTATAAAATTTCCATCTGAGGCGCTATTAGATATTAATAAAAACGAATCACTTATTGAATCTAAAAATATCAAAAGTCCAAAAAAAAATCCTAATCTATATCTTAAATCTGCAATTCATGAAATTAAGGCATTATTGTCTTTAGGAAATATCCATTTAAATTCAACATTTAAACTTGAGTTATCACATCATAAAGGTCCTGAAAATTTTAAGAAAATAGGTACAACCATTATTAATTGTATAAATCGTGAATATTGCAAAAAAATATTGGTTCAACTCCCACAACAGTTCCATCCGCTTCATTATCATCCTAAAAAAGAAGAAACATTTCAGATTTTATATGGCAAACTTGAAATTATTTCTGATGGACATAAATATTCTCTAAATGAAGGTGAAACTTTAACAGTTTTACCAGGTGTATGGCACTGCTTTTACTCAGAAAAGGGATGTATTTTTGAAGAAATATCAACTACGCACTTTAATGAAGATAGTGTATATAAGGAAAAATCCATACAATTATTAAATAGAAAACAGAGAAAGACAACAGTAGATCATTGGGGAAGATTTCAAATGTGATTCAAATTGAAAATAATAATAATTGACTTCGATGGAACTATTATAGATAGCAATCATGCAAAAAAATCTATATTACGTGAGTTCATAAAGGAAAACTATCATATTGATATTGATAAAAAGATTAGTATTTTTGAGTCTCAAAGGTTGACAAGATATGAATTAATTACTCTGGCTAAAAATTCTAAAATCGATAGTTATGAAAAAGATAAAATTGATCAACAAATTAATAATTGTGTAATTAATTCAAAAGTTGACCCTTTTATTTATGAATTATTTAAATATTGTTCTAAGAATAAAATAAAGATTATTTTAGTATCAAACACTCCTCATAAATCATTAATTTCCATTTTAAATATTTTAAATATTTCTCATTATTTTTATAAAGTGTTTGGCAAAAATATATCTGGAAATAAAATTAATACTTTTTCTAAGATAATAAAAAATGAAAATGTTAAACCTGTTGAGATATTGTCTGTTGGAGATAATATAGAGGATTATTTTGCATCAAAAATAAATAATATTCCATTCCATGGAATAAGTGATCAATCATTATCAATATTAAAAGGAAAAATTCCAATTTCTAATAACTTAAAAGGAGTTTTTAAATCTTTAAAAAATTCAAGTTAATTCAATTAATCTTTTGTAGAAATTTTCACCCAAGCAATGATCTATCATATTTTTATTATATTTTCCTAGAGGTTTTTCCAACAATTCAAAGAAATGTTGATCCCATTCTTCAGAATAAATATATTTCCAATTTCTTTGTAAGTTACTTTTTAGAAATCTCGCATTTGCTGTTCGACCATCAATTATTATCAAAGTGCCGGGATGTAAAAAATGTTCAAACGCGAGAATGTCAGCCGACATAGGGAATCTATCTTGGTGTCTAGTTGAAATTCCTCTTATTTCACCCTTTGAGGAAAATTGATCAGGTCCATCAAGATATATAAGATCTGGACTTATGTTAGGCAAATTTTCATAAAATGTACAAATCTTTCCTTTGAATTCAGATGTAATAAGATTTGAGAAATGAAAATTTGAAATTCCTTCAGTAATGTATTTTTTTTCAATATTTTTCTTACTTTCTTTGATCCATTTTTTTTGATTATCTATAGAGTAAATTTCAAATAAATTATCCTTCCTAAGATTTTTCTTTACAAAATCTTGATATTTTTTTTTATTTTTATATAGAGCATCTGCAAATATTATCGAACTTTTACCTACGCCAAATTCTAAAATTGTGTTAACTTTTCTATTCCTAACAATGTAATGTAATCTGGTTAAGTCATCAAGTTCAGGTGGGAAAGGTATTTGATTTTTTGGATCAACAGATGCAGTAACTTTTTTATGAATCTTTTCTTCTGGATTTTCAGGGATCTTTGAAATATTTAAAATTTTTTCAATGTTATTATCAGAGATGTATTTATAATAATCAAAATTATGAGGTATTAAATCATCTATAAACATTTTAATTAGATACTATTTACTATACAACAATATCATTTTTTTATTAGATTTTTATTTGAGTTATTATTTTAATCTTCAAATTAGATTGACACATAAATATAGAAAAATTTTTTAAAAAGACTTACTATTAATTTCTAAAGAAAACTATTATTTAAAACCTCACTTGGCTAGAATATTTATTAATAGTTATTGTAAAAGAAAATTCATTTTTAGATTATTTCAAGAATGACTAATATTTCAAATAAAATAGGACTTGGAACTGTGCAGTGGGGACAAGAATATGGAATAAGTAATAAAGAAGGCCAAACTTCTCCTTCTGAGGTGGAAAAGATTCTTACAGTTGCAAGATTGAATAATATAAAAATTCTTGATACCGCGCATGATTATGGCCAATCGGAATTGATATTAGGTAAAAATGATCTAAAAGAATTTAACTTAATTACAAAAACAAGAAATTTTAATGAGAATCAAATTTCACAAATTCATCAGAAAAGGTTGATATCAAATTTTAAAGATTCAATTAATAAATTAGTTCTTAAAAATGTTTATGGACTTCTTATTCATGATGTTAATGATTTATTTAAACCTGGAGGAGAAAATCTTATTAAGGGATTAAATTTTTTGAAAGAAAATGGATTCGTTAAAAAGATTGGAATTTCAATATATGATTCAAATCAAATTAAATTAGCAATGAAACTATTTAAGCCTGATATTATACAAATCCCGATTAATATTTTTGACCAAAGGCTTATTAAAGATGGAACTTTAAAAATGCTAGCTGATTTAAATATTGAAGTTCATGCTAGATCAATTTTTTTGCAAGGTTTATTTTTTATTAATGAAAAAAACTTACCAAATTATTTTCTACCATGGAAAAATAAAATTAGAGATTGGCATCATTACTGTAACCAAATTGAAGCTACCCCTCTTGAGGCAGCCTTAAGTTTTATTTTGTCTTTACCAGAAATTAAACGATGTATAGTAGGAGTAAATAACTCTTTGCAGTTGTTAGAGGTATTAGAAGCATCTAAAAAATCTATTTTTTTACAGAAGGATTTTTCCTCACTTGATGAAAATCTTATCAATCCTAAAAATTGGAAATAATCATTCAATATTCTCCATAAATTAATGCTCAAAAAAAATAATGTAGTTATTGGAATTCAATGCAGATTAAGGTCTAAGAGACTTCCTGCTAAAGCTTTACTAAAAATGGGAAATGAATCTATTTTAGGATTCTTGCTGAAAAGAGCCATATCTTTTAATCTTCCAGTATTTTTACTAACTAGCGATCAAGAATCCGATAATTTAATAGAATCAGAATCAAAAAAATTCCAAATAGCAGGAATAATAAGAGGATCAGAAGAAGATGTTTTGGAAAGATATGTTTACCTACAAAGACTTACAAAAGCGGATATTATAGTGCGTGTTACAGCTGATAATCCATTGACTGATTTCAGATTTATACCCTTACTTGTTGAATATCTTTTAGATAAAAAGCTTGACTATTGTACTATTGATAATAGAGTTTGTCTTGAAGGAACTAATGTTGAAATTTTTACAAGTAGAATACTTAGTCAATCATTCAAGGAAGATAAATCTAGTCTTAACAAAGAAAATGTCACAACATTTATGAAAGAAAAATCTCCTAAATGCAGTAGACTTGAGACAATGTTGCAAACTAAAGAAATCCCTTTAAATAATATAAAAAAATATAGTGTGACAATCGATACTATAAATGATTTTATAAAAGTAAAGAATCTTTTGAATGAAATAGAGTATAGCCTTAAGTCAGAGATTGATATTGAACTTGTAGATAAATGCCTTAAACTTATAAATTCCGATAAATATCACTTTCCTTTTGGTAGAAATCATAAATTATGAATCAATTGATAATAATTACAGGTTGCTCAGGACATCTTGGATCAGCAATGCTCAACTCTCTTATTAAGAACTACATTGTAATAGGTATATCTAGATCTTCTCAATCAATAAAAATAAACCCTGATTTCCAAAGTAGATTTATCCCTTTAAATTATGATTTTTCTAATCAAAAAGTAGAGGATATTGTTTTTAAAGTGCAAAAATTAATTGATAATAGAAAATTATTATTAAAAGGTCTTGTTAATAATGCAATTTTTAATATTCCAAAATCACCTTTAGAGATAAATTCTGAAGAAGCAGCTCAATGTTCTGAGGGGGTTTTGTCTTTCCATCTTAGATTATCTATAAGCTTGAAACCTTTTTTTAGTCCTCCATCTTCCATAATTAACATAACCAGTATGTATGGAAAGGTGTCTCCTGATCCTTCTATATATGATGAAAGTAATCCTATGAATTCTCTATTGTATGGATCATTAAAAGCTGCGTTCATTCAGTCTTCAAAGTATCTCTCCAGTGTCTTTTCTCCACATAATATAAGAGTTAATTCGGTGAGCTATGGACCTTTCCCTTCAGAAAAAGTGATTAGAAATAATCCTAAATTTATTAATGAATTAAAAAAAAGAACTCATCTAAATAGGATTGGGAAACCCTATGAATGTGCAGGAGTGATAAAGTTTCTTTTATCAAACGAATCATCGTTTATAACAGGTGCCGATATTCCAGTTGATGGTGGATGGACGGCTTGGTAGGTTTATAGAATTCCTTAGTGTTATTATTTTGTTTATATAAAATATAACTATCAAAGGATGTCTTAAATTAAATATATGAAAAAAACAATTTTAATTGTAGTAGCTCATTCAGATGATGAAACTATCGGAATGGGTGGAACAATTAAGAAGCATTCTGAAAATGGTGATAAAGTTTTAGCTATTTCTATGACTAATGGTGTTAGTGCAAGAAATGATATTAGTAAAATTGATATTGAAAAACGTCTTATTGCATCTGAAAATGCGTGTAAAATATTAGGTTTCCAATGGGTTGATAGATTTGATTTTCCTGATAACAAAATGGATAGTTGTTCAATGCTTGATATCGTCAAATCTATTGAAGAAATTAAGGAAAGGTTTAATCCTTCACTAGTTTATACTCATAGTAGATCGGATTTAAATATTGATCATAGAGTTGTGGTATCTGCAGTTTTAACGGCTTTTAGACCATTGCCGAATGAGTGTTGTAAAGAGTTAAGGTTGTTCGAAGTTCCCTCATCTACTGATTTTGGTCATGAATGTATAACTGGTAGATTTGATCCTAATTTATATATAGATATTTCTAATACTTGGTTGGCAAAATTAAAGGGTCTAAAATCTTACTCTCAAGAGATTAGGGAATATCCTCATAGTAGATCCTTTGAAGCCATTGAAAACCTAGCCAAAATAAGAGGTAATCAAGTAGGTATTAAAATGGCTGAAGCTTTCCAAGTGATAAGGAAAATAGAAATTTAAAGATGAAAATAATAATTGCAAACTCAAATCCTTGGTTTGTTATCTCAGATCAAATAAAAGAGAAAAACGAAATTTTATTGCTCAAAAATAATTTAGATTTAAATTTACAAAATGTCGATAACTTTAATCCAGAAATAATATTTTTTCCTCATTGGAATTGGATAGTTTCAGAGGATATTCATAAGAAATATAATTGTGTATTATTTCATACTGCTCCATTACCTTACGGTAGAGGGGGAAGTCCTATTCAAAATTTGATTTTGCTGGGGTATAAGAAATCTCCTGTTTACGCCTTAAAAATGATGGATGAAGTCGATTGCGGACCAATTTATTCTGGGAAATATATCTCTTTAGAAGGAAAACTTTCAAAAATCTTCAAAGAATTAAATCTTGTCGTTAATGATTTAATCAAGGAATTAATTGATGATCTTCCCAATCCAACTAAACAAGAAGGGACAAACTTTACATTCAAAAGATTAAGTAAGAAAGATAATAATATTCCTAAAGATATATCTCTTGATCAGTTCTTCGATAGGATAAGAATGTTGGATGATCCTTCTTATCCAAATGCCTATATTAAATATGGAAATTTTATAATTGAATTTGAAGATGTAAACTTTTTAGAGGAAGAAATAAATTGTAAAGTAAAAATAATAGAGGAAAATAAAAATTCAGACTAACAGGAAGAACTAATTTAATTTAATAAATTAGATTTTTCAAAATAAAAATATTTTCAAAATTCACTTATATTTCCCGATTTTAAATTTGTATAAAGATCAAACTTTCTATATTTATTAATTAATTATTTCTATCTTAATTTTTCTTAAAATAATAATAAACTACAAGCTATATTAAAAATGAAGGTACAAGACTTCAGAAAATTTTTAAAGTTATCTGGGTAATTAATGTATTTAGATGGTAGGCCAATTAATAAGTTTAATGAGCCGTATATTATTGCTGAATTATCTGCAAATCACGGAGGATCTTTAGAAATTGCAAAAAAAACAATTGAATCTGCAAAAAAATATGGAGCTGATGCTGTAAAAATACAAACCTATACTGCTAATTCAATGACCTTAGATTGTGATAAGGATGATTTCTTAATAAAAGAGGGTACTTGGAAGGGTTATAAATTATTTGATTTGTATAAAGAGGCATCTACGCCTTACGAATGGCATGATGAACTTTTTAATTATGCAAAGGCTTTAGGCATAACTTTGTTTTCCTCACCTTTTGATGAAGAAGCTGTTGATTTGCTAGATAAATTAAACGTTCCAGCCTATAAAATCGCTTCTTTTGAAATTACTGATTTGCCTTTAATTAAATATGTCGCAGAAAAAAATAAACCAATCTTAATTTCAACAGGAATGGCATCTGAAGAAGAGATTAATAGCGCGATAGATATTGCTAAGACTTATGGTAAAGGCGATATTTTGATATTTCATTGTGTTAGTGATTATCCTGCAGCAACAAAAGATTCAAATATAAAAATGATAAAAACACTTAAAGAAAAATATGATGTTGAAGTAGGACTTTCAGATCATACTTTAAATTCTACAGCTGCCCTTGCAGCAGTATCTCTTGGGGCAGTAGCCATTGAAAAGCATTTTAAATTGGATGACTTCCAAAAAGGTCCTGATAGTTCTTTTTCAATTACAACGAATCAATTAAAAGATTTAAAAATAAATACAAAAGAATGTTGGGAAGCAATGGGTTCAGGTAATTTTGTTAGACCAGTTTCTGAATCAAAGAATCTTATTTTCAGAAGGTCTTTGTATTTTGTAGAGGATATGCAAAAAGGTGATTTAATATCTTCAAAGAGTATAAAAAGATTGAGGCCAGGATATGGTATACCTCCAAAATTTTTTGATCAAATCATTAATAAGAAATTGAAAAGATCTGTTGAAAAAGGAGATAGGGTATCTTGGGATTGTTTTGAGTAAATACATCTATAAATAATTATCACTATTTTTATAAGAACTGAAAATAACCATCATCTATTTTGAGTTATCATTATGAAATTTTATTTTATGGTAAATACAAAAATTTGCAGTTTCACTTTTTACCCATTCACCAATAAGTTCAGACGTTTTTGAAATTGATTCATCTTCATTTTTTAGGATAGAAATTAAATCCCCAAAAATACGGGTTGGTTTAATGTGATCCGATATAAGTCTCTTGATATTTATTTCCTTCTCTGCTGGGGCTAAACTTAGGTAAGCAAAAGAACTTGCATCATTTATCATTTTCTTTGTAATTCTATTTTTATTAGTATTTATGTTCATTAATTTATTTATATACTGTTTCCTGCTAAGCATTGTTTCAACAAAATTCCAATCACTATAGTAGCTTTTGTCAGCAGCTATTACTGGAATTTTTCTTACAGTAGCTTCAATCGCAATCGTACCATGAACTGTGACTATTGAATCAGTCACTTCCATAACAGTTTCAACTGAAGTATTTTCATTAATAATAAATATATTTTTTTGAGATTTTATTATGTTTTTTAAATAAACTCCTCCATACCAAGTTTCTGTTGGATGAGGTTTAAATACCCAGGTAACTTTTTTATTTTTATTTGCGACTTCATAAGTAACTTGTATCCAATCAAGAAAATCAGTGAAATTTTTCATTCCAAAATTATGAGGATAGTCATACCAAGCATGACAAAAAACGGTTACTATAGGTTTGTCTGTTGGTATGTTGTATTTAGATAAAAATTCTCTTCCGTTTTGCTTTGTAGCATATGCTTTACTAACATTTATATCTGTATTGATTTCTTTACCACGCTTTATTAAATACTCTTTGCCAGCGTTTGTAATGCTACGAATAGTTTTTTTGGGTAGTTCACTAAATTCTTTATAACTTATTGATTCATAGGGACTTTTGGCAATATCTTTGAAATTTCTAATTCTTTTTATTCTTATCATTTCATTAATGCTATATAAAAAATAGCAATCAATTTTATGTTTTAATGACATGGCTATAAGCATTCCAAATTCATTTTTCCAAGGATGGCTAACAATTACTGATTTAATTTTCCTTTTTGTAAAAAGTTTTTGATAAAAACGATCTAACCGAAAGACTTCAGTTAATGATTTAATCCAGATTTCTGATTTTAATTTTGGCTGGGGACTTTTCTTTAACTTAAGCGCTGTATCATAAAATATATATGCAGGAAAATTGTTAGGTAATTTCAAATCTAAAAGTTGTTTGTGACTTAATACATTACTTAATAATTTTGAAGCAGATATATAATCATTTTTTGTTTTTGGAGTTTCAGAAAGGTATATAAACTCCTTTACGCCAAGAGCAAGTAAGGTGTTTTTTGATCGATCATCTTTGTTTCTTAGTAAGCCAATTATTTCATTGTTTTCAATGGAATATAAACCTTTCAGAAGCAAACTTAAACGAAAAAAATGATTTGGATTATCCCAAAATCCTTCTATCAGTATTACTTCTTTAGTTTTTTTTGCTTTAAGTTTATTTTTACTTTTTAACGTTTTATCGAATAAAACCCATAATTTTGGTTTCATCCAATTTTGATAAGTTCTGAGAATTATATCCAAAATTTTTTTCGGTTTAATTAAAATTACAATTATTTTTTTTAAGTTCATATTATCTACTATTTAAATACTTATAAATCATATTATATAGAGTCTTTTAGCTGAAATACACTCTTGGGATCATATAGTATATTAATTAGATATTTAATAAAAATTTTTAATTAATTTCATAAGTGATAGAAAACTCTTCAATTTTAATTACTGGTGGAACAGGTTCTTTTGGTAAGACATTTGTACCTATGACACTAAAAAAATATAATCCAAGAAAGTTAGTAATTTTTTCAAGAGATGAAATGAAACAATGGGATATGAGTAATGAATATTCTAATGATGATAGAGTTAGATTTTTTATTGGTGATGTAAGAGATAAAGAGAGATTAAGTAGAGCATTAGATGGAATTGACTTTGTTGTTCATGCTGCAGCAACCAAAATTGTCCCTACGGCAGAATACAATCCTTTTGAGTGCGTAAAAACAAATATCAATGGGGCAGCCAACCTTATAGATACTTGTATAGATAGAGGAGTTAAAAAAGTAATAGCCTTGTCAACAGATAAAGCGAGTAGTCCTGCAAATTTATATGGAGCAACAAAATTAGTTTCTGATAAATTATTTATTGCGGGAAATTCCTATTCTGGGATTAATAAAACAAGATTTTCGGTAGTTAGATATGGAAATGTTATGGGTTCTCGCGGATCTGTTATACCTTTTTTTTTAAAACAGAGGAGAGAAGGCTTTTTCCCAATTACTGATAAAAGGATGACAAGATTTATGATTACTCTCGAGGAGGGTGTAAAACTTGTTTGGGATGCATTTGAGGATATGCTGGGAGGCGAAATTTATGTAAAAAAAATTAAATCAATGAAGGTTGTAGATATTGCTCTTGCTATAGACCCTGAAATAAAACATAAGTTTATAGGTATTAGGCCTGGTGAAAAATTACATGAACAAATGATTGGTATTGAGGATGCTCCATTCACTTATGAATATGAAAATTACTTTAAAATATTACCTGCTATTTATAAGTGGAATAAAGATCATCATAGAATAGGTAAAGGTAAATTAGTAGATGAAAATTTTTCATATAACTCTAAAGATAATTCAGATTTTATGAAAAAAGAGGAATTAACTCGGTGGATAAACAGAAATTTTTAAACTAAGATTTTAATTATGATTCCATACGGTAAGCAAGATATCAACAAAGACGATATTGAAACTGTTTTAGAGACTCTACAATCTGATTATTTAACTCAAGGACCTGTCGTTCCAAAATTTGAAAATGAGATATCAAATTTTTGCAAATCATCTTTTGCTGTAGCCGTAACAAGTGCAACCGCAGGATTACATTTAGCATGTATAGCATTAGGTTTAAAGAAAGGTGATTTATTGTGGACGAGTCCAATAAGTTTTGTAGCCTCAGCAAATTGTGCTAGATATTGTGGTGCAGATGTAGATTTTGTTGATATTGATCCGATAACTTACAATATTGATCCCTTTTTACTAGAAAAGAAATTGATGGTAGCGAGAGAAAATAATAAACTACCAAAGATCATTATCCCAGTGCATCTTTGCGGACATCCTGCTGATATGGAAAAGATATATGCTCTTAGTAAGGAATATGATTTTAAAATTATTGAGGATGCCTCGCACGCGATTGGGGCTACTTACAAGAATCAGCCTGTAGGTAATTGTCAATTTTCATCTTTTACAATTTTTAGTTTTCATCCAGTAAAAATAATAACTACAGGAGAGGGAGGAGTAATTACCACTAATAATGATAAATTAGCTAGAAAAGTTAGACTTCTCAGATCACATGGGATAACAAGGGATAAAGAAGAAATGGTTTCAGAGTCGCATGGTGATTGGTACTATCAACAACTCTTCTTAGGATTTAACTATAGATTAACTGATATACAAGCAGCGTTAGGAATAAGCCAACTCAAAAGGATTAAAAAGTTCGTAAAAAAAAGAGAAGAAATTTCAAAGATTTATGACAAAGAATTATCTTCACTTCCCTTAACTATTCCTCAACAGAAAAGCTATGTTAAGTCTTCAAGACATCTTTATGTAATAAGAATAAAAAATAATCTTAGTAGATTAAATCATGCCAAAGTATTTCATGAGTTAAGAAAATTAGACATTATGGTTAACCTACATTACATACCTATACATTTACAACCCTACTACAGAAGCCTTGGTTTTCATAAAGGTGATTTCCCTAATTCTGAGAAGTACTATGAAGAGGCAATAAGTTTGCCAATTTATTACCAGTTAACAGAAGAAAAGCAAAAATTTGTAATTGAAAGTATTAAGCGATTTGTTTTATAAAATTTTTTGTTCAAAATACATCAATTAGAGTTTATCTACATTAATTATTCTCTTTTTGTATTCATTAATTTCTCTTGATGATAGGAAGCAATTGTTTTTTGAATGCCTAAAGTTAACTCGGTTTTTGCCTCCCATCCAAGTTTCTTTAATCTAGAAGTATCTAATTTTTTTCTTGGTGTTCCATCAGGTTTTGATTCGTCCCATAGTATTTCACCCTTATATCCAATTTCTCTAGATATAAGATTTGCTAGTTCTCTTATTGATACCTCATAATTACTGCCTACGTTTATCCAACATAGATCATTTTTGCTAATCTCGTTTTTGTTTTTATCAATTGCAGGATTCCACTTTTCAAGCGCATATAAGCAAGCATCTGCAAGATCATCAACATATAAAAATTCTCTTAGAGGTTTACCTGTTCCCCAGCAATTTACGTGAGGTAAGTTGCTCTTTTTTGCATCATCAAATTTTCTAATTAGTGCTGGTATCACATGGCTGTTTGTTGGATGATAGTTATCATTAGGACCATAAAGATTTGTAGGCATTAGACATATTGCATCAAAATTATATTGTTTTCTCATTGATTCACATAATTTAATTCCTGCAATTTTTGCTATTGCATAATATTGATTTGTCTCTTCTAGAGAATCAGTTAAAAGATCACTTTCCTTAATAGGCTGATTAGCAAATTTAGGATAAATACAGCTACTTCCAAGGAATAGTAATCTTTTAATGCCATGATTTTTAGATAATTCGATAATATTTGTTTCTATTTTTAGGTTTTCTAATAAGAATTCAAATGGAAATTCTTTATTCGCAAAAATACCTCCTACTTTTGCTGCTGCAACAATTACGTTATCTGGCTTATTAAGTTTAAACCAATTATCCAAAGCATTATAGTCTGTAAGATCAAGTTCCTCCCTTTTCGGTCTTAATAGAGTTCCTCCATTATCAGATGATCCATATCCAGAATTGACAAGTTTTTTATAAATAGCATTGCCCACCATTCCATATCCGCCAGCTATGAAAAAAGAGTCATCTTGATGAATTAGATTCTTCATTTTACTTTTCCATAGTTGATTCTCTATGGGCTATATCTTTATCATTAATTATCATTTCTTCTATCATTTCTTCTAATGTAATTTTCGGTTCCCAACCGAGAACTAATTTTGCTTTAGAGGAGTCGCCAAGCAATTCTTGTACTTCGGTAGGTCTGTAATAACGTTTATCAACTTTGATAACTATATCTCCTGTATCTTCTCTTCTTCCTACTTCATTGATTCCTTTACCTTCCCAGATAATTCCTTTTGGGATTTTGCAATTCTGTGGAAACCAACCTAAAGCTATTGCTGATATTTCGCAAAATCTTCTAACTGTTTCCATCCTACCTGTGGAAATAACAAAATCCTCAGGATTTTTATTTTGTAACATCATCCATTGCATTTCAACATAATCTTTTGCATGGCCCCAATCTCTTTTTGCTTCTAAATTTCCCAAATAAAGACATTTCTCTAAACCAGCATCTATTCTGGATAACCCTCTAGTTATTTTTCGGGTTACAAATGTTTCGCCTCTTCTTGGACTCTCATGATTGAATAAAATCCCATTGCAAGCAAAAATCCCATATGCTTCCCTGTAATTGACTGTAATCCAATATGCGTATTGCTTAGCTACTGCGTAGGGACTTCTAGGATAAAAAGGTGTATTTTCGTTTTGAGGTGATTCCCTAATTAATCCGTATAATTCACTTGTACTTGCTTGATAAAATTTTGTGGTTTTACTAAGTCCTAATATCCTTACTGCTTCAAGAATTCTTAAAGTGCCTAGTGCATCACTATTGGCAGTATATTCAGGAGTATCGAAACTAACAGCGACATGGCTTTGAGCACCTAAATTATAAATCTCATCTGGTTTAACTGACTGGAGTATTCTTATTAAATTAGTACTATCTGTTAAATCCCCATAATGTAATCTAAATCGCGAGTTATCGATATGAGGATCCTCATATATGTGGTCAATCCTTTGGGTATTAAAATTGCTTGCTCTTCTCTTAATACCATGAACTATATAGTTTTTTCTCAAAAGAAATTCCGCAAGATAACTGCCATCTTGTCCTGTAATTCCAGTAATTAGAGCAACTTTGTTCATTAGGATTTTTGGTGAAAACTTTTATATAACTTTTTTTTCATAATGAATGCAAAAATATTTTTATCTAGTAATTAATTTGAGATAATTTAACAAAAATTATACTAGCCGAAAGGGTAATTATTATATATCTATATACAAAAAAAAAATATATATATAATCTAAAACTTAACTAAGGAAAAAAAATATTTAATATAATTTCATTAAAAGAAAAATAATCTTGATAATCAAACCTTATTTTAAGGTAGTATTTACTAATTGATATCTTTTTATAACTACTTTATGAGTAAAAATAGATTTAATAATCTCTTACGTTTAAGTATTGAAAGAAAGAATTTAATAACTAGAAAGAGTTTTTTTTTGAGATTAATATCTAATTTAGATATGTTAATTCAGACTATTTTATGTTTCATATTAACGAAATTAAATTCCCACATAATGTTGCGAACAAGAACATTTTGGGGTAAAAAAATGAATGTCATACTTCCAGAAGTAGTCTCCGCTGATATACGCAGATTTGGATTCATAGAAGATTCAGTAGCAAGTTTTATTATTAATTATGTATCCGAGGGAGACTGCGTAATGGATATAGGAGCACATTTTGGTTTTTTTTCATTACTTATGGCTGAATTAGTAGGAAAGAAAGGAACAGTTCATAGTTTCGAACCTACTCCAAGTACTTTTTTAGTTTTAAAAAAAAATATTCAATTTGAAAAAAATATTTTTATAAATATGAATGCTATTTGGAATGAACAGACAGAAATTCAATTAAATGATTATGGTTTATCTTCTTCAGCTTTCAATTCTATACATGAATCAAGAGATAAAAAAAATTATGCAAAAGCATCTAAAATTAAGATAAAAGCAAAGACTTTGAGACTAGATGATTACGTAAAAGAAAATCAGATTGTCCCTAAACTAATCAAAATTGATGCTGAAAGTGCTGAATATCAAGTTTTACAAGGGATGGATCATATTTTGTCTAACATGAACCCATTAATATGTATTGAGTTAGGCGATCTTGGCATAAGTGATGTTATCTCTAGTAAAAAAATTATTGAATTTTTAATTAACAATTATTCTTATAAGCCTTATGAAATTAAAGATGGAAAATTATATGTTCACAAAATAAAAAAATATTATGGATATACTAATTTATTTTTTAAAAAATAAAATCTTGTAAGAAATTCACTAGGAAATTATATATTATTATTAAAACTATTTATAGTTATGAATCTAAAAAAAAATAAAGAATTTTCAATATTATTTTTTTTTAAAAAAGGAAGAAGAGAGAGAATTATTGATAATAAAAACTTTCCCTCAGAATTTTTTTATGGGTATGAAGAGCTAGAAAAAGAAGGATATAACGTAAGTATTTTTGAAGAATTAGATATGTCTTTTCAAATAAAAAATTATTTTCTTGTAAAAATACTTAATTTTATATCAAAAATAATGTTTGATTTTCCTATTAAAATGATTTTAGAGCTTTTATTAAATAAAACATATAAAAAAATTAATTCTGCTAACACCGTAATTACTACTACAAATAGTATTGGGTTAAGCTTATCTTTTTTAAAAGCTTTTGGGATAATTAAATCCAAAATATTATTTATCTATATGGGATTGTTACAAGATAAACCCAATTTTTTGAGATTAAGTATACTAAGATTTATTTTAAAGAAAGTCGAAATATTAACACTTTCAAAAGCAGAGTATAAATTTTTAAAATTATTATTTTTAGATTCTAAAGTTAATTATTTACCTTTTGGAGTTGATCAGGAATTTTGGTTGCCCAATGCTAAAACGAATAACTCTGAGCCCTATGTGCTTGCAGTAGGAAATGATTTAGCAAGAGATTGGGACTTACTAATTAGTTCGTGGGAAGAAGAGTTCCCAAATTTAAAAATTATTTCTTCATTGCCTATTAATAATTTTAAAAACAATATTGAAATCATTAAGGGGAATTGGCACTCTAAAACTTTAGCTGATGAGGAAATGAGACACTTATATTGTAATTCTGAATTTATAATTATTCCTTTGAAGGAAACATTACAGCCTTCTGGGCAAAGCACTTGTTTACAAGCGATGAGTTGTTCTAAAGCTGTTGTTCTGACTAAAGTGAAAGGAATATGGGATGATAAATTAATGAAGCATAAAGAGAATGTTCTTTTTATAAGATCAGGTAACGAATTAGATTTAAAAAATTCGGTAAAAATCTTAATTGATGATATTAATTTAAGAGAATCCTTGGGTAAAGGTGGTAGAAGTTTAATTTCTTCAAATTTCAATTCATTAAATATGGCTAATAATCTTAAAAATTATTTGTTCGGGGAAAGATTTTGAAAATTGCTATAAGCTATAAACCCAATAAGGGCTCTTGGGGCGGAGGTAATCAGTTTGTTAAATCATTAGTAAAATCAGCTTTTGAAGAAGGCCATAAAATCGTTTATGAACTTAAACATAAAGATATTGATATCATTTTACTCACTGACCCAAGATCATATAATGAAGAAATAACTTTCGGTCCATTTGATATTTTTAATTACTTATTATTCGTTAATAAAAATGCTATTGTTGTTCATCGAATTAATGAATGTGATCAAAGAAAAAATACTAAACATATGAATATTCTTTTGAAGGCTTCTAATTATTTTGCGGATCATACTGTTTTTATTTCTTCTTGGTTAAAGTCTTTAGATATTTATCAAAAAAATAAATCTTCATCTTTAATTTTGAATGGTGCAGATGAAATAATATTTAATGATTTTCATAATATTGAATGGAATAAGAAAGAAAAATTGAGATTAGTTACTCATCATTGGAGTGGAAATAAAATGAAAGGTTTTGATATATATGAAAAAATTGATAGTATGATTTCATCTGAAAAATGGAATGACAAAATAGAGTTTACTTATATTGGTAATCTACCTAAAAATTTTAAGTTTAAAAATACAAATCATATCCAACCTATGAATGGATCAAGGTTGTCTAGAGAACTTTCTAAACATCATGTTTACGTAACAGCATCATTAAATGAACCAGCAGGCATGCACCATATAGAAGGAATTCTATGCGGATTACCTGTTATTTATAGAAATAGCGGAGCAATC
>Ga0163109_10000945_pt1 | contig 22871 bp, 19 predicted proteins | sample CRUFie1St13metaG_FD_108704 | JGI IMG/M metagenome (GOLD analysis project Ga0163109, IMG submission 108704) | Marine microbial communities from the Costa Rica Dome - CRUD Field 142mm St13 metaG | ecosystem: Environmental > Aquatic > Marine > Oceanic > Photic zone | place: Costa Rica: the Eastern... | reverse complement strand
TAATGCTCAGGGTTGTAGGAGGTATTTACAGATATTCCTTGGTCAATGTATTTTTGCAATACAGCCATAATCTTCAAATAGCCCTGAGGAGACTTTTGATCCCATAGTAAATCATACTTATTTTTATAATATGGAAAGCCTGGCACGACTTGTTTTAAAACACCATGTTTACTTTGTTTAATACTTACATAACTACGTGGTGGTTCAATACCGTTTGTGCTGTTACTAATTTGTGCAGACGTTTCTGCAGGCATTAGTGCCATAAGAGTACTATTTCTAATACCATGTTCTTTTAAATCTTTTCTTAATTGTTTCCAATCAAGCCTTTCTTTATGTTTAACTAATTCGTCAACATCCTTTTTATATGTTTGATTAGGAGTAATACCTTGTCCGTATTTTGTTTCATCTGTTCCTGGACACTTACCTTTTTCTTGAGCTAACTCCATACTTGCTTTTATAAGCCCATAACTCCATGCTTCTGACCATTCATCTATTAATTCTAAATTAGGCTCTTGATATGTGCTATCATTTTTAGCCATCCAGTATGCAAAATTAATTATACCTACACCTAATGGACGTCTTTTCTTTGTGCTAAGTTCTGCCGCAATTACAGGATAACTTTGATAATCTAATAGTTCATCTAGAGCTCTAACTGCCAAATTACCAACTTTTTGTAACTCCATAGTGTCTTTAATAACACCCCAATTAATAGCACTCAATGTACATAAACTAATTTCGCCTTGTTCATCATTAATATTGTCCATAGGTTTTGTAGGTAAATCTATCTCACAACATAAATTACTTTGTCTTACTGGTGCAATATCTTCTAAAAATGCGCCATGAGTATTTGCATGATCAACATTCATTAAATAAATTCTACCTGTATCTTTACGTTCTTGTACAAAGGCACTGAATAGTTCTATAGCAGGAATAGACTTTTTCCTAATACTAGTCATACGTTCTGCTTTTTCATATAGTTCTTGGAATTTGTCTTGATCAGTAAAAAATGTATCATATAAGCCTGGTACATCATGTGGACTAAACAAAGTAATATTTTCACCTTTAATTAATCTCTCATACATAAGTTTATTAAACTGTACGCCATAGTCCATATGCCTTACACGATTATCTTCAACACCTTTATTGTTTTTTAATACTAATAAATCCTCAACTTCTAAATGCCAAATAGGGTAGTATAATGTAGCCGCTCCGCCTCTTACTCCACCCTGTGAACAACTTTTAACTGCTGACTGGAACATTTTATAGAATGGGATAACTCCTGTATGTGTAGTATCACCACTTCTAATAGGAGAGCCTAAAGCTCTAATACTACCTGCACCTATACCAATACCTGCTTTCTGGCTTACATACTTAACGATAGCACTACTTGTTGCATTAATACTATCTAAACTATCACCTGTTTCTATAAGTACGCAACTGCTAAACTGCCTTTGTGGTGTTCTTACACCTGCCATAACTGGCGTAGGCAAGGAAATTTTAAATGTGCTAATAGCATCGTAATATGCTTTTACATAACTCATTCTGGTTTCTTCTGGATAGTTTGCAAACAATGTTGCCGCAATCATCATATATGCAACTTGAGGAGTTTCATATATTTTACCTGTGGCTCTATTCTGTACTAAGTACTTGCCTCGAAACTGTTCCATGGCCGCATAAGTTAAAACTTCATCTCTGTTATGATCTATATATTCTTGTAATTGATTAATTTGATCTTTAGTGTAGAGGTCAGTAAACTCTGAATCATACATACCAGCATCAATATTATCTTGTATAATATCGCAAAGGCAAGGAGGCTCAAATGTATTATATACCTGCTTACGCAAATGGTAATTAATAAGTCTACCTGCTACATACTGATAATTTGGTGTATCTTCTGAGATAAGATCTGCGGCACTTTTAATAAGTGTTTCTTGAATATCTTCTGTTGCTATTTTTTCAAAGAACTGAATTTTAGAATTAATTTCTACTTCACTTGCACTAACTCCAGAAATGCCTTCACATGCATACATTACGACTTTATGGAGTTTATCGATGTTTAATTCTTCTAGTGTGCCGTCTCTCTTTTGTACTTGCATGTGTGTCCTTTATTGTATATCTAAAGTATATATTTATGTTTGTCAAAGTCTACTATAAAACTGTACAAAAGTCAATATATAAATTGATTTTTGGCTAGTTTATGGACCGTAAATATTGTGCTGTTTTCTTTAACGTAATCCAGGTCAATTATTTTACCTGGAACGAAATTATAGACATCGTTATTATCAACAAGGACTAATCCATGTGTTCCATCTATGTTATTACTTATCACTGGAAGTTGGATTTCATTACTAGATATGAAGTTTTTGTGCAATAAATGACTAGTAATTAAAAGTGTTACACCACTGTGGCAAAAATACCCTTCACTAACTATTTCAAAAGGATTAGGCCAACTTTTAGGCGTATAATAATCTATGTATCTGGATAAAACTTTGATGTTTTCGTATTCTGCTACAAGATCTTTAGATGTGTTAAATTCTTTTTGTCTTAAATTTCGCCATATAGATAGACGATCATTTGCAGAATGATTTTTAAAAAACATTATTTTGGTTTATTAAGAGTTCCAACGTCTTGTAATATATTTCATTGAAGTAATTTTGTTTACGGTACTAATAGCATTTACTACAATATCTGTGTTGTTAGCAGGATTTAATTCTGCTGTAAAACTAACACTACCTGTAACTGTGTCTGCTACTTCTGATGCATCGTCTCTAAATACAACTGTAGCATTACCTGTTGAACTATTATAAAAACTACTTGCATGTAATTGCCCAACACGTCTATAATTACCATCACTTGTTCCTGTAAAGTCTACTGTATAATCTATTATATAAGAGTCATAACTTACTGTAGAAATTGTTGCTACTGTGGTATTTCCTGCGGCAGGTATGGCAACGGATTCAACATCATCAAATGTTGTAACTTTAGAACCACCACCACTGGATTCTGATGTTAATAATTCTATGTTTGTTCTAATATTAAGCAAACCTTTTATATCAGGATTTGCTGTTTTAAAATAAATTTGATTTACAATATGGTTAAAGTCACTTGCTTGGTCTCTTCCATGGAATGTAATAAATTTGTTGTCATCTTCATTGGTAATTGCAAGTGTGTAAGTTCCTAAATTAGTACCAGAAGTGTAAAACTTATCATTAGACTGAGCACTAGTAAATAAAGGAACATTTTTATCAACAACCAAATTATGTAACCATTGTTCTAATTTGGCTTTTATTGTGTGAGTACCTCTTGTTTTACTACCTATAGGCAAACTTAATGCTGACATAGTTCCTGCTGAATCTTCATGTAATGTAAATTCAACACCACCAGATGTTGATGAACCTAAACTATCGAATGATGCTTTGGTTGAAATATATACTTGATTAGTTGTTCCAGGTATATATGTTAAATTTGGAAACTCTGCAAGTCCCTGGAAAGTACTTATAACATTGTCTAGAGTAACTACATTTGATAAATCAATGCTATTTATTGGTGTATGATGTGTTACTGTTGCACTACCTAACACAGGGCTAAACGATGCATTAACGTCTCCTACTACAGCCGCAGTACTTGGAATAAAGAAAGTATTATTTGTAACCCTAGTGCTTAATAATGTTTTAGTACCATTTGCTATTGCTGAAGTATTAGATGAGCTACTTAAATCTATTTGACTACTAACAGGTAAACCATGTAGTGAACTTATTAATTGTATATTGCCACCAGTGTTATCTGAACCATAGTTAATATAATTTAAATCACCTGCTATTTCACTTACACCACTTTGGACCACTGTAAAACTTGTAGTGCCACTTACACCTGTAACTTGATAAGGATTTGCACTAAACACACTTGCGTTTGAGCCTGTGAAGTAAACATAATCACCTTGTACTAATCCTTCCACATTACCTGTAATTGTAACTGCATTTCCGGCACCAGATGCTCCTGATGTTACTGCTCTTAATGTAGCAACACTATTACCTGATGGTAAACTGACTTCCATAGTGCTGGATTGAACATTACTAACTGCTAATGCTTTTCCTTCAAGCCAACAACTTGAATCTAAATCTGTAAGGTAAACAAAATCATATGTAGCACCTGAATTACCATATGCTGGTGAATTACTTGAACCTGTACTTATTGTAACTGTTGTTCCACTTGCACTAATTCCAACATTTGCTGTACTCTTTAAAGAATTATCACTTATTAAAAAATTACCTAAAACAAGTCCTGTTGGATTTGAAACTGCTGTACTGTCTTCAAAAACAGCAATATGTTTATAATCTAAACCTATATGTCCTGTTCCTGCTGATGGTGAAACTCTTACTAAATCATGATTTAATTGTCTATAAGTTGGTACACTATAATCAGTATAAAAACTGTTTGTAGATGAACCTGCGTATATTACACCACTGTTTGATAATGCTTTTATTACACTAGCATTACTATAATACGTTACTGCAATTTTATCACTAGTAAGTGGTGCTACTCTAAAATTTAATACATGCGTATTACTTGCTAAAGTTGAAGTACTAAAACTGTAATCTTTAGATGTTGCCGGGGTATAGTTAGCATTATCACCTAATAAAACTGTTTCATTTTTAACTACAGTTATATCTGATGCTTTAAAATTTTCGTTTGTAGAAATACTCTTTATATTGTTAGGTGTAAAACTTATTGTATTTGCATTACCTAATGTTTGATTACTTGATACTGTAATATTAGCACCATCTATAGAACTAACTGTTGCAGTACCTGTTATGTCATTTCCTGTAACAACGTCACCTACTCCTATATAAGAGTTAGATGCTGTAAGTGTAATTATATTACTTTGAAAAACAGCATTGTGTACAGTAGCATCTACTGAGCTTGTTACTACAGGTGTTATTTCATCTGAAAATACTGGCAATCCACTTCCTGTATATGTATTTGAAGATGTAGACCAGTTTGCAATAGTGCTTACACCATCAAAATGACCTGCTAATAATCTTTTATGAGGTACAGTAAAATGAATTATTCTTGTATTGGCTACATCTTGTGTTAATGTAATAGAACTTGTAGTAGATTCAAAACTACTGATGTTTGATGTAGATGAATCAATATCACCGCCAATATAAACTTGACTACTATCTAATGCTAATCCAATTTCACCTTCTCTTAAAGGCTGAGGAAGGTCCTGCTTAAGGCCTCTCCTATTTTGGATTCTGGATATAACTACATTGTTATTTGCTGTTGCCATACTAATAATTCTCCTGAACTACTAGTATTTATCATTTTTGAATTTATTTTGAATAGTAAGTTGCTAGTCTTTCTGACCACATTTCACAATATTTTTCGTACTCTGGGCCTTCTATAACAAAATCTTTTACTTTGCCGTCTCTATCTACCATTAGTATTGCTATTTTAGATATGTTTGTACCAAACATTTCGTTATGAGCAAGTGCATAGGCACAACCTTGTAAAAAATAATCATCTATCCACTCACGTTTTTTCATCTTTTTGGCTGTTTTGAAGTCTATAATTGCTTCTTGGCCTTCATACATTCCTATAGCATCTGATGTTCCTGCATATAAACCTTGTGCAATAAGTCCAACCTCAACACCATATAATTCATCTACCTTTGAAAAGGCTTCATTTATCATGTTTGTTGTCATTGTTTTTGCTAATTGGCTTACAACATTGGTTCCAAAATTATCCCATTCTTCGCCAAGTATATATTTTTCTAATGCATTGTGAACTTTTGTACCAAGTCCTGCAGACTCTGTGCTTATACGAGTTGCTTCTGCTTCTCCTACACGTTTACGCCAGGCAATAAGAGCTGTCTTATCACCAGTATCACCTAAGATAGTAGTAACACTTGGTACAGGATTATCATCCTCACCAACATATTGTCTACCTTGTTTTGTTTGAATTCGTCGCAAGGACGGATAGTCGTATTTTGATATCAGCATATAATGTAAAATAATTTACTAAGTATTTACCAGGAAATATTCCAACTTATTGTATTATTGGAATCTAAATTTGTGACTACACTCACTCCGTATCCAAGATCCTCGAAGTGTTTTTTAACATAGTTCATTTGATCTAATTTAGTAGGGTCTGTAGTAATGCTATTCCATACATTGTAATAAACATTACTGTTTGTCATTTCAGATGAGGACTTTACATTTGCATAAAGAACTCCTGCATCTACATTTGCTAAAACTATACTTTCAATAGCTCTGACTTCAGAATGGATAACACTATTATTTCTACTATCCTTTCTGGCCTGTGTTGCATTTACAAATATATTTGCCATTATAACTCCGACTTAATATCCTTCATGGCTTGATCGCCAGCCATTTTACCTACATCTACTGATGGCTCTTCTTCACCAGTATCAACGTCTGCAGGCATTTGATTTTTAAGTTTAATTTGTTCTTTATCTATGCTACTTGCATAACCACTGTCATTTACTGCTTTTATGACTTCGTCTGTGGTTGCAATATAACCTTCGTCTTTTAACAAATTTTGAAATTCTTCTGTAGATAGTGAATCACCAGAGTCCATTTTCATTACAAGTATGTCTTGTACTTTTTGGATTAAGTCTGCTTCGTACCCTTCTCTGATAATATCACGTATTAGCATTTTACACCTCTATAGGTGCTCTTCCCAATGGCTCTTCTTCAGGTCCAGCCGCCGCTGGTTCGTTGACATCTATATCTCCTAAGTCGTCACCACCTAAATCGTCCATTCCTGGTTCAGCCATATCGTCACCACCTAAGTCACCAATTCCGCCTGAGGATAAATTCATTTCTTCACCAGTAATACTGCCTACTAATTCATTTACTCCGTCTTTGGCTTGCTTGGCACTTTCTAATGCTGTACTTAATGTTTGCTCTGCTGAGTCTTTAAACTGAGCGGCCTTGTCAGCACCAAATTCGTGTATCATTTGATCAGCAATAGCAGGAATATCTTCGTTTACCATTCTACCCAATCTCTCAACGTGGTCCTGAATGTCGTCTGCTAATGCTCTAACAGCCATAACAACTTCTGCTTCTTCTACTGATGTGCCTTCAAGTTCTTCTGCTAACATATCGTCTATGATGTCATCAAACATACTTTCTTTTTTGGCTTTTGCTTTTGGTTTTTCTTCAGTTTTAGATAACATGTCTTTAACTTCGTCTGCTGACATGTTTAATTCTTTTCCAATTTCTTCATCGCTCATGCCTTTATCTCTAAGGCTATGACCATATCTTGTTGCTTCAGCAAAATTGGCTTCTCTAATTTTAGCACCAAAGAATTTTATACCATTTACAACTGCATCTTCCTCTAACCCATTAAGGAATTCTACAACTGAGTCTCTGCTTTTACCACTTGCTGTTGCAAATGCATTAAGTTTTTCTTCTATAGCACCGAAACCTTTTTCATCAAGTTCAACACCTGTTTCTCTTGCCAACTCACTTAAAAGGAACTCATTAATTGAACTGGATAGTGGGTGCTCAACTGATTCTGAAGCACAACCGGCCTCATCTAAATATCTTTGTGCCATTAAAACAACCATAGGCTTAATGTGCTCATCATCATATGAATATCTAGGATCTTTTCTGAAGTCGTTCATACATTGTGAAATTGCTTCTTCATTAGTACAACCTGAATCCATTAGTTTGATAATGTTGTCATTTAGCTCTTGCTTCATGGACTGATATGCTGGTGATTCAGCATACATGCCTTCTGTTAGCATAGTATCTATTACATCTTTTATTCCTAAATATTTTGCATATTCAGGTTCGAGTTGAAATTGTTTACTGGTTCCTTTAAGTTTGACAATTGCCATATTTGACATTTCTCTAACTGTTTCAAGTTTTTCTTTTTTAGGAAATCCAGTACCAATTTTCACTCCGAATTGCTCGGATAACAACTTATTGATTTTATCAATCTTTGTTTTTCCTGCTGGGTTAAATTCTCTTATAAACATGATAATCTTCCTAAAATATAAATGTTATAGTCTTATTTATCATTTTCAAGAAAATATTTGAAAAGTTTTTAGTAGATAGAAAGTTGGTATTTGACTTCTTTGAGCATCATAACACTTTCTTCCAAACGAGTCTGTGCTATTAGTCTACGTTCTAAGTCTTTTGTTGAGTAGATTGTGTGCTTGTAAAAATGAATATCATTATAATGCTTATAAAATTTATCACATAACTTGTTAATTCTTTGTGAGTCTGGCTTGTCTTTAACTTTTTTATCATTAAGTGTTGTACAAATATCTTTTGCTACTTTAATAAAAGGAACATTTTCAGCATAAACTTTATTTGTTACATAATTAACTACATGAAAGCCAGGATCAACTTTTTTAACCACATAAACACCGCGTTTAGCAACATTTTTAGTAATATTATCTAACTTTTTTGCTAATTGTTTTTTATTATAGTTTCTTTTTTTGTGGGTAGATTTTGTAGCCAAGTTCTTCACCTTTATTAATTTTTTGCAGAATGTCTTTTTTATACATCTCTTCTGCAATATAAAATTCCCTTTCGTCCATATTATTTACACCTAAAAAGCCGTTTAAGTCAACTTTATTGAAAAGTTTAGCCTCTAAACTGCTTATTAAATTAACATAGTTGTTTTTGTCTTTGACTGCTTTCATTTTACCCGGCGTGCATGGCCGCCATATGCTTTTTGTATTTTTTAGTGCCTTTCTTGTGAGGCGATTTGCCTTCTTTTTTGACACAATTTGGTACAGTTTTACCAAACATTTTCTTTGTGCCTTTCTTTTCGTAACCTTTCCAACAACGTGTGCCTTCTTTGGCTTTCTTTTTCTTCTTCTTTTTAACTACAGGCCCAGGACGTTTTATCATATCGCTATTCATAGGCATTACAACTGTGGCAACTGCTCCTGCTGACGTTTCTGTAATTATTTCTCTTATTAGCATATTACTATTTATCTAATTTTGCATTTAATTCTTGTGCAACCTTGTTCGCAAATGCCTCATGTATATTTTTTCCACCATGCATATTGTCCCTGGCAAATTCTGTTGATTGCCTAGTGCCTATTTCAACATCTGTAAAAGTGGAATATGTAAGCAAAGGAATATTTAAATCTCTGGCTAATAGTTCTATATCTGATATTGCAGTGGACGTTCTTTCAAAAGTATTATGTTTTTCCAAAATATCCTGAGCCATTAACAATTTTGTTTCATTTGCTATTTGCCAATCGTTATCAGTAGATGTATATGCCATTCCATTTTGTATGTCTCCACTAAATAGTTCCCCACCATAATAATCTTCTCTATTAGAGTCAAGCCATTCCATTTGCCTTAAAGCAAATTTCATTTTACTTTTATAAGGGTCTATCATATGTTGAAATGTACTTTTTCTTGTTGGGGGAGGTAAAAATATTATGATTGCTTTACAGTTTTTTATTTCCGCTTTAAAAAAATATTTGGCATATATGGCAGACATATCTATACCCCTAGCAGGAAAACCAATATTTACAGACCTCATTCCAAGTTGTTTACATAATACTTCTGGCCAAATATGCTCTTGATCTAGTCCTGTGCCAAATGTATGACTACAACCAAAAAATGCAACACAAGGAGTATCTGATAGTTCTGGTGATCTAAATCCCATACTGTTATACTTGTACCTTACATTATCCTTTATCCTCCAGGTTGTAGTTTCATCTAAATATGCATATCCATTATTTGCAAGTATTTTAGTTTCTAATTTATCTTTGAATAATTCCTGATGCCTTTCAGGCGTATCAGATATACTAAACTTAGACTCGTATGTATAGTTTGGATCTTGACAATCTACCATCCAATCTTCATGTAAAGGAGATTTGAATGTGGAATTGTAAAAAGTTTCCCTAATTTTATGTAAATCTATTTTATTGGTACTGTAATGATGATTATGATCTAAAGATTTCTTTATGCTATCGCTTAACGTATCATAGTAATTATAGATATAAAAATTGGGGTCCATAGTCATATGACTATTTATTTAGGATTTTTTACGACCGCTCTTCATGTTGGCACACCAGTGGTACATTTTTGACTTCTCACCACTGCTGTTTTTTGCTTTTTTCCGCAAACTGGTTACTGAACCTTTGCAACTGGCTCCTGCCTTCTTTACTCGTCCTGGACGACTTTTGCCTTTTACTTTGCCATCTTTAAAGTTTTCGTCTGTGGCATCTTTTAATTCATTTAGGATTTTCTTTTGTGTAAGATAATTATTTAAAAGGAAATTAAAATTATCGTACTCAGACATTACTGGTGTGTTACTTACCTTGTGACTGAAATAATCCATTACTTCTTCAATGTTTGCATCTATCATTATTGCTGGTACTTTGCTAATACCTAATATATTTGCGGCATCCAGTCTATGATGTCCATTTATTAAATAACCGTTTTTATCTAAAATAAATGGTCTGTCTTCATTGTTTAAAAATACATCTTCTGCTTTTTTACTTAATCCATCTACACGTTGAGTTTGTACAGGTTTAATTTTTTCTATACTGATTTTACCTTCTTTGTATTCAAAATCTGAATTTTCTATATCAGGTCGTTTAATTTGAGGAAGATCGTTTCTAGCAAAATGTTTATCAGAAGTAGGCCTTATGTATTTTTCTTCTATAACTTCTCTTAAACGTATTACACCACAACCTACTCTGTCACCAGCATTACCTGTTTTTAAACTTTCTTCATCACCACCTCTACCCAAGTCGTCCTCATCAGCATGTATAACAATAGCTCTACCAACTACTTCAGAAAGTGTAACTCTATTTGCTTTTATTTGGAATCTAGCAGTACCTGATTTATCTGCTATGATATTTCCTAAGTCGCCCACATGTCCTTGTTCTAAACTTCCATGTTCTACTCCGTCTGGATTATAATGAGCACCTGCTGATTCACATCCATTACTTAGATCACCAAATTCGTGAATATGAAATCCGTGTTTACCTGGAGTCAATCCTCTGATTATACCTTTTATAATTGTGGATTTGCCTGCTCTTTGTTTAAATTTAATAACACCTTCTACACCATCATCAGCATGTTCTAATTGTGCTATTGCTTTAACTGTTTCTTCTGCCTCTGAAATTCTTGTAAGCCTTTCACACTGACAATTTTTAGATCTTGTTTTAGGACAAATTTCTACTTCTTTTATTGCCTCATATATACCTTGTCCAAATTTAAAACTGGATTTTTTCTTTTTCTTTTTCTTTTTAGATTTTTTATATGGTGCTATACTTCCTATGCCATAAAAACCTCTGCTAACTGGAGCATCACTGGAAGTGGAATCGGAGGATGTAGTACCACTATCTCCGGTGCTACCACCATCTGCAGACCCTCCGTCTCCACCTGAACTTGTTCCGCCACCATCACCGCCTGATGTTCCGCCTGTTGCTCCGCCAGTACCACCTGCGGCACCACCGCCACCAGCACCACCGCCACCAGCACCAGCACCACCGCCACCGGCACCACCACCGCCTCCGGCTTCTGCATCTAAACGTCGCTTAGGATTTAATAACTCATCGATCATATCTATTAGTAATTCTATATCTTCTTCATCATCAAAATTTTCTTCTACTTCTAATTTTAAGTCTACAAGATATTTGTCTAGTTCTTTGTTATTGATTTGTTTGCTTTTTATTTGCAGTTGGTTTATATGATTAATAAGAGCTAATTTATCTCCTTTATTATAAAGGGTCTTTGCTTTAGTAACAAAGTCGCTATCAAATGTAGATGTATAAATCTCTTCTGATATATTTTTTGTAAATTCTTTTAATCTCATTTAACTAAACTTAAAGGAAAACTTACTTCCTATCCTACTACTATAATATGTTTTACCACTATCTAATAAAATTTTACCTGCAAACTGTGGAGGATATACTGATCTCCATTCTGCTACAAATGTATCTGGACCTTTTACGCCCATCTTACAATACAGTTGTACAATAGCAGACTGATTAAGGAATGCTAAACATCCATCACTGAATTCTGGTATATTAGTATTTATATGCATAGTGATTTTTTTCGCTAATTTTGACATTAATGCAAAACCAGTATTAAACCCTGGTACTTTATCTGGATCTTGTACTTCTCCATACTTGCCTGATAACAATTCTTTAGCACCTTTACTTAAACCTGTAAAGTCTTTTTTAACTTGCTGTATATATGAATTAACTTCTTCTTCTAAACCTTCAGGCAAAAATCCAAAATACTCTGCTAACCTAAATGGACCATTTAAGGCACTATTGTCATTTATTATTTTTATTATTTCTACTGCTTTGCTGTGAGTTTCCAATAACTCTTCACTTGCTCTTGCCATTGCTTTTGCTATATTAGTAACTCCAGCACTGGCACCTTTACCACCTTTACTGCTAATACCTACTTCTGCACCATTAGGTCCTTTAAATAGGCTGTCTACTAATGCATAATTCATTTCCTGTGGCCATCTAACCTGACAATCGTTCCAATTAGCATTGTCTAATAATTCCTGTCTAGCAGTTTCACTTTGTCCATTACTATCTAATCCACCTCTTAGAGCTATAGGTCCCATAATTTCACCAAAGTAATCTCTTATAGCAGGTAATTGCTCTCTTTCATTTTCAAAGTTTGGCATGTTACCTGAACTTAATTCTTGTAGTGCATTTAATAATTTAGGTACTATAGGGTTATCACCACCATTTTCTTTTATAAGTTGAATTACTTGATCTGTATTGCCTATCCATTTACCTGTTGCAATTAAGTGCTGAGGGTCTAGGCCGGCTTCCATTTTAAGAGCAGTATTATGTTGTAACTGCCATCCTGGTGGGACTTCTTTATTGGACCATTTACCCATCATATTAGGTGTTATTTCTCTAAAGTATCTTCCCCAAAACATTTTTTCGTTATTTTCAGTGTTTGTTAATGTTGCTATTGCAAAACCTAAACTTCCTTTGTTAGGAATATTCATCCATTCTATTTGAGAACCTATTTGACTTTCTAATTGGGATATTGCTTCGTCTCTTTTGTCTGGATCTTCAAACTTTCCAATTTCAGGATAGTTTGTAACATCTTGAAACTCTATCTCAGTATTTTCTCTTTTAAATTTATCACCTGGGAGTCTACCATACAGTCCCCTAGATTCATTTATAATTTCTTTTACTCTGGATTTGCTTTGCTCATTTAAATTAATTTTTTTAACAATTCTTGGATCTAATTGTTTTTGTATATAAAAACGTAAAATACCTCTTAAACAACCATTATCTCCGTGTGTTGCTCTATGATACCTAAAGTCTGATAGCATTTGTGGATCAGGTACAGCATAGTAGGCCAAAAATTGTTTTTTAAGATCCCATGCAGGAAATGGCTGTGATAAAATATCATTTAGTAATCCTGGAATACTATTGTCTGGCAATGCTTGACTGCTAGGACCTTCGCTTACATTTTCACTAATACTTTCCTTTGCCATCTTGGTTGCTGTTGCATACATTACTGATTTAGCATCTTTACCATATCTTTTTTTAAAGTCTTTTGTATTTTTCTTCATGCCTTTAACATATTTTTCTTTATCTTTCTTTTCATCTTTTGTTAAAGGTCTTTCATAAACACTTTTGTTTGCTAATTTTTTTGAATCTTTTTTACGTTTCTTTAAATCAGAATCTATACCTTTCATAAGTGCGTTTAAGTCTTGAGCCGCTTCTATAGTTTCTTTTGTTTTCTTTTTCTTACCGGCACAATGAGCCTTTTGACTAAAGCCTTTTGGATTACTGCAATTTATACTGTCTTTGTATTTTTTGCTCCACTTTTCTAAAACTTCAGATTCATTTACAATAATCAACTGTTCTTCTAAAGGCAGTTTATCGAACTTAGTAAATACACTTTCTCCAGGATTATTATTTAGATCTCTCATTCTATTTTGGAGATATACTCTGGCTCTGGCTAAATGACCTTGGAAATCATTTGGTTCTGCATCTGCTTCATATTCTCTCTGCATACTGACTAAAACAGCACGTTTGAATGTTTCATCATTTTTTGGCTGTTTAAGGAACGATACTAGTCTGTTTGTATCTGGTCTTAATATATAATTCTGCATACCATTCACCATCATAGTATTAAAATCAGGATACTTTCTACGCATATCATCATAATCTTGCGTTGTTACATCGAATCCTGAGTCATCATCTCGTTGTTTCGAATATATGCTACTGACATCATCACCAGCATTACCGTCAGCATCTTTTCTAAAATAATTTCCAGCACTTACAGTATAATTCTTTTCTATATATTCATATGCGGCCTTGACTGCGGCGGCCCATCTTTCTGTGCCTATTGCTCTTGGATCTTCTGGTCTCCAGTTGTGATCACTGTCATATTGATTGTAAACTTTTCTAAGTAAATTTACACCTTGGTCATCTACACCTAAATTAAGTTTTAAATATCTTGCTAGGTTATTCCAGTTTGTTCTATCAGCAACTTCGGATGATGAGGCATCTTTATAATCTTCTACACCAGCCGCCTTTATCATTCCTTCTACATTATCCTGATAGTTTAATGCTAAATCAATATCTCCATCTAATATTTGTTTAAGTACATTTTCTAATGCTATTTTAAAACTGTAATATCCTTCGCGATCTTTCATGCCTTTGAGATCTTTAGCAACTAACCCTTTCATTTTTTCTGGGTACACACTCCAGTCAAAAGCATTAAATCGTTTTAGTTCTTTATCTAGATCATCGCCCTGATTCCACATCATGGCACTACCTCTGTCAATAGGCTCGTCACTTCTAGGATTTCTTAGTTCATCTCTATCAACTAAATCTGATTGACCAGGTTGACCTGTTCTGCTGTCACCTTTTCTGGTAATTTCTATTCCTAATTGTTGTAACTTAGCATACTCATCTCCACCAGCATGGAAATATGTTTTATTTTTACTATATACTAAATCACTAAAATACACATTGTATTTGTCATAGAATGCACTTATAATTTTTTTATAACCTGTTTTACGCCAACTGTGATAATAGTTATTTGCGCCTTCCATAGTTTCTATAAGTTCTAGTCCACTGTAGGCATCTTCTGCCTGTCCAAAGTGTGCGGCAGGAATAACATAAACTTTTCCGCCACTGTTTACTTTGTCATTAAAATGTTCTAAATGATTATCTAAATATTCCGCTCTGTCACCATAATCATCATCAGTAATTGTATCATAAAAATCTCGATTTAAATACACATAACTGTGACTAGGTATATTTAATGTTGCTTTGGCATTGTCTCTGACGTTCTTTTCAAAGTCTTTGTTACGTTTAATTAACTGATTTTTACCTGAAATTTCATTTTTGAGATCTGAAAAACCTTCTTCTCTAAATATTTTATCAAAACTTGTCAAGAAGTCTTTTAATGCTTTAAATCTTTTCTTAATTAAACTTTTTATAAATTTATCTTTAAACAAGTCTGTGTATTCTTCATTTTTCTTCGCGTTGTAATATGCTTCTAAATTTATACTACCTAATACATAATCATCATAAGCCTGAGGAAAGTTGTAAGTACTTTCGTCTTCATCTTGCCTAATTTTTACTAACCTGTCACTCATATTATTCCATCTGTCAAGATCGCCGATACTTAAAAATCTAGTTCCATCACTTACTTTTGAATAGAGATTCCAATCTCTTTCAAGATTGTTAAAATATTCATCTTCTGGTTTTAATTTTCTTAAAAATTCGTCACCAATGTTTAATAATCTCTCTTTGATATCAGCATATTTGTCTTTATCTGTGGTACCAAGATTTTTTAGATAGGCTAATCTGTTTCTGAGTTTTTGTACCATACTATACTGGAATACTGTAGCATAGTTATCATCACTTCTGATATTAATATGATGATCTCTACTTGTTGGGTGATCATAACCTTGATATGGCTCTAAAAATTTGTACAATTTAGATATCGCTTTGCTATCAGAAATCATATTAGGGGTAATTAAAGTTACATCAGCACCATAACCAGCATCCTTGATGTATCTGAATAAATCATTTTTTTGTCTTTTCTTACTAAGTTGTACTATAGTTCTAAATACTTCTGGTTTTCTGTTTTTAAGTCTGGGATTTATTTGTGTAAACAAGTCTGCTAATTGATCTATTACTTTATTATCTTTTGCATCATCTGACTGGAAGAACTGCCACATACTGTCTACAACTTTATCTAGGTCCTGGTGTTTAAAAAAGTCTGGAACTGTTATTATATCTTTTCTAAGTAATTTTGCTACACCTTTTTTAACCATCTGTAATCTAATGGCATCATTTTCAGAGGCATTATTGTCGTTATCTGTGACATCTCGTTGTATTAATTTTGCTAACCCTTGTTCATCTAATGATAATTGCTTAATATATTTTCTAAAATTAGCAATATCTTTGGCTTTAGGATCTGCTGTGTTTTTCTCTTCTGCTATATTTTGTGCCAACAAACTAAAACCTCTGGCAAAACTTTTCTGTGCCTTCTGAAGTACGCCTGGTGCTCTTCTGCTAGGTGCTGTGGCTGAAGGCATTATATATCCTGTAATTGGTTCACCAATCTCAACAGGTGCTTCTTCTATTTCAACTTTTTCACCAGTGCCTTTTTCATAATCTGCTATTTCCTGTTTCCATTGCTTGTCAGCATCTGGTTGGTTAAGTTGCTCATACTCTCTTAAATTTATAACACTAACATCAAAATTATGAAGTATCACAGTCATATCTGATTTTCCAGCAATATTTTTTGCTGATTGTAAAATTGGAGAGTCTAAATCATATTGTTCTAATTCTTTAGGATCTATTTCTTTTGCTTTTTTAAGCAATCTAAACATAGCATGACCATAATCTTTAAGGTAAGCCTTATCGTCATATCCTGCTTTCATTACAGTAGCATATCTTATAACAGTTTTTACAATATGCTCATACATATTTTGGTAATCTGTACCACCCATAATTCTGAATTCTATCAGTTGGTTGCCAGATTTATCATCTTTCTGTCTGTCTTTAAAATGAATAGACATCATTTTATCAGGACTTACACCTTTTTCTAATGCAGACTGTAATTTTAAGAAACTGTCCATGTCTCCCTGCTTAATTTTTTCTGCTTGTTTTAGTAAACTTTTATATTGACTTCTGGTATAACTGTTTGATAATCTGTTGAACAATTTAAGCAAATATAAATCACCTAATAGTAATGCCATTTTAACTTTGTTGGGTCCGTTTTTCTCTGAGCCACCTCTGGGTTCACCTTGCCAACTCATTGTAACATGAAGTCCAGTAGTACTGTTTGTACCAAAATTATCTTCTGCCCACCCAAATAAACTTTTCATTTCACTTAGCATCTCTCTGGGAGATTCAAAAACTGGTGAAATAAGTTCAGCACCTTTACCTTCATCTGCATCTATACTGCTATCTGACTCAACTGCATAACCTGTTGTAGTGTAAGTATCACCATAGTCACCAGTTTCTGGATAATCATCATACTTACTATTATCTTTTATCCAGGAGTTTAATTCTTCAGCAACACCTTCCAGGCTTCCACCATAATTATATTCCACACCAAAGTCATCTAGAAAACTGCTTAAACTGTAATACTGATCTGAAACATACTCGTCCATGCTGTAATCAGATCTGGCTTCTTCTAAAGCCTCTTCAAATACATCATCATCTTCTCTGGCTATATCTTCCAGAAAATTTATGTACTCTGTTTCATATTCCTCATTGATATAATCTCTTGCCCAGTTTTCATCTTCCCATCCATCCTCTTCACGATTTTCATATTCGGCTGGATCATCTTCTTTCATTTGGTCTCTGTATTCTTCCACAGCATCCATTGTGGGACCATCACCTGAAGTCATAAACTCATCTATCCACTCGTCTTCGTCACGATTTTCTGATATCCAGGAATCTATGTATCCTTCCAAATACTCATCAGCGGCTTTTTCTCGCAACCAGTCCTCATAGTACTCATAAGCACTATCTGGTAAATCACCATATTCGTATTCAAAGTCTGACACACTCATGTCATCTATGTATTCACCTGAACCACCTGACACATTATAAAAGAATGTTTCTGCTTCAAAGCCACATCGTACAGGCATGTCCAATGCCTCTTGAGCTACTTCTTTTTTGTTAAAATTTATTTCAAAAAGTTCTGCTGGTGCTTCTTTTAGTCTTTTTCTGGACAGTTTTTTAATTTTGGCTTTGAGATCTTTTACTTTTAATTTTTTACCTTTACGGCTGGCTATTTTACTAAGTTTTCCTTCTGAAACTTTGATGTCTGTTTCAGGGTCTAATGCAATAGGTTCATTTTTTCCTTCTGGGTCTTGTACTAACACAACATCTTCAACATCATTTGGGTTTGCTGTGCTTACCATTTTATGAGGTGATATTACTTTTAATGGCTTGCCTTCTTTGTCTGCAAATTGATCGTCTAATTTTAAGTCTTTTGCTTTTACTGGTTTATATGTTTTAGGCTGGTTGCCAGTTGCTATGGACTTAGATGCAGTAGGGAAAAAAGATCCTCCTTTTCCAGAAGATGCCATTGCAAATTTGGAACCTATATCTGAACCTCGTTTTGCTATGTTTTGCAATTCTTTGGCCTTTGATGCTGTTGCTTTTGCAACATTCAAACCTAGATCTTTTACAGGTGTTGGAGGAGTCCTTCCAGGCTTCATAGAGTACTCTTTAAGAATACTTTCTATAGATCTAAAATCTTTAGGCTTCATTAAAACTTTCTCTTGTTAAGTGTTTTTAATCTTCTACTTGCAGGATTAACTCTTTTAGTTCTTTGGGCTTTCCTTGTCATTCTGCTACCCATTCTTGCTTTAGTTTTTTTAAGTGTTAATCTTTTTTTAATATTAATTGGTTTTGCACACTGACTAACTGTTGCAACAACACGTCCCCTTCTAGGACCTGAAGTACATCTGACAGCACGTTTGACTTTGTTTCCCATCTTACGCCAAACCATTCTGCCTTCTAAAATTTGGTCTGCAAACTCTTCTAATCTCATATTAAACTTGTAACTAATGCAACTACTATACTGACGAGAGTTGTAAATGTTAATCCAACAATAGCAATTATCCAATTTTCTAATTTGTCTAATCTATGTTTAGTAACTTCTTTGAATTCTCTTATCTCAGCAGTGATGCTTTCTATTCTTAACATATCAGCAATTATATGTGCTTCTATATTTCCATCCTCTATATAAGGCTTTATTTGTGTTTTGGGTTCACTCTTTTTAGGCATTGTATTCTCTATAATAAGTCTTGTTTAGTAAATTCCATATTAATTGAACTTTTAGTATCTACTGTACCAGCATTTAAAACTATACCATCTAGTTCATCTTTAAGTGTATCAACTGTGTGAACTCCTTCTCTTTCAAAAGCAAATTTAAAAATAAAACCTGCTCCAGTGATACTAGGTGCTCCATAATTTTCTAATACATTTGCACCTACACCATTTAATTGTACTGGGTTATTCATTACAACTGGCTGAGCTCTCAAACCAATTACCTGTACAATACTTTCGAAATCTTTTTGTGTGTTATCTGAATAATCACCTGTTCTAGTAATATCCATAGTTGTAAACAATGTATAAAACTCAATGTTTCCGGAAACTACTTCCGAACTTCCCATTGCTCCTGATCTTTGTCCAACCATCTGTGTCTCCAATCTTAATCTGTATTACACTATTTATCAGATTTGTTGAAGAAATGTCAGTCAAAAGAAAAGGGACTAAAAAGTCCCCTTTCTAAAATAAGAATAAGTTATTATGCTAATTCAAATGTTTTTGCTGTAACTGTAGCACTTGCTAAGTTGACACCGTCAACTGTTCCTAGTGCTTGAATAACGTCTTCCAAGTGAGCGGCAAAAGTTTCACTGTTTGAACCGTCCCATGTATCTGTACCTTTTTCATCCTGAATCATAATAGCCATTGACTGATTAGTATCATACAATGCACTATGCCCAAGAATAGTTACGTTTTCATTTTGTATGGCATGAATAACTGTTTGGATTGTGCTAGTTGGCCCAGTTTTGGCATTTACAGCCGCACCAAAACCAATTTCTACAAATGAAGGAGTTAAACCTATAAAAAAGTTTTCCTCGTCAACCCATACTGGATTTACTTTAGTTTGCGCCATGTTGTTCTCCTATGTTGCTATTCTTAATAGTATTTATCTTTTTTTCTGTCATAAAAAAAGGCAGTAAAAAACTGCCTTTTTAAATAAGTTTAAAAAAACTTAGAAACTAACGTCTGCAATAACGTGACCTGCGATGTCACCGTTTGCTAGGTTGTCAGCACCTTCAACAATAAAGTTTACAACTGCTTGACTGTCTGCTGTAAAGTCGCCAACTTTTAATACTGAAAGGTTTAAGTTTTGGACTGAGCTAACTAATGCTGTTAATTGTGCCGCACTAATATTTCCTGATTGCTGAGTAAAACTCTTAAGGAATACGTCTTTACCAATAAACTCACCAGCCGCCGCCGCTCTTCTATCTGCTTGTGCCATTTTAATTCTCCTAATTACTTTCGCGATTTATATCGCTGTTACTTTTATTTATCTTTTCAAGATAAAAAAAGGGCATGTAAAATGCCCTTTTTTATAAAGTTGTTAAAACTTAACTAAATGTTACAACTAGTGAGGTACCTGTGATTGAAGGTGTTGCCGCTCCGCCTTGTAAAGCGATGTGACATCCGTCATTTGTAACGTCATCTTCAACTGCTACAACTACAAAACCTTCGTTTTGTGCTTCTAAACAAGCCGCCGCAACTGAAACAACTGAAACGTCTGTTACTGAAAGAATATGAGTTGTACCAACTAGTCCGTTTGCCGCTCTTACGTCAGCATTTGGGTTTGCTTGTGCCATTATATTTCTCCTAAAATGTTTAGCGATAAAATATCGCCGTTACATTTATTTATCTAAATTGTGTCTTTAATGGGAGTTATTATCTATTGATTTACACTACGTCCTAATTTGGACTGTGTTTTAATTTGTTGAATACCGCCTAGATTAGCAAGGTTATCGCCTATTTTCCAGTTTCCTTTTAAAAATTTTTCTGGATTTACTTCGTCTATAATAGGTAAATATGCTTTTAACTCTGTAGGTAATCCTTTTCTTGCTATAGTAACATACTGATTTCCACGGAAATTATCACTATATTGCTTTACTTCATCATTATTTTTAAGTTTTAATTTATTATTAGGATCTTCCTTATTTTTTTTCATATCCTCTATTTGCTTCATTTGTAGTTTGGCTTTTCTTTCTGCTACTTGCTGTGCAGAGTCAACACTAACATGAGCAGGGTTACCTCTTTCACGTTGTAAATGGTAATATGTTAATTGAGCTTCTGGATCAGGACTTGATTTTAAAGACGTGGCAACCTGGTCAACCGCGGCTTGATCTAGTTTTTCTAATATAATATCGTTTATTTTCATTTTTGTCTTTGTCTTCCTCCGGCCCAGTAACCTGCTATGGCTCCTATACCTGCACCTGCTTTCTTATATTTATCAGAATCTTTACCTAATTTTTTAGCAATCTTTTTACCTGCGTATCCACCTGCAACTGCTCCAGCAACTGCTCCAGCAACTTTTCTACCAGTACTAGGTTTTCTGCTGTACTTGTCAGTGATATCATAACTTCTATATTTTGTCATTGTTTGAAGGTTGCTAACTAATTCGCTTGTTACAGCAATTCGTCTAAACTCCTGTATAATTTTTGCTACAATATATTGTCTGGATCTGTATTTTAAATGTTCCCAATCCACTGCCATTCTTCTCCAGGATTTATATCTGGAATCATTTATTTTAATTTGTTTTTCCAAACTCATAAAGTATGTTGTAGCCAATGGTACTTTGCCTTGTGTAGCAAGTTTGTAAAAGAATTTGGAATGTTCTTTAGGTTGGAACTTGCAACTTTTTAAAAATCGTTTACTAAAAATACTGTCTTTTAATTTTATTTGTTTGGAATCTGGATCATTTACAATATATGACAGCAAATACATGTCTGTAGCATGTGTTCTAAACAAAGTGTAATTACCATATTGTGTTGTTTTTCTGGCATACCCTAGTGCAAAATCTGACTGCTTGGAATCTTTTGCCATAATGTATATAACCAAACTGTTTAAGTATAGTAAATCTGCTACATCACGTCCAGTTAATTTTTTAAAGTTATTGGTAGTCCTTAGCAATCTGCCTTCTGTAATTTCATTGTCTATTAATTTAAAGTTAAACTTGTTTTCTTTTATCATTGGAAAGTATGCTGGTAAGTGAGTTTTACCCATTTCCCTTGCTTTGTGTACTCTGTGATTTCCGTCCATAACACTTTTTCTGTCAGGAGCAATCACAATGGGCTCTGACAAATCTGAGTCTCTCATAGCATAATCATCATCTGTGTCTATTATTCTATCATAAGGATCTTCTACACTACCCAGTTTAGCAAGTGGGTAATTGTCTATTAAAACCCAGTTGTGACGTCTTACATCATTTATAAATTCTGGATTGTGGATGCCATCGTCCCATGAATGTTTCTTATCCAATAACTCCCTCATTTCATCACCAGTCATCTTATCTGGGTTTACTGCTTCATTGATATTTTTGTACACACTATACAACACAGGATTATTATCACAGCCAAGTTCATCGTATGCTACACCTCTAACCATTGCTTCCTGACCTTGTCTGTTGTCAAAGTCTTGATAAGCATCTGCGTAAACATCATCTATAGAATTGTCATCGTGTCCGTCATTACATTCATCTGTAAATCCTTCGTAACGTACAACATAATCGCCAACATTATCTACTCCTACATCTGTAGGCACTAGATTATTTACAAATTGTTCTATTTCT
>Ga0163109_10000944_pt1 | contig 22885 bp, 25 predicted proteins | sample CRUFie1St13metaG_FD_108704 | JGI IMG/M metagenome (GOLD analysis project Ga0163109, IMG submission 108704) | Marine microbial communities from the Costa Rica Dome - CRUD Field 142mm St13 metaG | ecosystem: Environmental > Aquatic > Marine > Oceanic > Photic zone | place: Costa Rica: the Eastern... | reverse complement strand
ATTAAATACATTAGAAATTGATTTACCTGATGGTGGAGCAGCACCAATGATTGTAAAATCAACAACACAAGTAGCTAATTTACATGCTTCCCAAGTAACTGGTGCTGTTAATGGTATTGTTGGTGGAACTACACCAGCAGCAGGTACATTCACTAGTTTAGCTGCTGAAGAAGTAGCAGTTAATTCATTAGTATGCCATAAAAGTCAATTATTTACAGACACAGATATTACAGTAAATGGTGATCCTACTGCTTTCGCAGATGGTGATGTTATTGTTGAATTAGGCGCTTTAGATGTTACTGGTTTATCAGGTGCAACACATATAGTAATTAAAAATGCTTATATCCAAGTAACAGGAACAACAGGAGAAGTACATGTAGGTAATTTATCATTAAGTGCCACTACCGGTACAGCCGCAAACTCCGCAGTAGCTGGTCCTACAGAAATTGTTGGTGCTGGTGTTACAGGTCAATCTGATATAGATCTTAATACTACTGGTGTTACAACAGTTAATAATATTGGTATAACAGCAGGATTGACTCTTAAAAACTTATATTTAGTTACCACAACAGCAATTTCTGCTGATAACGGAAACACTCTCGGTGTTAAAGTACTTGTAGACTATGATTTAATCAAACTATAAATAAATTAGTCAAAACAAGAAACATTCATGAAAAATAAATTATAATTAATTATAAAAACTAATTATAATTTGTAACTAAATACTTATTTAAATACATTGACAGTTTTTTTTTCTTCACGCCAATGTAATCCTTTTAATTTTTTTTCTATTTTTTCTTCGGTATGCCATATACCCATTTTTACACCATTTACAGGTGGTAATACAACAACTTTTTTTGTTTCTTCGCCTCGTGGCCTATCAACAGTCATATAACTTTTCATTGAAAACATATTATATAATATTATAATATAAAAATCATACTAAAAAATGTTTTTTACAATTAAACGAATACCATATAATAGCAATTTTCCTAAAGATATTTTTTACGCATATTACATAACACCTGTAATACAAAATGATCCAATAATACAAAAAATAACAAAATTACAAAAACCAAGTCAAATATCAGGATTTCGAAGTAAATATACACAAGAATGTTTAAATATATTATATCACCCAGACAATCCAAATGAAATAATAAAAAACGATGAAATATTAATTATCATAAATTATTTAATAGAAAATGGATATAAATTACAAAGTAATATTTCAAAATTATTGAGACCATTTATAGGAAAAACACAAGAAGAAATGTGTTTAATTTTCAGTAATATTTAATTTATATTTTTTGTTTTTTTTTGTATTAAATTTAATATTTTGCGTGTTTTCTGCAAAAGCAATTATTAGACAAACGTTTTGATTTACAATCCTTACCATTAGGTAATATCATAATACAATAATCATAAATAGTATTTTTTTTATATTTATATGTACCATTACCTAAATATATTTTATTAGATTTCCATAATTTACTTGATTCATCAAAATCAAATGAATTATATGATTTACTACGTGTATTTATTGTCATATTATAATAAGTTTATTTATGAAATAAGTTTATTTTCAATTATTAAGGTAAAAAAAAATCAATTTTCTTTAAAATTGATTAAAAAACATATTATGAAATTAATGTAATAAAAATGAAAAAAAATAGTAGCAAGGTACAAGAGTTGAATAAAGAAAAGAATGATTATTTAAAATCATTAAATACAGAAGAAAAAGAAACATTAAAAATAGCAAAAGAACACTTGAAAACATCATTTAATTTAGAAAAGAGCGTTGGTTTCGCAAATTATATAAAAGAAAATAAATAAAAAATCTTTTTCTAGTAAAATATATATAATGACTTTGGATCAAGTTTATAAACTCGCAAATAAAAACAGAAAAACAGTAATGTGGGGATTATTAGCTTTAGTAGCAATATTAACAATCCCAATGTTAATGTTAAATTTTTCTAGTGTACCAAAAGAAGGTTTAACAACCGGTAATAAAGAATTAGATGAAGCTTTAGAAACATTAGAAGCAATTACTAATCAAGCAGAAGCAGATAGTAAAGATGCTGGTTTCGAAGGAATGACTGATGATAATGATAGTGACAAAAAAGAAAGGGAAACAAAAGATGACAAATTAGAAGATGTAAAAAAAACAGTAAGAGAACTAAAAAATAAATTAGATTTAATGTAATTTGTATAATACTCTAAAAATATAATTAATAATAAATTTAATAATAAATTTTAAATATGATTTTTTATTAATTCTATCATTTTATTTGATTCATGTATATAAAATTTTTTATAAAAACTACATCTTTGTAATGGAATATTTAAATCAATATGATTTTTAAATATATTAATTTTAAAATTGTCAAGTTCGTAATGTCTTTTAATGAATTCAATAGAATTATTGTTTTCATGAAAATACCATTCATTTTTATTTTTAAAAAGCTGTTTTAAATTATCGAAAATTAATTCTTTAGATGTAAAATCATATGTAATATTATTAGAAAACATTTATTTGCCTAATAATAATGTAATATAATAGAATTCAATTTTTATGAAAATTGTAAATAGACTTAAAAGTATTTTTTTATTTTAAATTATAATGTCATTAGAAGAAGATGGTAAAATAACTACAAATGAACTAAAAATAGATATTGATTTAATAAACAGATCATGTAGTGAAGAAAATCAATATTTATTATTAATAGAAAATATCTTAAAAAATAATAATTTGGAAGAAGGTAGAAATGGTAAAGTTTATGTACAATTTGGAACATCCATGCGATTCAAATTAACAAATGGAGTAATACCTTTTTTAACGACAAAAAAATTAGCATGGAAATCATGTTTAAAAGAATTATTATGGTTTATTAAGGGTCAAACAAATAATGAAATATTAATAGAGCAAAATGTAAAAATATGGAATGCAAATGGAAGTAGAGAATTTTTAGATAGTAGAGGATTATTTGATAATAGAGAAAATGATTTAGGACCAGTATATGGTCATCAATGGAGATTTTTCAATGCTGAATATACTACATGTGACGCTGATTATAATGGAAAGGGTGTGGATCAATTAGAAAATATTATAAAAGCTTTAAAAGATCCAAAAGAACGTTATAGTAGGCGTTTGGTATTAAGTGCTTGGAATCCATGTCAATTAGATGAAATGGCATTGCCACCTTGTCATATTTTAATGCAATTTAATGTTGATAAGGAAAATAGGTTAAGTTGTTGTTTGTATCAAAGAAGTGGAGACGTTGGATTAGGAGTCCCATTTAACATAGCATCATATTCATTTTTAACACATTTATTGGCACATCATTGTGATTTAATACCATATGAATTTGTACATTTTATAGGTAATACACATATATATGAAAATCATGTAGAACCGTTAAAAGAACAATTATTGCGAAAACCAATGCCATTTCCAACAATAAATATTAAAAATAAATATGAAAATATAAATGATTATAAATTTGAAGATTTTGAAATTAACAATTACAAACATTATAAAACAATAAAGATGGAAATGTCTGCTTAATTTTCAATTATCATATACATTTCAAAACCAAATTCTTGTTCGTAAAATTGCGATGAAATGAATATTTTACTGTATTTTAAAAAATTATTAATTTTAAATTTATCCATAAAGTTTACATAATCATTTTTGAGTTCATTCATTAATTCATTCATGTTTTCTTTATATTCAATAAATGTAGGTTTATTATATTTTTTAATAGCATCATAATAATATTTCGTGAAAATAGGAAAATCTTCATAAAATTCACTATCTTCATCTTCTTCATCAGAAAATGTAAGACTAATTACTTTACCCATTGTAGTCAGTTTTTTAAAATATTCATAATTATCGACATCAACATCAACATCTATATTTTCAACACTTTGTTTTGTAAAGTCCCACTCAATATCTTCCAATATAAGATCAAAATCATATTTTGATGAATTTTGATATTCAAAAACGAATTTATTGGCATCTTCAACTACAATTTTTAATTTTGGATTATTAACAACATTATTTGTAATGGAATTCATTAATGGTGATTTTTCCAACATTTTAATCATATTTTTATCTATTTCAACCATAGTTACACTTTTAACAAAAGGATATTTTAAAACACAAGAAGCTAACAATCCATCACCACCTCCTAAAATAAGAATATTTTGAGGTTTATATTTATTCATAGCAACATCACATTGCATAGAATGAGAAATTCTATATTCTTTATTATGAAATTGAATTTGATCATTTAATGTTAACCAATAATCAGGACCTTTTTTATATAATTTAATTGTTTGTAAATCTGATTTATCAGAATATATCAAATATTTTTGATTTCGAGATTCATAAATAGATTTTTTCTTTTTTTCAACATTTTTAATTATATTTTTTCCAAAACTTTGTGATTCTTGAATATTGCTATAATTTTCGTAACTATCATAATTATACAAGGGAAAAAGTATAAAAAATACTAATATACAAATAATAATTATATTTTTATAATTTTTGAAATATTTCATATATAATATAATTATTATTAATAATTAAGATGAATAATTTTAACATCGCGTTGTTTAGCAAAGACATTAACTAAATTATCGTTTTTATAATCATGTAAATATTTTATTTCTTTTATTCCAGATGCTAATAAAATACGAGTACAAATAATACACGGATAATGAGTAATATATGCAATACAATCGTTACATGAAACACCTCTTTTAGCACAATCAGCAATAGCGTTTTGTTCAGCATGTACTACAGCTTGTTCATGATTATCACGAACAATTGATTTATGAAGGCAACCAGGTAAATATCCATTATAACCTTGACTAACAATGCGATTATCTTTAACTAATAAACAACCAACATGTAATCTATCACAAGGAGAGCGTTCTGCTGTAACGGAAACAATTTTTGAAAAATATTCATCCCAAGAAATACGTTGATTCATTAATATAAGTAATAAAAAAAAATTGATTATTTTTCGGAAAAATTGATAATAATAAAAATCTATTGTTTAAACAAAAAAGTAATAATGGAACAAAAGTTTGTAATAAAACCAGTAAGAAATGTTGATAAAATGATTCACCGTTTCAATAATTTTATTGAAACTGCGAATTTAAATCGTAACAAATATCAACAAGAAGGTTTAGAATGGTGTTTGATGCATGAAATGAATAATCAAGGTGGTATAATAGCTGATGAAATGGGTTTAGGTAAAACAATATTATCGTTAGGTTTGATGGTTTCAAATGTAAAAAAAAGAACGCTAATTGTATTACCATCAATATTAGTAAATCAATGGGTAAGTATAATAAAAAGTAAATTAAATACAGAGCCGCTAATATATTATGGAGTGAATCGACATAGAATAACAAAAGAAAAATTAATAGAATCAAAAATAGTAGTCACAACATATGGAGTAGTAGCGCAAATAGATACTGAACGTAAAAATAAATCTTTAAATAATGAAAATCATTTGGTAGATATTGAATGGAATAGAATAATATTTGACGAAGCTCATCATATGAGAAATAGAAAAACCAAGAAATATTTATCATCACAAAAATTAAAAAGCTCAATTAAGTGGTGTATTACAGGGACACCTATACAAAATAGAATTAATGATGTAATTTCTTTATTTACAATATTAAATTATGACAGGAAATACGTAATGAAAAATATAGACACATTAATTGAAGAAAAAATATTGAGAAGAAAAAAGAAAGAAGTTGGTATTATACTACCGAAATTAAATATTATAAATGTGAATGTTACGTGGAAAAGTGAAGAAGAAAAAGAGTTAAATAAGCATTTTGATTTTAATAATACGGAAGAAACTAAATTAAAATCATATTTATGTAGTTCACATTTAACGCAATATTTACGTGGAAGACAAATATGTATTAGTCCAATGCTATTAAAATATAAAATTCAAGAATTAATAGATGATAAGTTAATCAATGAGGATTATATTAAATTATTTAATAATAATAGTAAAATAAATGGTGTAGTAGATGTAATAAAAAGAAATAATAATAATAATAGAAAAATTATATTTTGCCACTTTAACGAAGAGATGTATTTATTATATGACAAATTGACATATAATAAATATTACGATGAAAGTGAAATATCCATATTAAATGGTAGCAATGGAATTAATGAGAGAAAAAAAATATTGAATAATTCACAAATAAAGGTACTCATTATTCAAATACAAACGGGTTGTGAAGGTTTGAATTTGCAAGAATATAATGAAATATATTTTGTAAGTCCCTCATGGAATCCTTCAGTTGAAGATCAGGCAATTGCCAGATGTCATAGATATGGACAAAAGAAAGACGTAAATGTATATAGATTTTACATGGAAAACTTGAAAAATCAAACAAATATGGACAATTATATTAATAATACGCAAACTGATAAACGTAAAATAATGGAAATTATTGATTAAATATTAGAAAAAGACGTAAATTTACATGAGTCATCATTAAAAGGATCCATTAAACTTCTTACAAAATTATTCATATAAATAGGTTCCTGTACATTTTTTTTACTTTTCCAACAATTAAAAATATTATTTGATTTACGAATTATTTCAGCATTTTCTATTTCTTTTTTAAACATTTGATCAATCACTGAAGGAGCACTTTTTAGAATTAAAATTTGACCCATAATATCTTTTTTTTTATCATATAAATGTTTTAATCGTTCCTTTTGTTCAGGTTCTAAATGATAATTTTTGCTTTTCTGAAGTGAATTATAAAAACGAATATCATTTTTAACATTTTTTAATATAGAAATCATTTTTCTTCGTTGATCATCTATTTTTTTTATAAGAGAGAAAACATTTGTGTTATAAATAAATGGATACATATATCTTATTTCACGGGGAATAATAAATTGGTTGGTTTCTTTTATTTCACTAATTTTTTTTTCAACGTCTTCTAATTTTTTTAGTAATTCACTTTCTAAACTTGAACGTGTATATCCACCTTCTTCGAGAACAATATCATCTCTTTCTTTTTCATCAACTTTTTTAAATAATAAAACTGAACCAGAAGTAAATTCAATAGATGATTGTAATTTATCATATTGATGTGATGAAATTTTATGTGCTTCAGAAGCAGCATCAAGTTTAAAATAGTTGACTAAAGATAATAAAAATGCTATAAATGCATTAAAAACAGCAATAACAATTATACGATATCTTTCGTAAATAGGTATTCCGGCTAATACAGTAGATATTGTTGATAAAAATATTGCTGGCATCATGAGAAAATTTAATCGTTGTTCACAAAAGAATTTGGCTTCCATGTAAATAATTTTTTGACCTTTTAAATAACTTGCTAATATATCTAAAGACGAAGATAATGTATGATTAATATCAAAATAATATTTTTCAATACTTTTTTCAACAGCATGATAATTTAATTTTTTATAAGAAATACGTGTATTTTTATTACTTAATGAAATGTAATTTTTATTAGATTCAACATATAATTCGTCTAATATACTATTATTTTCACCAGTGCTTTTTTCACTACTTGCATCATCAGAGTTTGTATCGCTATACTCACTATTAGAATCTTTATATAAAACATTTTCTTCTGTGATTATATTTTCAACCGAAGGTTTTTCTTGTAAAATGTTTGATATATCTTGATTTTGAATCATTTATTTATATAAATTAAATTAATAAATTATTCACATTCATCAACGCATTTTTGAGTTTCAATTTTAACTTCATCTATATGATCACCTTGTGTATTATTAAAATAAAAAGTGCCTCTAACATCTTTGACTTTATATGCACGTTTTAATTGATTAACATATTGTGATTGACTATTAGAATTGGCATGATCAATATGACACATGCCTGATTTTTCTTGATTTCCATAAGGACATGGATGGCAACGCATTATTTCTGAAATGTATGATTTAGTATCCATAGTAGCATCTTGTGATGGTTTTTGTAAAATAACTATATCACTTCTATTTTTATTAATATTACTTTCTGAAAATCCAGAATTTACAATTCTATTTGTATATTTATTTTGACTACTTCCGTAACCTTGTGGTCCACCATTTCTAGTAAAACGAGTGCGTTTTGTATTGTTAATTAAATTTGTTCCTAGATAATGATGTTTGCGAACAGTTCCATATAAATTAAATTGTTTATTGTGTGATACTTGATCAAATTTATTGGAATAAACTTTTTTTAATAATGTAGCACTTGACATATAATATATAAAAACAAAAGAAAAAAAAAGTAATATAATATTATAATATACAATGAACTATAAAAATATAGTATATAATGTATTTATTGGAATCATTATTATTATGATTGTCATGATGATAATAGGTATATTTGTAGAAAACAAAAATGAGGGTTTTGCTACTTCAGGTGATAAAAATATAGACGATAAAGTAAAATATGTAATTAATAATGAAGCATTAGGTAGAGTATTAGGCAAAGAAACATTAGAACAATTAGCAAATGAAGCATTTGGTGATGACAATGGAAATCCACCTGAATCATTTACGAACGATGAAGATGAAGATGATGATGATTACAATATTACAGATGGTAAACCAAATAGTAAGGAAAAAGTAAAAAAAATTTTGAATAAAGTAATAGGTCCTTATGATACATTGTATGAAAAAAAATCAAATTATCAAGATATAGGAGTAATAAAATTTAAGAAAAATAAATTAGGTTATGATACTTGTTTAATGTTAAATAATGAACCACAATTGTGTAATAATGATGAAAAAGATTATCATGAATTAATTGTTCATTTTCCAGCAGCATATTTAAAATCATTAAAAAAGGTTTTAATTATTGGAGGTGGTGATTGTATGACTTTGAGAGAAGTAATGAAATATAATGTTGAAAAAGTAGTAATGTTAGAATTAGATCAAGAAGTAATAAATACAAGTAAAAAATTTTTCAATCAAAATGATTATAAAAATGATCCAAGAGTTAAAATTATAATTGGTGATGCATCAAAAAATATAAAAAAACTACCAGATGATGTATTTGATATGGTAATTATTGATACAACAGAAGATAGTGCAACAAATTCACCCATAGACACCACAAGTTTTATAGAACAATGTAAAAATAAATTATTAAATACGGGTTTATTAATTAAAAATGGAGAAAATCAATCAAACATTTTGGCAGTAGCTAGAATATTTAAAAATATGGACATGTATGTTATTAATAGAATGACATTTTTAGGTGATTATAAATTTATAATAGCGTCCCAAACATTAGATGTAAGAAATAGTCCTATTGTTAATAATGAAACACGTAAATTATGTGAAAATAAAAAAGTATCATTTTACGATATTAATACACAAAAAAAACATTTTATTGAATGGAATTAAAATATAATATAGAATTATAATAAAATGAAACTGTCAAGAGGATATTACATATTTATAAGTCTATTAATAATATTAATGATAGTATCTTTTGTACACCAATCAAAAATGATAAAAAGAGTACCTGTAGGTATTCATTATATAATAGATATTGACGACATAAATGACGCAAAAAAATTTAATAATAAAAAAATATTAAAATTATGTGAAAATATTCTAAAAGTAACAAAAGTAACAGTTCTTGAAAAGGCAATACATGAATTTAAACCACAAGGATTGACAGCAATGTATTTATTAGCAGAAAGTCATTTATCATTACATACATGGCCTGAATTAAAAAAAATACGTTTTGATTTATTTTCTTGTACAATGAGTGGTAAATTCAATGAAGCATTAGAATTAATTAAAATGTATTTTGCAGGAGCTGATATAGATATACAAGTTATTTACCGTTAATTGCGTTTTCATTTAATAGTATTTTATATATTATTAATTATATGACAATAATTAATAATATTATTACAAATGGGAAATCAATAGATATAATAAGTATATATTTAGATGAAAATAACAATATAAATTGTATTAATAAAAATCCTTATTATTTAAAAACACCATATTGTATGAAATCACAAGAATTATTATTTGTTGTTAAAGACAAGCAAAAATTGAATAACATAAAAAATAAATTGATGAATATTTATTGTTATGATTTAGATGCTAATGTAAAAGAAATAAATGCAAATAAAATTAATCATTTTATTAATTATAAAAAAATTAATATATTTAATGATGTTATATTTAATAATACAAATTCAGTTCTTAGTAAGTATAATTCTATAATATTAGTATATGGTGTAAACAAAACACTGAAAAATAAGACAAAGAAAGTTCGCTTTAACGTTTAAATATCATCAATATTAAAATCATCATCATCTTCAAAATTAATAGTATTAGATTTATTATCATTTTTAATATTATTTTTTGCACTAATAATTTCTTCTTGTAATTCTTCATTTACATCACCATTACCAATTTCAAAACTCCAATTGTTATCGTCAGCATCTTCTTTATGATTTACATTTATAATTTCATTAAATATTTTCCAATCTACAACAACTTTCTTTTTTAATTCACGAACTTCATTTTCATTATAAACTTCTAACAGATCACAAATTTGTTCTTTATCATTTGTTTTTGTTTCCCATAGACGAACACCAGCTAAAACATAACTACCAATAATTAATGTATTATCTCTTTTTGATCTTCCTCGAAATTTATTACGAATAACACAAGGACGTTCAACACCATCGATACATAAAATTAAACATCGACCATTTCCGTATAATTTTTTTACACAAGCATATATTTCACCTTCTTCGTTATCATCTTTTAAACGTAATTTACGTGAATTATGATTTGATGAAATAAATTTTCTTGCAAGCTTTTTATTGCGATTACCACCAAAATTTTTAACCATAATTATTATTATTATGATAATATAATAATAATAGTTTATATTTCAATTTTTAAATAAAATAAAATGATAAACAAAAATATATAATAAATTTGGGTATTTTCTACATAAATTTAAAAAAATAAAATTCAAGAAAATATATTGTTAACAATTTCTCTGAAATCTATTTTACATTTATATTTAATATTTTATAACAACTATATTTATTGAATTTGTTGTTTTTTATCTTTGTCATATATTCGTTCAATCAAGAGAGAGAAACTGTAGTCAGAATTATTTAAATTAATAAGATTACCTCGTTCGTCAAATAATCGAATTCGAAAACGATTTATATTTACAGGTCCAAAATATTCTCTTTTATTAGTGCCAAAACTTATACCACGACTACTAATTAATGAACCTAATACACGTCCAGTATCAACAGGTATCATTGCAAAAATATCAGGAATAGCAGCAGGAATATTTCTACTTGATTGTTTACGAAGTTCATTAACAGTATCTAAAATTTGTTCATTAGTTGCATACATTCTTGCTAATGATTTTTTACGTGGATTTATAGGTATTTGTAAATTTCCCAAATCAGTAGGATTACATTCGAGTAAATTCTTAATATTAACAGTATTATTTGTACCATCACTTGCTGTTGTCACATTTTGATTTAAACGGTTTTGATTGTAATCATCAATAGATAAAATAACGTATTTAGGTTGTTGTATATCAATAATACCTTCACTTGTGATACTATTAAACGTTGTATCTAAATAATAAATACTAACCTCAGTATCAATTGGACCTTCACCTTGTTGTTCTATTAAATAATAACCTAGACCAAGAGGATTGTTTTTAAAAAATTTTCGAAAACCTAAAAAGTAACCTAAATTAAAATTGACTTTTGATTGTCCTGAAACTACTTCAAGATCAAAAAATTTTAAATATTTAAAAATATTTTTAATGCGAATATTAGTTTTACCATTATTTGGATTAAATGTAAATATAATAAGTTCACTAAAATCACTAATATTTGGAAACGAGTTTTTAAAATCATTAGAATTAGAGAAATAAGAAATTATTTTACTATTAATTTCACTAATTAATAATTCAGGACTAGTATATAATCCTTCATCTACTTTTATTGTATGAAAATTATTGGAAGTGTCAGTAACATAAAAAATATTAGTACCATTTGTGTCATCAATATTGTATATACTGTAAATAAATTGATAAAATTCTAATTTTAATGACGTAACATTTACTAAAGGTTCTGTAAGATCAATATGAAAATCATTTACAGAACTTCCAAGAGGTCTAAATTGACTATCAAAAATAAGAGCACGTCTTAATGTAGCTTTAGTTAAAGCATTTAAATCATTCATATTTTCAATCTTATTAAAATTATTAATAAATCGAAAATTAGATGATTTACTGGAATCTTGTTCAAAAACAGGTATTTCGTTTTTATTAAAACCAAGCATATACATATTTTTATTGTCTTCATCATTGTATGTTGAACCAACAACATTTAATTCAATATTTTCATCAATTTTTGATATATTTTTAATACTATTTTCGAGTGATAATTCTTGAAAATTTATATATTCAGTATTATTGTCACGTTTATATTTGTAATTTTCATTTGCAACATTTTGTTCGATTTGTTCAGTTTCATTGTCACGTTTATTTTCGTAATTTTCATTTGCAATATTTTGTTCGATTTGTTCAGTTGATAATAAAACAGGAGGTTTTTTACTATTATTTTCAACATTAATATTTGTTAGTTCTTGTTGTTGTTGTGATAATAAAACTCTTTCACTATGGGTAGCATTGTTCCATTTTTCAATAAATTCTTTATTAGAATCATTTTCTTGTACATTAATATTGTTTTCACTTATAAACACATTAAATTTATCTTTCATTTTCAAAAAAAAATTGCTCATTACAGTATTTCCAGATTCATCATAATTATCAATATATTCATCAATCACATTTAAAGCTTCAAAAAAATCACCATTTTCAATATTAATAATATCAAATAAATCATCAATAGAATAATTTTCAATATTTAATTCTTTTAAATTACTCATAATGTTTATATATATTCTCTCTCTATATTTTTATAATTAATAAATTGTATTATTTTTTTTGAAAATTTGTGATACTGAATTGGTTTTGAATGTTGAATGATATTTTCCATTATGATATAAAAAGATAAATAAAATAAAAGAATGGAAGGACCAATATCTCCTCTTGATGGAAGATATATGAAAAAAACTGAAGAACTAAAAAAATATTTTAATGAAGCAGCATTTTTTAAATATAGATATTTGGTTGAAATTAAGTATTTTCTAAAATTAATTGATATATTACCAGAATTAAATGAATTACGAATAAAAAAAGGACATATTGAAGATAAATTATATGAAATATATAATAATTTTAATGATTGTAGTTACCAAGAAATAAAAAAAATAGAAAATATTACAAACCATGATGTAAAAGCCGTTGAATATTATATAAGTAATATATTTCAATATATTGGTATAAAATCATATACACCATTTATTCATTTTGGACTTACATCACAAGATATTAATACAACCGCAAATATATTTTGTTTTAAAAAAGGTATTATGAAATGTATAATTCCGTGTCTTAGAATGATGGTTTATGAACTTGACAAATTAACTTATAACATGAGAAACAATGTAATGCTTTCTTTTACACATGGACAACCGGCAGTTCCAACAACAATGGGAAAAGAATTTTTAGTATTTTTAAATAGATTGAAAGAACAAATAACAAAATTGCAAAATTCTAATTTTACAACAAAATTTGGAGGAGCTGTTGGGAATTTTAATGCTCATAAATTTGTTTATCCAAATATAGATTGGCAAGATTTTGGAGATAAATTTGTGAAAGAAGAATTTGATTTAAAACGAGAGCAATTTACAACACAAATAAGCAATTATGATAACTTGTGTAATATATTCAATCTTTTAAAGATAATAAATAATATTGTGAATGATATGAATATTGACTGTTGGTTGTATATTTCAAAGGGTTATTTAAAACAAAAGATTATTGATAAAGAAGTAGGTTCATCAACAATGCCTCATAAGGTAAATCCTATAAATTTTGAAAATAGTGAAGGTAATATTTGTATTGCAAATGCTCTGATTGATGGGATTACAGGAAAACTCAATGTTTCACGTCTACAACGAGATCTTACAGACAGTACTATATTACGAAATATGGGAGTTGTGTTAGGGTATTGTTTATTGGCATATAAATCGACAATACAAGGGTTAGGTAGAATTGAAGTAGATAATGATGTTATTTTAACTGATTTAAATAAAAATAAAGTAGTTTTAACGGAAGGAATACAGTCAGTAATGCGAAAACATGGAATGGATGATGCGTACGAAAAGATGAAAGAACTTTCACGTGGAGAAAACAATTTTGATCTTGAGAAAGTGATTAATTCTTTAGATGCAAATGTAAAAAACGATTTAGTTGGGCTTAATTTTAATAATTATATAGGATATAATAATGTAAAAATGCCATAAATATTTATATATTTTCTCTCTTTCAATAAATTTTTATAATTCAATTAATAAATAATATTGAAAAATTTAACAATTTCATTTATAAAAATTTAAGTTTTATTTTTTAATTTTTCAGAGAAGTTATTGGAAGAGAGAAATTCGTGTTTATAATATGTTCATTATGAATGATTTTTAACATGGTTTATGCTTATGTGTACATATTTCTAAATTAAATATTATGAATCACATACATCATTATTGGATTCAACATCAACATCAAGTTCATTATTTTCTTTTTTAAATAATGATTTAATAAACGCGGTCAATGTAATAGATCCATATTCTTCATTATTTTTAAATATACAGTGTAATATATCAGGTACAATTTGAATACCATGTCCGCGTTTCAAATGAGATTTTGTATAAAATATTTTAGATTCAATTAAAGACAAATATCTTAAATCTTTTTCATTTAAATCTTCACGTGTAATTCTTTTTTTACCTTCGTAAGAATATCGATTGTAATTGACATCTTTATAAATTTTATGTTTTCTTATTAATGTTAATCCATTAACAATACCTATGCCCATAATTTGATTAGTAGAATTATTCATTTCAATAACATATATTTTTTTAGATGGGGCAATACTTTCTTTTATTCTAACTGGACAATTATATACACAGCCTTCAATTGTATTATTATATTTTGAAAAAGTTTCATAAGTTTCATTATTAAATCTTGTTACAGCAATATTCATATTTTTATTTATATTCAAATATGACTATTAAAACTAGTCAATTTTTTCTAAAAACCCACATATTTTTTTTTTATAAAATTATTAACATAATTTTCTTCTAATTCATTTAATTCAAAAAAATTACATACACTAATGTTTGTAATATTTGATGGAAAATCTGCAATTAAATGTATTTGTGGAATATATTCAAAAATATATTTTTCTAGATATTTCATGCGATAAGTAGTTGTTGAAAATAAAAATATAGCCAATTTTGTAGTTAAAAATTTTTTATATTGATAATAGTAATGATCATTGTCTTCATTTAATTTAATAACATAAGAATCTCGATTACTTATTCCATAATAGCCATTAATATCGAAAAAAGGAAAACCATACATTTTATGAGCAAGGACTAATTTTTTTTCATTGTAAAAAGGACAAGGTTTATTACTGTATTTGATAACTAAATTAGCATTATTATTTTTATCTAAAACGCAACTATGAATATTAGTAAATTTTGTTTGACATATATCTTCTTCAGGCGTGTTATATAATATTACATGTTTAGATGGTAAATTAGTTTTATGCGTAATACGTGATAAAGGTGGTATATTTTTATTTTTTATATAAAAAAACAATTTCATAATAATAGAACAACCATTGACAGGTATACATAATGGTTTAATTAATGAGAATTTTTGATAATTATTATATACATAATCATATAAATAAAATTCTTGTTTTTTATTTTCAAAATTTTCTTTTTGTAAACATACAATACATGTTGGTGTTTGAGCTTCGTTATTAAATATTTTATTTGTTTGTGTATTATTGAAATTTTTAATTGACAATATTTTACAATTGTTAGTAATAAATTCATACATTTTTGCTTTGTCAGGTTTTAACCATATATTTGGAATAATATATAATATATATCCTTTTTGATTAAGTAAAGAATATGATTTAATAACAAAATGATGCCATAACGTGTTACCATCATTCATTTTATCCTTATTATTATTGGTTGGAACTTTTTTTACACTAATTGAATGATATGGAGGATTTCCAATAATAATATCAAAAAAATGTAATTTATTATGAGTTAAATAATCAGCGTGAATAATATTTGCTTCATTACCAAAAATATTACGTAAATTAGAAATATTATTTTCATTTATTTCCACCATAGTAATCATATTAATAACATGATTAGTTCTTGTTTCTTCATTATCAATAATATGTTTTAATTTTTCCATCAAGTAATAGTAAATAACAATAGAAAAATTGCCACTTCCTGCACCTGTATCTAACCATTTTAAATAAGGATTACTCCAACATTCATAAGGTAATTGTTGTAATATTTCTTCAATAAAATTTATAGGTGTAAATACTTCACCATATGTTTCTTTATAGAGTGATTTTGTTAAAATAGTATTATTGTTTAAAAAATCATATAATGTTTTATATTTTTTACATAACATAAATAAAAAATATATTTAATTTATTTATTTTATACAAAATGCGAATTATTTATTCATTACTGGATACTACATTATTTTCTTGTGGTTTAGGTTTGAAAAAATTAATAGCTTCAGCTAATTTTGCTGTTTCATCAATATTATAAGCATTACGTCTATGAGCAATTTGAGTAAAAGCAATAAGAATATTTAGTGCCATATTTTCATTATCAATTACAACGTCAGTAATTGCGATTTCTTTTACATTTTCATTAGGTGTAGTTGTTTGTGTTTCATTTGTAACAGGAGTTGTTGTTGGTGCAGGTGGTAGTTCTTCGACTTGTGGTGGTAGTTCTTCTACTTGAGTTTCCATTTTTATAAATAAATAATTTTATTTTTAAGTAATATTTATAAATAAACTTTATTTATCTATTAATATAATATATATGGCATTTAATCTTGATATTAGTAAATATTCAGAAAGTGATTTGAAAAGTTTATTTAATATTCAAAATGAATCTTTTTCAAATTCTATGTCAATACATGAAGTATTAGAACATAGATATAATATGCTTGTAAATACTCTTGAAAACAGTATGAAACCAGCTATTGAAAAACAATCAACAAAATTATTTTTATCAGCAGCAAAAGAAAAATTAAAAGGATTAGTAACAATCCCTTTATTTAATGAATTAAAAAAAACAAATGAAAATACAAACTTAGTACCATTTAAGTTAGATGGAAAAAATCAAGATTACAATAAGAAAACAGTAACACGAATAATAAGTGTTGATACAAGATTCAAAGACAGTGATAATACAAATGACACAAATAATTTTCAAATAACATTTCCTGAAAAAATTAATAAAATAGAAAAAATGGAATTGATTGAATTCAGTGGACCAACATGTGTACGTATAATAAGCAGTCATTTAAATAATAATCATTTTGCTATAACAATTAATTATAGTGATAGTACTTCAACAACTGAAGTTGTTAAAATACAAGATGTTTATCATATTGAACGTAATATTATTACAAACGAAACTATAGAAACATTTATAACAAATTTAAATCAACAAATAACAAATATTGGAGGTGATTTTGCAAAGGGAACATTTAAATTAGATCATGAAATCTCCACTTATACTAATAATCCAATTATTAGTGACAGAACATTATCATTTATCTTCAATACTATTGGAACAAGTAAAACAGTAAGTAATGTACAATTGAATTTTACATTGGATGAAAATGGTATTAATGATAATACATCTATTATTAAAAAATTAGGTTATTTCTTAGGCTTTCGAAGTGGATTGATAACATTGACTCAAAGACAAAATCCAACAACAGATTTAATAGCAACAGCAACATCAGTTATAGATTTAAATAGTTTTAAATATGCATATTTAGTTGTAGATGATTTTCATAATAATTCGGAAAGTACAATTATAGCATCAGATCTTAAAAATATATCTGCAGTTTCAACTAGTTTATTACATGGTGGAAACATATTAGGTAAAATTATATATAGAAACGAGCTAAATTATAACTTAAATAATCGTGTAATAACGTCAGGGCGTAATTATAATGGACAAATTGACGTTCAAAAATTAAAAATTAGTTTAATAAATGAATATGGAGATTTATTAGATACAAAAAATTTAGAATGGTCATTTACTTTAAGAGTTACATGCTCTTACAAGTAAATAAATAATTATTCAGTTAATAAATTAGTACCAAATAATTTATATGTAACTTTATCATCATTGGTAATGAAGTCGCCGTCGTCTTTTTTATATCGAAATTTAATTATATCATTAGCAACAACTTCAATAATTTCATTAGGTCCAAATACAGCTTCACCAGAACCTCCAAAAATGCTTGTGTTATTTAAATATACATTACCAAAATCGAAATGGGCTTCACTACTTACTATAAAATCAACATTTAGAAAACCAGATTTTAAAACCTTAAATTCAATAATAGCCTCTCCACTATTTACACCTTGAATTAGACTTTCACCAATATATGGATCATCTGGTGTTCCATTTCCATTTATAGAGAAATTAGTATTTGAAACAATACTAAAACTAAGACTACTCACAACAACAACACATTCATTTGGTTTATATAGTAAATCAGATTTTATATTTAAATTATGTCTATGATATGAATTATGTTTAACACCGACACCAACATCGTTTATTTTTTTGTTACAAGTTTTTTCATGATTTAAATATTGTGATTGTGATTTTGGTTCGTTAAATAAAACAGTAGAAACATCACATAATGTTACTTTTCTTGCTAATGGATTTGAATAACTAACTTGAATAGTTTCACTACAAAGGCTGATATCGCATGTAGATAAAGCATTTGTTGAATGATGTTTATATAAATAGTTATCATAATCATGCTTTTTTCGTAAATAATCACTGGATGATTGCATATTTCTATACATTTTAATTATATTTTATTTTAACAGTGTTATTTATTTAATATTATAAATAATAATAAATAAATATTAGTCTACTTCTTCAATCTTCGGTTCCCATTCAGGTTCACTATTTTCAGCAGGTTGATCATCATTATTTGTATTAGAGCTATTTATTTTATTAATATATGGTCCTAGAAAATGCTGTAAATCTTGTTGTTTTTCATCATACTCATCTTTATTAGCATTTTGATTTTCATCCATCCATTGTGTTATTTCACTAAGTTTATTTTTAATAGTTTCTTTATCGTTATCATCCAAATTATTATTATCTTGATATGTCTTACATTGATAAATATAAGAATCCAGATTGTTTTTACTTTCTATTTTTTCTTTGATTTTCATATCATCTTCTTTAAAACGTTCAGCATCAGCAACCATTTTATTAATGTCATCTTGACTTAGTCGTCCTTTATCATTTGTAACAGTAATCTTTTCTGTTTTACCGGATGATTTTTCAGTAGCGCTTACATTTAATATACCATTCGCATCAATATCATAAGTAACTTCTATTTGAGGCATACCTCTAGGCATTGGTGGAAGTGATGTTAAATTGAATTCACCTAGTTTATTATTATGCATTGTCATTTGACGTTCACCTTCAAAAACTTGAATTGTACAAGCAGGTTGATTATCAGTATATGTACTAAATGTTTGAGATTTTTTACATGGTACTGTTGTATTTCGTGGTACTAATGTTGTCATAACACCACCAGCAGTTTCAATACCAAGAGAAAGAGGTATAACATCTAGTAAAAGCAATTCATTAACTTTATCGTCTTTAACACCTCCCAAAATAGCAGCTTGAACTGCAGCACCATAGGCAACAGCTTCATCAGGATTAATGTTTTTACATAATTGTTTACCATTAAAAAAACTACTTAATTGATCTTGAATTTTTGGAATACGTGTTGAACCACCAACTAATACAATATCATTAATTGCACTTTTTGAAACTTTAGCATCACGTAATACTTTTTCAACAGGTTCAAAAGTTTTTCTAAAAAGATCGCTACACATATCTTCAAAACGCGCGCGAGTAATACTGGCATTATAATCGATTCCTTCAAATAATGAGTCAATTTCTACAGTAGCTACAGTAGATGATGATAACGTACGTTTAGCGCTTTCACAAGCGCTTTGTAATCTCCTCATTGATCGCTTACTATTACTTGGATCTAATTTATGTTTACGTTTAAAATCACTCAAAAAATGTTCAACAAGACGCCTATCAAAATCTTCACCACCTAAATGTGTATCACCAGCTGTTGATTTTACTTCGAAAATACCATCGTCAATAGAAAGAAGAGTAACATCAAATGTACCACCACCTAAATCATAAATAAGTACAAGACGTTCACCTTTACCTCTTTCTTTTTCTAATCCATAAGCAATAGCAGCAGCAGTTGGTTCGTTAATAATACGTAGCACATTAAGACCTGCAATAACACCGGCATCTTTTGTAGCTTGTCTTTGTGAATCGTTAAAATAAGCAGGAACAGTAATAACAGCATCTCTTACGTCAGTGCCCAAATAAGATTCTGCTACTTCTTTCATTTTTATCAAAACCATAGAAGAAATTTCTTCAGGTTGGAAAGTTTTTAGTTCATTTTTATAGGTAACTTTAATGACAGGTTTTCCATTTTTATCGGCAATTACATTATATGGAAAATGTTTAATATCGTTTTGTACAGTTTGATCATTAAAACTACGTCCAATTAAACGTTTTGCATCAAAGACGGTATTTTCTGGATTTTGAGCTGATTGTGATTTTGCAGCATTTCCAATTAAACGTTCTTGATCATTAAATGCAACCCAAGAAGGAGTTGTTCTGTTTCCTTGATCGTTAGCAATAATTTCAACATTATTATTTTGCCATACAGCAACACAACTATAAGTTGTTCCCAAATCGATTCCAATACAATTATTAGTCATATATAAAGCAAAAGTAAAATATCTTTATATAATTTTAAAAAATATTTTAACATGTTAATTAATCCAAACACGATAAATCAAATTTATATTTTTTTGGATTTGGTGCGAACTGTTCGTAATATAATACACCGTTACATTCTTTTAATTCTAAACATTTCCAACTAGAATTTTTAATAATTTCATTATGGCGAATACCAGGCGTTATATTATATGGAATGCCAAAACATTTTTGTACTCTTTCTTTTAATAATTTAATAAGCCTACAAAAATGTTTTTCATTTATACAAATATCATCAATATATAAATTACATTTTTCACATTTAGCATTGGGCATAATAATATATACACTATTAATTTTTTTATTTTATAACAAAATAATGAAATTAATATAAAAACATCACAATATAAATTATATAAATGCTTGAAGTTAATAATGAGCAAGATTTTTTGGAGAAATGTTTAAGTGACGATGAATATTTATATAATAATGTTAGTGTAATTAAAAATATTTTGAAATTAGAAAATGAGTTTGTGTTTATAGATAAAATAATACCAAAGTTATTGAATATTTACACATTTAAAAATAAAAAATCATTATTTAATGATACGTTTGAAGCATTAAAATCAATAGTATATTTTATAAATCCTTGGTATACTCCATATGTATCTTCAATTTTGACTTCGATTATAAAAAAATCGATGAGAAGTCAAAAAGAATTTTCGTATATGGTTTTATATGAATTGGTTAATAAAAATAAAAATGAAATTAGAATTTGTATGCCAGAATTAATTCCAATGGTTTCATCGGATGTAAATGAAATAGACAAAAATATCAAAGAAAAAGCGTCAAATATTTTAGAATTGTTATTAACATGTAGTGGAAATGTTGATTTAGACGCTTTTGCACCAGCTGTATTGACAGGAATTAAAAATAATGATAAAATTTATGAATCAATTGAATCATTAGCAAGTTGTGTATTTGTACAAAATGTAGAAGCACCTGCATTAGCAATAACAACACCGATTATAATGAGAGGATTAATTGATAAAAAAACAGCAACAAAACGTTTAACATGTGTAATTATTGATAATATGTGTAAATTGATAGAACATCCAAAAGAAATTTTACCATTTTATCAAAATTTGAAAAAAACACTTGAGCGTTGTAATGATGCTATGAGTGATCCAGAAGCACGTAAAGTAAGTACTCGTGCTTTGAATACATTAAAAGAATCATGTTCAGAAAATGAAAATGCTATTTTTCATAAAGAAACAAAAGAAATAGTAGAAATATTAAAAGAAGAATATAAAAAATATAATACTGAAACAAAAGAAGATAATATTAAAATGATGGGTATAATGTTAACAAATATATGGAATAGTCATTGTTTTGATAATGATGTATGGAAAAGTATATTTACCAATTATGGTTTTAAAAATGAAAATGAAGAAGAAATTATGAATACATTATTGAATAAGGCAAAAGAATCATATATAATAAAAGAAAATTTTTTCGAAGATACAGAAGAAGGAAAGAATTTATACAAAGGAGAATTTTCACTTGCTTATGGTGCGTTAACATTATTGAATAATACTCATTTACATTTGAAACAAAATAGATTTTATGGATTACTTGGTCCTAATAATTGTGGTAAAACAACATTGATGAGAGCTATTGCGAATGAACAAGTGGAAGGATTTCCAAAAAAAGATGAATTACGTACAATATTTGTAGAACATGAAATTCAAGAAGTAGAAGTAGGTGAAGATGAAAAAGGATTTCCAATTT
>Ga0163109_10000943_pt1 | contig 22893 bp, 19 predicted proteins | sample CRUFie1St13metaG_FD_108704 | JGI IMG/M metagenome (GOLD analysis project Ga0163109, IMG submission 108704) | Marine microbial communities from the Costa Rica Dome - CRUD Field 142mm St13 metaG | ecosystem: Environmental > Aquatic > Marine > Oceanic > Photic zone | place: Costa Rica: the Eastern... | reverse complement strand
CAAATATGTCATCATTGTTTTCAGGAGCATCTTCATTTAATCAAGATATAAATGGCTGGAATGTATCTAATGTTACAAATATGTCTTCACTATTCTCAGGCGCAACTTCGTTTAATCAAGATATAAGCACATGGAATGTTTCCAATGTTACAAATATGTCATCATTGTTTTCAGGAGCATCTTCATTTAATCAAGATATAACTGGTTGGAATGTATCTAATGTTACAAATATGTCTTCACTATTCTCAGGAGCATCTTCATTTAATCAAGATATAAGTGGCTGGAATGTATCAAATGTAACAAATATGTCATCATTGTTTTCAGGAGCATCTTTATTTAATCAAGATATAAGTGGCTGGAATGTATCCAATGTTACAAATATGTCATCTATGTTCGAAGACATATCATATAATCCTAATATTCGTTTATGGAATATATCAAATGTTACTTTATTAAATAATATGTTTAAAAATAATCCTATCTTTAACACTGAAATAAGAAATTGGATTACAGATAATGTAACTAATTTTACAAATATGTTTGAAAATGCGACTGCTTTCAAAAACTTATATAATGTTGGAAATACACCAAATCAAAGTTTTTTTTCAATAGTTTTCGCAAATAATAATGATTTAACTAATGCTATTAATGAATGGATTTCAAATGAATCATATGCAAATATCTATTATGGTAATATTAATAAATGGAATATTGAAAATATTACAGACATATCAGGTTTATTTGAAAATAAAACAACATTTAATTCTAATATTACTAATTGGAATGTCTCAAATGTTACAAATATGGAAAGATTATTTAAAAATGCTACTTCATTTAATCAAAATATAGCATCTTGGAATACAAGTTCTGTTACAAATATGAATAGTATGTTTTATAATGCGATTTCTTTCAATCAAAATATAGCATCTTGGAATACAAGTTCAGTTACAAATATGAATAGTATGTTTTATAATGCTGCATTATTTGATTTTGATATTCGTTTGTTTAATGTTACCAACATAACAGATTTTACTGATATGTTTTTAGGAGCAACAAATTTTATTGATAAATTTAATTTAATTGTAACAACACCTACAAGTGACTTTTTTTCTACTGTAAATACATTTAATTCATCAAATATAACGATTACAGGTACAATAACTGAAAGTTCATACTCAAATATTATTAACAAAAATAATTTAACTACTATAACTATTGGACCAACTATTACAAAAATTGGAGAATCAGCTTTTTCAAATGCACAAAATTTAACAAATGTTACACTTTCTTCATTTGTCGAACAAATAGGAATAAATTCATTTATGAATACACCATTAAGTAACATTATTTTTGAAGAAAATTTTTCTTCATCTCAATTAGATATTATAGATAATAATGCTTTTTTTAATACAAATTTAACAAATGTAACACTTCCAAATAGTTTAACTAAAATAAAAGAAAATGCTTTTCGAGCAACTAAATTAGAAGATATAACAATCACACCAAATATAATTGAAATTGGAACAAATGCTTTTGGATATATATTACCATTAAAAACCATTCATGTAAATGAAACCAATAATTATTATAGTGATATTAGTGGTATTTTATTCAACAAAAATAAAACTATTTTAATTAGATGTCCTCCTAGTACAATTTTAACTTCATTTGTAATACCATCTACTGTCGTTACAATAAAAGAAAGTGCTTTTTATGATGTAGATAATATAACTTCTTTAACTTTTGAAGAAAATTCACAATTGGAAAAAATAGAAAATAATGCTTTTTCGAATATGTCAAATTTAACATCAATAATTTTACCAGATAAAACAAAATACTTAGGTGATTATGCTTTTACCCATACTTCGATAACATCTTTCACAATACCTTCAAATATAGAATATATTGGTCCCAATACTTTTAATTTTACTAATAATTTACAAACCATTTATGTAAAAGAAAATAATAATCTTGGTTTAATCAGTGGTTATAAAGTTAATTTTTATGGAAATGAACAACAAGTTAATATTGTTCTTGTTCAAAATGTTATAGTACAACCAGAAATGCGTGAAGTATTTATAAAAAGAATTTCTTTTAAAAATTCTTCTTCAAGTGGTTATGGATATCGTATTATTGAATTTCAAGTATGGTCCAATGATGTAAATATAGCTACAGATGGTGGTGTTATGACTAATAATACATGGGGTGAGTGGGGTAGCGATAGTGAACAAGTTACACAAAATAATAGTTATAGTGTTAATTGTAACACAATTGTTTCTTGGAAAGATATACAAAGTATAGTTATACATATAAATGATAATAATGGAAAAAGTTTAGATATGTATAATAATACATCAGTGATATTTTACGATTATGATGATGTTCCAATATATGAATATACAATAGTACCCAGTTCTATAGCGAATAATCAAACACGTGTTCTATTAGTACAAATAAATTTAGGTGGAGATGTTACTAATATAAATACTTATAGTATTGTTGCCCCCAGTTATTATCAATCTGGTGGTGCAGCTCCTGGTTGGAAAACTTATCAAGCAGATTATGCAAGATTTGGTTATGGTACTTCAGCGGGAAATGCTCAATTCGCATTAGGAATTCCTCAAGAAACAACTGATACAATAGTAACATATGGAAACGCAAATTTTGTTTCACTTGTTAATAATGTTACTAAAAATGATTTTTTAAGTAATTATACTGAACCTACATCTACATAATAAATAATACATGTTTAATATTATTAATACAAAATACATATTTATAATATTAAATTTTAACACAATGAAATAAGTGTTTAATACAATTATAGAACAAAAACTTTATATATAATAAATATATGAGTTCTACAGAAATAAATTTTTTAGAAGCAACATCAATACAAAGTAACGTTCCAGTATGGCGTTATAATGGTTTTGTAGCAATTTATTTGAGAAATCCTAATGCTTTATTTAATCAAACATTTGTTAATTCAGTAAATGAAATAACAAGCAATAATTATTCTATTACTGATAGCAGTTATATGGATGAATTAATTGGTTGGGGATTTAAATTTAGTGGTTATTCTAATACTATATATGAAGTAACCAGTATAATGTCATATGGTTCACCAGGTAGTTGGGTATATTTAAATGTTTCACCATCAATAGATAATACAAATAATACTCAATACGAAGACGTAACATTGTATTATAATGGTGATGATTATAATTATGTTCCATCAAATATAATTGTAAGAGACCCAACAGAAATAAGTAAATTTCAATATAAAAGAAAAGCTTTTGTTTCTGGCGTATTTACATTAGAAAGTACAATAAAAAAAATAAAAACAGGAGGATTTTATAAAAGTAATTTAACCAGCATTAATTTACATAACAATATAAATCTTATTGAAAGATTTTCTTTTTCTGAGACAAGTTTAATAAATATTTCAATTCCTTTAAGTATAAATAGAATTAATTTTGCGTGTTTTTTTGACTGTCGTGATTTATCAAATGTTGTTATGCACGAAAATATAAATTATATTGATGAGTTAGCATTTTCACAAAATTATGCTTTAAAAAATATTGATCTTGAAAATATTGAACATATTGAACAATTTGCTTTTAAAGATACACCTTTGGAAAATGTTAATTTGAAAAATATAAAAAAAATAGGACATGATGCTTTTAATAATTCTAATTTATCATCACTTGTTATAGGCAAAAATTTAAAAGAAGTTAAAGAAAATACTTTTGCTAATAATAATATTACAAATTTAATATTGCCAAAATTATTAAATAAATATACTCAAGGTGCTTTTAATAACAATAAATTAAATTCAATAACCGATAATCCGGTTATTGTATATTCATCATCAATCAATAATTTTGATATACAAAATTTAGGTAATACAATTTATTTATATGATACAAACAATCAAAAATTTATAAAAAATGTAAATAACAATGAAATTTTAAATTTTAATATGAGTATTGATGTTTCTGCTGGTTCGCTTGAAATTGCAGGTTATAGTTTATTTGATTTATATAACAGTGGTTATATTTTAGAAAACATTTTTACAGAAACAAATTATAAATTAAAAGATGCTTTATTTTTTTTACCTAATACTAATATTTTAAATGATATAAAAAACTTAAATTATTCAATCTTTGATATTAGAGATAGTGGTGAAATTACATTAGATAAAATACAACATTTAATACCGATTTATAGTGTATTAGATCTAAGAGAAGCATTTACATTACAAACAATGTATAACAACAATGTAAGTTTAAATACATTAAATCCCGAAACATCGAATCTTACAATACCTATTATTTTACTTGAAATATCACCTGTTATTCAATTAGTAGAATTTTATAATAATAATTATAATCCATATTATTTGTATCCAACATACAATTTAAATGAAATTTACAATATTGGTTATCAAAATACAAGCAATTATATTAAACTGGTTGAATTAAATGATGATTTTTCCATCGATCAGTTGTTTGCTTATTTTTCATCAACATCTATTAAAAATGAAAATTATAATGTTAATAAATTTTATGACGCCAGTGGTGGAAACGGAAATGGATTAACTGTATATGATCTTAATTTTAATGGAAGTAAAACAATTGATTTTTTTATGAATTCAAAATATTCGAGACAACAAATTATTGATGGTTCATTTAATGTACAAGATTATTTACGCTTAGGTTTTCAATCAAATGAATTAAATCAAAATTATAGAATTGTTGATCTATTTAATGGTGGTTATACAAAAGACCAAATTCTAACAGGAAATTATTCTATAAATGATTATTATAATTATGATCTTGGAATCACATTTTCTCCGGTTGATTTAAAAACTACTGGCAATAGAAATGCGATTGAAATTGTTGATTCAAGCTATTCACGTTTGTCTATATTAAATGCTTCCTATACAGTACAAGAATTATATGATGCTTCATTTCAAATGCAATATTTTTATTTAAATCCTAATTATACAATTTTTGATGTTTGTGGTATTTATCCATTAACTGAAATATTATCTGACGGTTCTTTTAGTATTCAAGATTATAAAAACGCTAATTTTACAGCATTTGAAATAAATGTATATAGAGATGTAAGTATTAATGAATTAGTTGAAGTTTCTTATTCACGTCAAGAAATTATTGATGGTTCTTTTGATGTAATTGAATTAGCTAATGCTAATTTTGAATTAAATGAATTAATACCAAAATATACATTAGATAATAATGTACAATCTACATATGATGAATCACAGATATTACAATCAAATTTTACTCTTGATGAATTTTATAACGCTCCATCTTTAACAGGACAGACTGATGGTTTTGGTAATGAATATAGTGTAAGTGAATTAAAAACAATTGGTAATAAAAATTTGACTTTTTTTGTTGATCAAAATTATATATCTAATCATATATCTAATCTTATTGATGTTTGCGATAATCCTGCACCATTACAAAAATATACAGTTGGTAATATTTTAGATGCTGGATATACTATTAATGAATTTTATGATGCTTCTTTTCATCCCAATATATTTGCTGAAAGTTTCTTTGGTTATGATTTATCAGATGTAAAATTGGTATATGATATATCTTTATTATTAAACGATACTAATTATACATTTCAAGAACTTGCAGTTGATGGTTCATTTACAGTATTTGAATTTAATACTATAGGTAATATTTCTGCTGAATATATTTTTAATAATCAACAATATTTTAGTTATAATAATATTTTGAATGGTGGTTATACTATTGAAGAATTATATCATGGTGGTTATAATGAATCATGGATAAGTATATATTTTGATAATTTGTTTCCTAATAGTCCATATAAAATTATTGATTTATATCCATATTATGGTCACAATATTAATTCTATGGATGCTTCTTCATTATTAGTAAGTCAAGATATTTCATTATCAATTAATAGAATTGATTTTAGCAGTAATTTACATATTGCTAATGATATTTCATATGTATTACAGAGAAATTTCCCAATAAATACTTTTTATAATTCCAAAATACCAACAATTGATTTACACTTAATTGGTAATAAAGATGTATCATTGTTAATAGATACAAGTTATTCAATTAGTCAAATTTTGGATGGTTCATATAGTGTTATAGATTTAAGTAATGTTGGTTTTCAAGCAGAAGATTTTAAAGTAAGTAATAATTATAGTTTAATACAATTAGAAGAAGCTTATACAAAAAGTGAAATAATTTTAGCAGAGTTTCCTATAAATAATTATTATGAATCTAATTATAGTGTTTTTGAATTAAGACAACTTGGCAATTATGATATCAGTAGTGTAAGATATACTACTGATTTAAGTAATTCAAAATATACAATTGAAGATATAGTAAATGGTGGTTACAGTGTTATTGAATTAAGTAATAATAACATAGATGCTTCTTATATTGCTCAAAATTCTAATTATAATATTAGCCAACTTAGAAATATATATTCTAAAAATGATATTATTAATGCTGGTTTCACTGTTTCAAGTTATAAAGATGACAATTATAGTGCTCTTGATTTACATTTAATCGGTAATTATAGTGTATTTGATATTTCAAATATTTATAGTGACCAATCTATTATTGATGCTTCATTTACTATTGATGAATTATTAAGTATTAATATACCTGCAAGTTCATATAATTATATAAATTCTCCTTATAATGTTTCAAATTTGTTAAATTATTATAATCGTAATGATATTATATTATCACAATTCCCTATTAATCAGTATTATGATGCTAATTTTACTATTATTGAATTAAAAGACAGTGGTATATATTCACCCAGTTATTTTGTACCTTCTAATTATCCATTACAAGAAGTTTTTAATTCTGGATATTCTATACAAGATTTAAGTAATTCTGGTTTATTAACTACTGATAATATTGAAGAATTGGGTATTGCTGGATATAATTCTTACGATTTAAGATTTAATTATACTGATGATAATTTAATTGACTTATTAAAAGGTTATTCTTATACAACACTTATAAATGATGGATATTTACCTGAACAATTTGATTTAACATCTTTTACAAGTCGTGAATTATACGAAGATAATATACCAGCTTCTGGTTTATACGCAACAAACTATCCTATAAATAATATATTACGTGATTCAAGTGGTGAATTATATTCCATTGTTGATGTAGCAAATGCTGGTTATAGTGCATCAAATTTTGTACAAATATTTAATTCTCAAAATTCTTTTACTTTTACTATACAAGATTTAATAACTGTATATGATTATAGAGATTTGGGAGCAATATCATTAGATGAAAATAACAATCCAACAGGGTTCAATAAAATAACAATGGATAATTTCTTTACACCTATTAAAGTTGATGTTAGCTATATTAAGTTGACTGGTGAAAGTGGACAAAATGGTGAAGCTAATGATAATAATACACTATTACGAGATCTATTATTAATTACTGGTTTTACAGCAAGTGATTTGTATAACGGAGGATATAATATTATTGAAATATCTCGTGCTTCTGGTTTTATTGGAGGTACTACATTTTCATTTTATTCCAAAGAAGAATTATTGGAATTAAAAACGCCAATTCCTAGTTTTAAATCTGTTATTAGTGATTTAACAGGATATAGTGGTGATGTTTTAGGTTTTAATCCTCAGTCATTTTATAGTTTAAATGTAAATGACTTGAAAAATTATTATACATTAACTGAATTATATAATGAAGGTTATACTATACCAGTACTTAAATCTGCTGGTTTTACTATGACAGATTATTTTAATGCTGGTTTTGAATTAAACAGCACACTTGCAGATAATTATACTGTTAATGAAATTTTAGAAGGAGGATATAGTACTGATGCCTTGACAGCTGTTCAATCATCAGCAATTACAGCAGAAGCATTATTAGGTGTTGGTGTAACAATATGTAATATTAATTCTTTTTCTAAACCAGTAAGAACTTGGGAAAGATATGAAAATACACCTCACGATTATAGTTTCTCTTTTGAAGAATATAATATGCGTCGAAAAGCTGAAACATTGAAATATAATAAAAATGCTTTTGAAAACACCAATAAAAATAATTTCATTAAAATGTTAAAGGGTAGTAATATATGTAGAGGTATTGCTTTTTCAAGTCAAAGTGGTAACAGTGATTCAAATACAACAAATCCTAACACTTTGAATTTACCAAGAGTAAATAATACACTTATTTTTAGTAATTTTAATCAATCTACTGGTATAGAAAATGCGAAATCTTCAAGAAACTCAGATGTACCAGGTGAAACTAAAAATCTATATTTAGATCCTAATGTACCGTTAAAATACTATACCAGAAAATATACATATGACGATAGTGATAAAAAATAAGCTGTTATATGTTATCATTATTTATGTTATTAATGTTTTCAATATAAATAATTTCGTTTTCTTCTTTAAATCTTACTTTCTTTATTTTTATGTTAACAAAAACAACATCACAATCAATATAATTTAAATATTTTATATTTTTAATTCTTCTCCATTTTTGCTTATGAGTTAGCATTTATAATAATATTAAATATATAATTAATTATATATTTAATTATTTATATATTTAATTATTTATTTAATTACATTTTACTTCTATTACTATCACAATCACAATCACTATCACAATCACTTTCATCACAAGCATTACCACAAATATATTGACCTGTATCTTTCATTTGAACTATATTTTTTGTTTTTCCACATAAATCACAAGAATGATTATAATTATTTGGCTCTTCTTCTATAAATAAAATATCACATAAACCATCATCGTTATAATATCCAACACATATACTACATTTTTTCCATTGATCTTCTTGATAATTATCTATTGTATCTTCCTTTTCATCCCAATCTGGAGGAAATCTTTCACAATCCATATTTTTACATAATGTATACTCTTCTTCATTTGAAGACATTTCTTCATAAAGCTCACTCATATTAGATATAATAATTATATTATATTTAATATCTTTTTAATTAATTATTTATTCTTGATTCTCATCATTTCTATAACCTTTATTTACACGTGGTTTACTTGCTCTTACTTCACACATAAGTTTACCATTTTCACATGGTGCTTTTACTTGTGCAGCTTGATACAAATGACCTTCTTTTTTACAATCCATTACTTGGATATGTACGTATTCACCTGGAACTAAAAATTTATATTTGTTTTCCTCCAAGTTAATAACTGAATGATGTGTAAAAATGTCTTCTTCAGCAAGAGGACCTTCTTTTACTGTGACATATCCAAAACCTTTTGTGCTACTGAACCATTTAACACAACCCATATATGATACTGATGTATCGTAATCCTTTTTAAGAGCAACGTGACTTTCTGAAGCTACTTCCATTATAACTTATATTAGTCCTATGTCTTTAAATTAGTTCATAATTAATTATCAATGTATGTTATTTAATTATTTTACTTTTGTTTTACTTTTGTTTTACTTTTGTTTTTTATATCATTGATTTCATTATTTGGATTTCCTTTTCTTGTGTATCAATAATATCTTTTGCTAATTTTTTTAAATTTGTATTATTTGTTTTATTATAAATATTATGTGATGTTGTCAGTGCAGTTGAATGATGACTAATCATCCTTTTTAACCATTGTTCGTCATTTACATATAATTGTTCACGTAATAACATTATAGAAATTGCGATTGATAATATAATACCTATTAAAAATACATATATATTAAAATGCCCCATATATAAATAATGAACAATCTCATGTGCCCATATCATATTAGATGCCATTAATAATCCACCATAAAATAATGTTAATGATAAATATAAATCATTAAATCGATATGCTAATATATTCATAGGATTAAATGACATCCCTATTATTACCATTACAATAAACATTATTATTTGTTTTTTTAATAGATTTTCTTTCATTATATATTAATTTAATAAAAATTAATTATTATATAATTATTTGATTAAGACAATATTAACGATAATGTCAGTAATGATTGTGTTAAAGTTAAAAATTTAGATAGATTTGTAATAGGATATATATCACCATATCCCACCAAACAACCAGTTGTAATTGAAAAATAAAATCGATTAAATAATTGTTGACCCATTGTTGGTTCTATTTGTTCAGGATCTAATTCTTGTTCTTTTACATCTTTTTTAACATCTAAAGCTTTTTTATCAATTGCTATATCTTTTTTAATTTCTTTTTTAATATCATTCAAAGGACTACTTTTTTCTTTATTCGCAAAATTATCGATATTATTAATTGCTACCTTTTTATCAACTTCTTTTTTTAATAATTCATCTTTAATTGTTTCTTGCACTTTATTAACACCGCTAAAATTTGAATCATCTAATAAAAAATAAATTATAGTATAAATACTAGATAATATTAATAAATATATAATTTTAGGATTAAAAAAAATTTTTTTTATATTTTGACTTATTTGTTTATACATTATATACGATATAATGATAAAAAAAATATAATTATATAAATTAAAATGTTTCAAAAAGAATTTATATTAAATAAGTCAAAGGAAAAGAAAAATAATAATAATAATAATAATAATAATACATTATTACTATCTAATGATAAAAACAACATCAATAATAATATAGGATTAACTCAATCTTTATCATTGTTAAATAAAAAAACCAATGAATTAGACATTAAAATTAACGAACTAAATACAATATTTAATAATATAAATAATAATAATCATGTCATTATTATGAAAAATAAAATGAATGATTTAGAAATTAAAATGGATCTTTTATTAAATAATTTAAAACAAGAAAATGAACAATTTAATATTAAAAATACTGAATGTGTTGTTAAAATTAATAATGATTTCGATAAATTTAAAAAATATACATTAGATATTTATCATGAAGTATTAGAAATAAAAAATATGTTAAAAAAAAATGAAACAAATAATTCTATCAAAAATATTATGAAAGATTTACACAATATAACTCAAAATAAACCATTATTGGAAAATTTAAATATTGAATATGATCATAATTTTACAGAACATGAAAAAGAACATATTAATAATATTTTGGAATTCTTAAATGAATGATTTTTAAATAAATAATTATTTTTATATAAAATTGATTTAATTATATAAAAATATAGTTAACTATCAAATAAACATGGAAGTAACTATTAAAAATATTGATAAAAGTAATGTATTTGTTGAAATTTTTAAGAAATTAAAAATTTTCACTGATTCTTTTGTATTAACTTTCAATAATGAACAATTATATTTACAAGGAATGGATTCTTCACATATTATTGTGTTTGAATTAATTATGGATAAAGAATGGTTTGATGAATATAATGTTGATTCTACCTCATCATTTGGTATTAATACAAATATATTGTCGAAAATCTTAAGTGTTAAAAATGAAAACCAATATTTAAAATTATATCAAGATGAAGATAACAATGATAAATTAAATATAGACTTTTTAAACCAAGAAAATGATAAAAATAATTACGAAAAATATTTTCAATTACCTCTAATAGACATTGATACTGAAACTTTGGGAATTCCTGAACAAGATTACGATGTAACATTTAGTATTGATTACAAAGATTACAAAAATATTATAGATAGTTTTGCATTATTTGATTATAGTACTATTTCTTTCAAATTTTCAAATGAAAATATTATATTATCTTCCAAAGGTACTGAAACTGACATGGAAGTCAAAATTGATCAAGATGTTATTGAGGAATATCAAATAACAGAAGATTTAGATTTTAGCAATTCATTTAACTTGAAATTTTTACAAAAAATGTCACAATTTAATAAAGTATGTAAATTAATTGAAATTCAACAAAGTAAAGAATATCCACTTGAATTAAAATATCTTATTGATGATAATTGTAGTTTTAAGATTTATTTAGCGCCAAGTATTGATAATGACGAGGATATATAATATCATTATTAACATCAATATTATGTTCTATTACAAAAAATACTTGATTCCAAGTTAAAATACCTAATAATACTAAATGAATATGTCTTGGCTTTATTTTTTTACTTATTATTACTTTTTTGTAGTATGATTTTACTTTTTTTATAAATATTTTAATCCACATACTTTTATCTATTATATCTCTATGTACTTCTAATAAGTAACGTAAAGTGTCTCTTGATGTCAACGAATAAATTTTACCTAAACGTACATTACAATTATAGCCATGATTAGAATCAAAAAATGTATATATCATACTTTATACATATATTTTATGCATTTAAAATAGAATTATTTTAAGTTAAAAACAATATTATTGATTACTAATAAAATATATGTTTGATTATTTATACGCTCTTATAATATTTTTTATAGTTTTATTGCTATATTTACATATTATTTTTCATTTAAAAAAAAATCATACAAATGAAATTAGTTATTTGGAAACGTTAAGTAAAAAACAATTTGAAAATATGTGTGATATTAGACAGCCATTTATATATAATTATGGTGTAAATCCTGAAGAAGAAAAATTAAATGTACAAAATATTTCTAATTATTTTAACAAGTATGAAATTAATGTTCTTGATAAAACTATAAATATATCTAATTTTTTTGATCCTTCAAATAACTATCAAAATAATATTTCTCAAAATAATGAAACATTTTTAAAAGATAGTGAAATATATGATACATTATATAAAAACGATAGTTATTTAAGACCTAATTACACAAACTGGTTTAATTATGACATTATTTTAGGAAAAAATAATAGTCATACTAAATTAACAAAGACACTTTGCTTTCGCAATTTTTTACATTGTGTAGATGGCGAAATTAATGTTAAACTTATTTCTTTTAAATATGATTATATATTTGACGAAAATCAATGTGGATATCATTATAATGTAGATATACCTGTTTTTGACGACAATAAAATGAATAATCACAAAGAATGGAAAAAAATTAAAATAATTGATTTTACATTAAAACCAGGTGATTGTTTATTTATACCAGCTTATTGGTATTGCGCTTGTAAATTTAATAATAACGGTGTTTTAATTCAATATAATTATGTTACATTTATGAATAATTTAATTTATATGCCAGAATATTTAAAAAGAAAATTTTTAAACTTTGATATTAATAACATTAATTTTAATGATAGTCAAGTTATAGTAGATAAAAATAATACTAAGACTATTCCTCCTACTGAAACTATTCCTCCTACTGAAACTATTCCTCCTAATCCGGAAACGGACACTATTTCTAATTTGCAAACTAATAATGTCGAAACAATTAATCATGAAAATAATTAATGATAATTAATAATAAAATTGATATATAGTTATTTTTATAGTACTTATATTAATAATATAATCACTATAAAATGTTGTTTAAAATTACTATTGAAAAAGGTAATACGTATGATTTTAAAATTATCAATTACGATACATTGCAAGAATCGCCTGAAATAATTGACATCGTGCCGTTTGATGAAAAATTATTTAATGGAGATATTATTGAGTTTAATGATAATAAATGTAAAATTGTTAATTCAAGTATTCGTAATGTATCACATATTCAAGGTATTTTAATTTGTGAAGGAAATAAAACTTATGGTCGTGTTAAAAATAAATATTTATATAAATGTATTCCTGATGATAAACGTTTACCCACTTTTCTTGTACCTTATGAAATACAAGGAAAAACTTTTACAAAATATTTTAAAAATAAATATGTCAATTTTAAATACAAACATTGGGATGATAAACATCCATATGGGGAATTAGTTCATACTATTGGTGATGTAGATAAATTAGAAAATTTTTATGAGTATCAATTATATTGTAAGAGTTTGAATTCTTCTATTCAAAATTTCACAAAAACTGCACTAAAAAAAATTAAAGAAAGAACTTTTGATGAATATGTAGAAGAAATTTTAAAAGAAAATCCTTACATACGTGACCAACGCAATCGAACCATTTATACGATTGATGGAAAAAATACACAGGATTTTGATGATGCTATTTATTGTGAAAAAAATATATCAGGATGTTATAACATATGTATTTATATTTCAAATGTAACTTTATGGATGGATACACTCAATTTATGGGAATCATTTTCAAATAGAATTTCTACGATTTATTTACCTGATAGAAAACGACCCATGTTACCAACAATATTATCAGATTGTTTATGTAGTTTACAGAAAAATCAAAATCGATTTGCTTTTGTACTTGATTTAACCATCAATAATGAAGGTGAAATTATTGAAAACGAATATTATAATAGTATTATTAGTGTTAGTGAAAATTATGTTTATGAAGAAAAAAAACTTATTGAAAATAAAAATTACAATATTACTCTTGAATGTGCTAAATTAATGTGTCAAAAAAACAACTACTTGCCTAATGTTAAAAATAGCAATGATTTAATTACTTATTTAATGATATTAACAAATCATTTTGCAGCCATGTCATTTAAAAAAAGAAAAAATGGCATTTTTAGATCATCCACTATTAATGAAAATATTAAATTACCTGATACATTGGACGAAGATATATTAAAATTTATGCAAGTGTGGAGAGCAAACGCGGGTGAATATACAAAACAAGATAAAGATAATACACATATGATTTTGAAATTAGATGCTTATTCACATATTACATCACCAATAAGACGTTTAATTGATTTATTAAATTTAATTCAAATTCAAGAAAACGAATATTTATATGTATTTAATGAAAAAGCACATCATTTCTTGAATAAATGGATTGACCAATTAGAATATATCAATATTACAATGAGAGCTATTCGTAAAGTTCAAACGCAATGTAACTTACTTGATATTATATTTAAAAATCCTCAAATAGAAACTCGAAATTATCGCGGGTTTGTATTTGATAAAGTTATAAGAAATGATGGTCTAATACAATATATGGTTTATTTACCTGATCTTAAAATGGTTTCAAAAATTACTTCTTGTATTGAACGAAATAATCATCAAATATGCTATTTCAATATTTATAAATTTAAAGATGCCGAAAATTTTAAACAAAAAGTTCGAATTAATATGATTTCATAAATAGTTTAAGTTTACATCATGTGATCAACTAAACGCTTATAAACTTCTAATAGATTTGAGGCAAAATGATCTCCTTCTACTGTTAAAAATAATAATATTTTTATCATTTTTTTCTTTAATTCAGGATTTAAATTATCTAATTCTAATATTTGATTTATTAACTTATCGTTTTGTTGTAATATACCATCACCTGATCTATGTAACTCAGGTAACATTTCAGTCATTTTTTTAAATATATTATAATTTATTTCTTTTGGTATATGATTTAATATATAATCATTGAATTTTAATACTTCTTTGACTGTTTCATCTTTTACTACATAAAAATCATTTTTTTTACATAATATTTTATTTATAATATGAAATGGATGAAATACATAACTGTTAATTTGGTTTATGAAAAATAATATTAATAAAATTCGAATCATTGATATTATTTATATATATTATAAATTATTATCTTAAGTTTTTTGTATGTCTCATTCTTGCTTTTTCTTTGTTTTCCATTTATATATTTACTAATTACTTATGTATAACTTATTTTGGTTAAAAATAGTTAAATTTAAAATTGATTTAGAAAAATAATAGTAATATAAAACATACTATGAGCAAATATACTTGTGAAAAGTGCGGTAAAGAGTTTAAACAAAAGGGACATTACACAACTCATCTAAACAAGAAAAATCCTTGCGTAAATGAATTAAAAATAAAAGAAATTGTTGATAAAGCAGTTGAAGAAAAAATTTCAAAAATAAAAAATAATATTATATTTGACATTTTGGAAGATGATACAATTATAGAACCAACTAAACTTGAAAACACAGTAAGCAGTAAAATTGAAAATATTGAAACTAAAAATGCAAAAGTAGTTCGTGAAGAAGGATTGGATAAATTTTATACTATACCAAGTTATTCAAAAAAATGTATTAATAAAGTATTTGAATTATATGATAAATATAATTTTGATTTAATTGTTGAACCCAGTGCTGGTGATGGTAGTTTCTTCAATCAATTAGAATTTGAAAACAAAGTTGGAATAGATATATCTCCTGAAAGTGAAAATATTGTGAAAATGGATTTCTTTGATTATCAACCTCCAATACATAAAAATAATATATTGGTTATTGGTAATCCTCCTTTTGGAAAAATAAGCTCACAAGCAATTAAATTCTTTAATCATTCTTCTAATTGGTGTAATGTAATTGCGTTTATTATTCCAAGAACTTTTAGACGACCAAGTGTTCAAAATAAACTGAATAAAATGTTTCATTTAATTTATGATGAGGATGTTTCAACTAAACCTTGTTGTTTTACTCCTAAAATGATGGTAAAATGTTGTTTTCAAATATGGGAAAAAAAAGATTTTGAAAGACCTTTTGTTAATTTACCAACAAAACATGAAGATTGGAAATTCTTATCGTTTGGACCCATTGATAAATATGGACAACCTACACCACCAAATGGAGCAGATTTTGCTATGAGAGCTTATGGTGGTAAAATTGGTGAAATAGAAAAAATAAAGTTAAATGAGTTAAGACCAAAAAGTTGGCATTGGATCAAAAGCAATATAAACAAAGAAGAATTAATAAATAGATTTAATCAATTAGACTATTCCGTTAGTTTAAATACTGCAAGACAAAATTCAATGGGACGAGGTGAACTTGTAAGATTATATAGTGATTTCATCAACTCTAAAATTTAATAATTCAATCCAGCATTTATCGCCATATTTTGGACGAAGCGCATATTCTTTTGGATTGGTAGCATCATTTAAATCTTCATATTTTATTTCTCCAAGTTCTCCAATTGTTCCGTGTGCATAACCACCATATTTTACTATAAGTGGTTTTATATTTTCTTTATTTAATTTGAAAATATATAACTCACCTAAATTTTCCAAGTTTGTATAATCAAGATAATATGCTGTCAATATATATTCACAATTATGATTCATTCTTATTTGGACGAAATTAAATTTATTATTTTCCTTTCCTCCGTTAGATGCTTTTATTTCAACATTTGTTTCATTACATTTTAAATCTCCATTACAAGAGGATGCATTGTTTTTTGTCATATTATATTTTATTTTTATATATTTTTCCAATACTGGACCTGTAAATTGACCTGATAAATTATTACATTTACAATAAATATGAGCATCTTTTAATGTTGGTAGTGCCATTATAGTTTCTGTGTGTATTTTATTTGACCGAGAACTATCTAACAAGTCTCTTAGTTTAATTTTAGTTTCATTATAATCATTTTTATTTGTAGCTTCCATTTCTCTATATTGTGTTATGATAAGTATTTTATTTATAAAAAACTATTCAATTTTTTTTATAAATAATTAAATAATATATATCTAAACATAAGAGCGAAGATATCAAAATATACCTACAATAAAGTTGATATTTTAAATGTCCAAACATGTAAATAATTACTTATCTGACAATAAATTATGCCAAATACTACCAGCAAATGTAATATCATTTTCAAAACAAAATATACTTTTTGGCTTATCAAAAAGTAATTCTCCAAAACGAAAATATAACATATGATATTTTGGTGTATATGTTTTTGCGTGTGTTAATGTAGAATCATAATATAATTTATCATATATTCCATTTCTGTAAAATATTTTATCACTATAAATATGTAATTCATCATCCATATCAAAATCACGTTTTTTTATTGGATCATATAATAAACCAAATTTGAAATTTTTATTTTCTGCTTCACACATAAAATATTGATCCCGCTTTTTAAATATTGTTTTTCTTGGATATCGAAATACATTTACTGGATCCATTGATAACATGTTTGAAGTATAATCTGTTATTAATGTACCTGTTTCATTTTTGTCATTTTTTACATATGTGTTTATTTCACATCGTGTTATTTCATCATGTGAACTTATAAAATCAAATAATGGACTTGTACAATTATATATATTTATACTTAAATAATGTTTCTTTTCTTCTTTTTCATGTAATCGTATTTTATCTAAGTATAAATTTTCCGTGTTATTTTTCAAATAATTATTAATATATATTGTTTGTTCTGGTGTCAATTCATAATTTACATATGTACTAAATTTTTTAACTGTAAAATCTGTATGAAATGGATTATTATTAAAAGGATTATATGTTATTAATGGAAAACCTGTTAAAAAAGAGCGATAAACAAATTTTAATAAACTGAATTTAAAGGTCATTGTAAATATATTTTATCAAATCTATTTAAACACTTTAATTGATTATTATTATATGTTTATTCATTTTTTTCTTTTTGTAATCTTTTTTAATACAATATACAGTTATGGTTTAGTACAAAATATTCCAATTAAAAATAGCTATCGTAATTTTAAAAATATTGGAAAATTAAAAACAATTGAACCTTTTTATGAAGAAAATACGAATGATTGTATTTTGTTTTTTTCTGGTGCATCAGCAAATATGCCATATGAAATTTATAATTCTTTCTTATCTTGTATTGCTTCAAATAATATAACATGTTACGTTTATAACAATGATTTACATAATCAAAAAGAACTAACTACAGTTTTAAAGAAAAAACACAATAATATTGGTTTAGTTGGTCATTCATCAGGTTGCTGTACTGCTTTAGAATTTTTACAAAAAACAAGCAATATTGACAATGTTATTTTATTTGATCCTGTTGATGATCGTATGATTAAAAATAACAGAAATCAACTAATTATGAATTATTTTTTTAATAAAAATGACAATAAATTTATAATACCTGAATTAAATAAATTTATTATTGTAAAAGCTGAAAAATCTTATAAATGGACTTTTAATCCATTTCGTATTCCTTTTATTCCTGCTTTTGATTTAAATAAAAATGATTTTGATTTTTCAAGTATATTTAACACTAATTATGATGAAGAAGAATATTATGAATATGATGAAGATAATAATGTTTATGAAGACAGTAATAGTGCTAACGTCCAAGACCAAGACCAAATTATAGAATTACGTAAAAATGTTATAACAAAAAATATTAATACATTAAAACCACCCATAAAAAAATTAATTTTTAATATTAAAGATTATGGGCATTGTGATTTATTGGACGAAAAATGGAGTAATATTATGCATAATTCACTAAGTCCTGGTTATCACGATCGTAATTCTAAAATTATTCACAATTATTACGATTTTTGTTCATCTATTGTTAAATTTTCATCATATAAAGATAATATTTCTTTTAAAAAATTTAATAAAGCAAACACTAATAATATTAAATTCAATGTTCATAAATTTTAATTTGACAAATTATTAATTTAATATTTTAAAATTAATAATTTATTTAATCTACATATTTAATTATTTTTCTTGATAATATATATTTTTATATATATTTATAGCTATTATATCAGCTAACAATTGTAACATACAATGATTTATTGCTATAATATATATATTTTTTTTATTAAAACAAAATCCTAGAGGATATAACAAAGATCCAATACCTATTAAAGTATAATATTTTTTTGAAAAATCATAGTCTTTTATAATGTATCCATGATACAATATTCCAATAAATACACATAAAATATCTATTATTCTTCGATTACTGTTTTGTATAGGATTCTTCCAATAATTAATAGATGTATAAAATGTTATTATTGTTATTAAAGAACATACATAAACTTTATAGTATAATGCAAAATAACATACTATTAATTGAAAATAACTACAATAATATATCATGTCGCTACCTTTTTTTGATATTACTAATTCATTGCTCATTATTCATTATTAATAATACATTATTTCTATTTAAAACATTTTTAAATAAATGTTATTACATTGTAATTTCATAAATTATTATTATCATCATTATTATTATCATTATTAATCAATTGTAAAGAATAAATGGCAAAACCTATATTGCTCATTTCTAAAAATGAATTTTGAAATAATAATATTCGATTATTTTCATTATATACTATTAATGTTGTTGATATTAGTAAACATATTATTGTAAAATATAATGCTACTTTTTTTCCAAATACAACAGGAATAGTCTTTACGTTATTTTGTTTATCCTCTTTAATATCTGCTATATCAGCATAATTACTTGTACCCATTAAAGTTAATAATGGTGATAAACAAACTTGTATATCATTTAATATACTATAATTATGATCATGTATAACACATGGTAACACTACACATGCTAGTAACCACATTGTACCTATAAAAGCTGATTTTCCTAATCCTAATTTGGATTTGAATCTTGTATAAAATAAATTTAATGTTAATAAAGGGATAAATATAGTAGTTTCTTCAGTTTGTGATAACATTATAAAGGTTATTATGTAAGATATACCTAACGTACCAAATATAAATTCTTTATTATCTAATATTTCATTGTATAATTTTTTCTTTGCAAGATTTATTTCTAATTTACTATTTCTTTCATATGCTAACGCATCTAAAAAACGATCTGTACCATATGTTAAATAACCCAGTAAAACTTCTAAAAAGAATATATTATCTATATTCACTATTTCACCGTAATGTAAAGTAGTAAATATCTTTTCAAAAAAATATAACGGTATAGATAATTCTAATCCTGGTAATATTCCATTGAATTTACGTAAAGCTTCTTTCATTTCATTACTATTATCATTTTCTATCATATACAAACGTGTTGATTTGAATGAACTTCTGTTCGATATATTTATTATTGGTTTTCTCTGAAATTTTGTTATAATCATTTTACTACATTTTCTTTTTTTTTTCTTTATTTTAACTTAAAAATATTTTTCGAATATATAATATAAAACGATGAGAGATAAATGGAAGAAAAAACGTCAACGTCGATTAAAACGTTTGCGAAGAAAACAAAGAAATAAACATTAAATTTTTATTTTTATATAATCTAATAATATAGAAGCATAACTATTATGACTTTTTTAAGTAAAACAGATTATAAAAAAGTATTACAATTTTACAATAAACCTATTCCTCGTTCAACAAAAGATTTAAAAAATAATGCAGAAAAAATATTAGTAGATAAGTTATGTCGTTGTATTAAAAAAGTTAAAAAAAGTACTGGAGACAAAAATGAAGATAGAAGTATTGGTATATGTAAAGATTCTGTTCTCCATAAAAAAAAAGTAGGTATTCATGGTTTTACTTGTAAAAAAAATCAACAATTTCGCAAATTTCCTAAGAGAACTAGTAAGATGAAAAAATATGTTAAACCAACAAAAAATAAACAAACTCGTAAACGTAAAAACTAGTATAAAAAAAACCAGTATATAAAATATCATTTTAAATATTTAAAAAAATATTTTATTTCTTTATTTGTTTCTTTTTTCTTTCATTGTGTTTTATTTTTTGTCTTTTCTTTTTTTTCGTTGTGTTTTATTTTTTGCCTTTCTTTTTTTTCGTTGTGTTTTATTTTTAAATTTTTTACCACCACTTACACTTAAATTATGTTGTTTTTTTTCTAGTTCACGTCTGCGTTTTAATAATTCTTCTTGTTGTTTGTCAATAGTTCCTGTTTCTTGAAGAATTTTTTGTTTTTCACGTAATTTTTCTATTTGACTTTGGATTGCTTCTATTTGTTTTTGTAATTCTCCTATTTTTCCATTTATATTTTCATGATTTAACAAATCTATCTCAAAATCTTGAACAATTGATGAACGAGCATTTGAGAAAAAATCTAAATTACCTGTAAACAAACTTTTTGCCATATTAAATAATTCACTATCTTCATATGTTTTTACTGTTTGATCACCATATGTAACTTCTATTTTTACAATATCACCACGTTCATTCATTAATTTCATTGAACCTGGAGTAATACCCATTTCTTTCATTCTTTTTATTTCTTCAGCCTTGCTTTCTCTATCCATTTTGTCTTGAGCTTTTTTTGCTTCTTTCTCTTTTTTTACATTTTCTTCTTTCACTAATAAATCAGTATATGATTTAGCAACTTTTTTTACTTTAGTATTTAATACATCTAAATTATTCATAGAATAATTTTTACTCGTTTTTACTGAATTAATTAATTTAATAATTTCATCTTTTTCTTCTTGTTTTAATTCTTGATCATTTATAATTGCTTGTTCATATGACGTAATATTGTTCACTATTTCTTTTCCAAAATTTTCTTTATCAAATCCTTTAATTAATATATTTAATGCTTCAATAAAATCATCTCGTCGTTTTTCTGATTGTTTTCTTTTATTTATTTCAACGATGTAACCTATAAATATTTTTTTTATACTATTTATTGTATCAATATAAGATTTTGTTTTTGATTCTTCTATTGGTTTAAAAATATTTTTAATTTTATCTTTTGCGTCTTTAAAATTTGTAATATATTGATTACTTTTCAAATCGTTTTCTGTGATTTTAAATTGATTTATAATAGTGCCATATGTTGTTTGCTCTTTTTCTATTTCTTCAATTTGTTCTATTTTTTTTTTATAATCTGAATCTGGTTCATTTATTTTTGTTTGTAGTTCATCTAAATCTGTTTGTGCTTGTGTGAGTTGTGCGTTTTTATCTTCTATATATTTTTTAATTTTCTCATTGGCTTTTGTTTTTTCGTTTAATGCGTTTTCAGCAGCATCTTTTTCATCTTTCGATTTTGTTAAATGGCTTTTGTAATTTTCTAATTCTTCATTCTTTTTTCTTAAATTATCTTCAGCTTCTGTAATAGTTGTATTATTTAATTCTTTCTCGTCTTCTTTTAATTT